>ERZ651768.1043-NODE-1043-length-20483-cov-3.496178_pt1 | contig 20483 bp, 21 predicted proteins | sample MGYA00514754_ERZ651768 | MGnify/ENA metagenome assembly ERZ651768
CCCATTTTAATATGACACACAAATTTTTATCGGCCATCATCTTCCTGGGCATGCTTACCGGATGCTCGGTTTCGCAATCGGCAAAACAAGCTGATAAAATCCTGGTCACTTCGGAATCCCCTATTTTCGACAAACGATTTGAATCCGTCTCGCTAAAAGATATTGACCTGGAAAATTTCTGGGTTCATGGCGATTCATCGGATGACCGCGAACCGGTTCCGTTGGACAACCACACATTTTCCCGTATCACCAAGAATGTGAAACAGGCAGTGGTGAATATTTACACCATTCGAATTGAGGAGCGTGATATCAAATTCGGAATCTCGCCTAATGATCTCCTGCCCATAAGGATTCCCATTATTTCCAGCATTCTGGATATCGTTCCCTTTCAGGTCCCAATTCCTTTTAGGTCTGAATGATTCAGCCTGGGCTCGGGTTTCCTGATCAACCGGGAAGGCTACATTCTCACCAATGCTCACGTGATTTCCAATTCCGTTAATATTGGTGTTGTGCTGGCTGAAGGGAAAAAAGAATACCCCGCGAAAATCATTGGAATAGACCGGCTGACCGACACCGCCCTGATTAAAATTGAGCCGGACTTCGTTCCCACCGTTCTACCCTTCGGCGATTCGGACAAACTGCAAATGGGAGAGATGGTCCTGGCGATGGGGAATCCGCTGGGATTCCAGCATTCAGTAACATCCGGCCTGATCAGTGCCAAGGAGAGAGTAGCTCCTCATGCCAGAGACCGCTATATAAACTTTCTGCAAACCGACTCGGCCATCAACCCCGGTAGTAGCGGGGGACCCCTCGTCAATCTTTATGGAGAAGTGGTGGGGATCAATACAGCTATTGTTGCACAGGCACAATTGATTGGATTCGCAATTCCCATCAATACTGTAAAAGATGTCATGGGCATGCTGATCATCGGAAAAACAGAAAGAGGATGGTTCGGAGCCCACGCGGCACCCATCACGGCCGAGGAAGCTTTGGAGCTAAACTATCCGGAATCTGAGGGTATGATTATCAAAGGTGTGGAAAAAGACAGCCCCGCCGAACAGTCCGGCCTGAAAACTAATGACATCATTGCCGGATTCAATAAAGAGCCGATCACCAATCTGGCGATCTTTCGGCGTAAACTGCTGGCTCTCATCCCGGGGCAGGAAATTCATTTAACCATCTTCAGGGATGGAAAAACCTTCGAGATCACCAGCACCCTGGCCCGAAAAAAGACCGAGGAAGAAAGCGAAGCCGAACCGGCCTCCTGAAACTCCGGTCAGCCTGCCGAACGGAACAGCGGGCACAACCCTTTAAAAATTTTCGCCATGATGTGTCGCATATCATATTGGTAATCCCCATCGGGAAAATACGAGTGGCTCGGCTTGCGTTTTAGGGAAAGTCGAAGTATTCTCCCATCTTGGAGAAAATTACCCGCATTTTCTTACAGGAACCTTCACCAACTTACAGAACAAATCGTACTTATTATGACTACTAACATCAATTCTCAAATCTTTCGCGAATATGATATACGCGGTGTGGTCGGCAAAGACCTCACCCCCGAAACCGTTCAACAGATCGGCCAGGCCATCGGCACTTATTTGAAACGCCAGGGAGGGAAATCGCTGGTGTTGGGATGGGACGTTCGCTCCAGTTCCGTGGACTTCCGCGATATTTTATCCAAAGGTCTGATATCCACAGGATGCGATGTCGTGGATATTGGAAAGGTCCCCACGCCCGTGTCCTACTTTGCCCTCCATCATCTTAAAGCGGATGGCGGCGTGATGATCACCGGTAGCCACAATCCGCCGGAGTTCAATGGCTTCAAAATCAGCCAGGACCAACACAGTCTATATGGCAAAAAGATTCAGGAGTTGAAAAGCCTGATCGATTCCAAAGATTTCGAAACCGGATCGGGAAAAATCGAGCAGACAGATGTTCTGGAGCCTTATATGGAGCATATATGCTCCATCCTGAATATTCCCAGAAAAGTGAAAGTTGTAGTAGACGGGGGTAACGGGTGCTTCGGAATTGTGGGCCCGCAACTCTTGAGAAAACTCGGACTGGATCCTATAGAAATTTTTTGTGAACCGGATGGAACCTTTCCCAACCACCATCCCGATCCCACCGTGGCAGAAAACCTGAAAGGATTGATTGAAAAAGTCCGGGCCGAAAACGCGGAGTTGGGTATCGGGTTTGACGGAGATGCCGACCGCATTGGCATCGTGGATGACAACGGCAATATTCTATGGGGAGACCAGCTGTTGACCATTTTCGCGCGGGATATCCTTTCGAGAAATCCCGGCGCCACCATTGTGGGTGAAGTCAAATGCTCGCAGAACCTGTTTCAGGATATCGAAAAACATGGCGGGGTTCCGGTCATGGCACCGGCGGGGCACTCCCTGATCAAGAATAAAATGAAGGAGACCGGTGCGCTCCTTGGAGGGGAAATGAGCGGCCATGTCTGTTTCGCCGATAATTATTTCGGATTCGATGACGCGGTGTTTGCCGCGGGCCGAATATTGCAAATTGTAGCGCAGTCCAGCCAAAAAGTTTCTGAAATGCTCGCCGACCTTCCTGAAACGGCTTACACGCCGGAGATTCGTATCGACTGCCCCGATAACAGGAAGTTTGAAATCGTACGTGAGCTGACAGAGTTTTTCAGGAACCATTACCAAGTCATTGACATTGATGGCGTACGGATTAACTTTGGCGATGGCTGGGCATTGATCCGTGCCTCCAACACCCAGCCGGTACTCGTGCTGAGGTTCGAGGCCGAAACCCAGACCCGTCTTAAAGAACTGGTCAGCATCATAAAAAAACAAATGGATCGATACCAACCCGTTGTCCAGTTTGATTATCAGGCATGATTAAAAAATATCTCCACACCCGCTTTCGCGTTTCCGACATGGAACAGGCCATCCGGTTTTACAGGGATATTCTGGGCATGGAAGTCCTGGAACAAAAAACCTCGCCGCGTGGTTCCAAACTGGTGTTCCTTCGCTTTCCCGGTACCGAGTGCGAACTGGAGTTGCGCTCGTTTCCCGATTCGGGAAAAGTTGAAGTTCCCGAAGACCTGGTACACTTGGCCTTTGAAGTCGAAAATCTGGACAACTTCATCTTCAAGCTGAAGCACGGTAGAATTCCCATCACGGAAGGGCCGATCGAAACCTCAAACGGAACCCGTTTCATTTTCACCGAAGATCCGGACAAATACTTAATCGAATTGATGCAATGCCCCCGCTAGAAGATTATTGAATCATTTTATTATCAGTCCCGCGTAACCCACGACCTTCTCCATATCCCCGCTCACTTCCCCCGAAGTCATATACTTGACTAACTCGGCCTCTGTGGCGCCCAAACTTTCGGAGCATAACAACATGACGGTTACTGGATTGACCCCGCACATCGTGATCTTTTCTGACCGCACCGTTTCCCACAAGCCGACTGGGTCCCGGTTTTGCATGAAGGCGATGGCCTTGCGGTCTTTGGTCCAGGCCGCATCATGCGATTCATAATGCGTCATATCCGAACTGGCAACCAGCAAAACCGGCCGTCCCAGGCGGTTGACCGCCCGCACAATTCCCTCGCTGAGCACTTTACAAGTTGAGACTTTCAGCCTCATGAGGCAAATAGGAACAATTTGAAATTCTTTTTTAAAATATTGCAGAAACGGTAATTGGGTCTCCAGGGAATGCTCGAACCGGTGCGCAGAAGAGTCCTGTTTCGCCATAACCGTTTCCTCGCAAATAGCGTTTGCCAATTCCCGGTCGATGGCAATATCACCCATCGGCATGGACCAGACTCCCTCCGTCATAACCGCCACAGCCTCGCCACGGCCGGTGTGATTGGGTCCAATTAAAATAACCGTGTCCGGAATTTCAATTCTCGAATACACCGCTCCTGCCACATCCCCGGAGTACATGAACCCGGCATGGGGGACAACGATGCCTAGGGCTGGAATTTTTTTCGCGTTCCGCTCCATGTGGGATTCGACGTCCCGAACCAGAGCCTCACGCTGGGCAGGATAAAACCTGCCGGCCACCGCTGGCTGGCGTTTTTCCCGACTCTCTTTATCCGAATCAAAAAACATCATCGCCGAATCTCTCCAGTCATGGGCACAAACACCACAGCGGTAATGAACCGCTTTTTCAGGCTTCCATCTTCCAGCTTAGTCAGCACCATCAGGTCCTGCGAACCCCTGGTTTTCCCCAGGGGAAGTACCATCCTGCCTCCGACTTTCAATTGGTCAACCAGAAGTCGAGGAATTTTTGGTGCCGCCGCAGTGATGAGAATCGCATCGAAAGGCGATTTTTCCTGCCACCCTCGATAACCGTCACCGTGTTTAACGGTTACGTTTTTATAACCCAGATTTTTCAGCTTACTGTCTGCAGTGCGGGCAAGGGGCTCGACGATCTCGATCGTATATACCTCCTTGACGATTTCTGCCAGCACCGCCGCCTGATAGGCCGACCCCGTTCCGATTTCCAAAACGCGGTCATCAGCATTCAACATCGCGCTCTGGGTCATCAGAGCAACGATATAAGGTTGCGAGATGGTCTGATTTTCTTTTATGGGAAGGGCGGAATCGGAATAAGCCCGGCTTAAAAAACCGGGCTCCACAAACAGGTGGCGAGGTACTTGGAGCAGGGCCTGCAAAACAGCCCTATCGCGGATACCGCGACGCATGATCTGGTCTTCGACCATCTCTCTTCGAGCAGAATCAAAATCTACAGAAAGGACAGCCTTAGGCATAAAGAATGTCGAACAGAAGGCAGTAACCAGGTAAGGAAAAAATGCCTTAAAAAATGAGGCCGTTTTTCTTGAGCCATTCCTGGGTATCGAACGTCTTGTTGGCAAACTCCTGGTATTCGATTTCTTTTTTGGAAAGTTCCTGTCCATCGATGAACTGCGGCCTTTGGGCAGACTTTTTACTTTTACCCTTCTTGGGCGCGGGCCGCTCCTCCGTGGTTTGCTCATCAACTTCTAATTCGAGTGAATCGGTCAACACTTCCATCTTAAGGACCAATACCATAAAACTCTTGGGGCAGATATGGTCGTTTTTCTGAATTTCAGAAACGATCTTTTTAACTTTGGGTGAAGCCATGACCGCTTCGGTGATCGCCTTGGACAACTTTTCAAAAATGCGCTCAGACCCATCGAAATCACTCACAAAACCCCCCTTTCAGTTTCCTGATATAAATAGCCCACTCAAATAGACAACCTCAGCTATCCGCATCCTAATTTAACCTTAAACCTCTCCAGCTACCTTGTCAAGGTCGCCTCGCGACAAGATGCGGACATTCCATTTATCGTAAAAATGTGCTGGGTCGTTTTAATACAAGGGCACGGAGGAATCGATTTTTTCCGACCATTCGTTGATGCCCCCTCGCATGCTCTTCAGGTTGCTAAATCCCATTTCTTTCAGTGCCTTCAGCGCTTTCATCGAACGCACCCCCGCCTTGCAGTGAAGCACAATCTCTTCATCCGGATTCAGGCCGTTTAATTTTGCAGGATCTTTGGCCTCAATATCACCTAGTGGAATCAGGGTCGCTCCTTCAATTTTGCAGATTTGGTATTCGGACGGTTCGCGCACATCAATCAACTTGAACGCGTGCTTGGCATCCAGCATTTGCTTGACCTGCTCCACACCAATTTCCAATTCCGCATCGGCGATTGACTCTTCAGCGGGTAGGATGCCGCAGAATTGCTCATAGTCGATCAACTCCGTGATGGTCGGGTTTTCGCCGCAGATAGGGCAGGACTTGTCCTTGCGTAATTTCAGTTCCCTGAACTTCATCGACAAGGCATCAAACAGCAGAAGCCGTCCTACCAGCGATTCGCCTTTACCCAGCACCAGCTTGATCACCTCGTTGGCCTGAATCAGCCCGACAATGCCCGGTAAAATTCCTAGCACCCCGCCCTCGGCACAACTGGGCACCAGGCCCGGTGGTGGCGGTTCCGGATACAGACAGCGGTAGCACGGACCCACCCGGGAATCGAACACCGAAGCCTGTCCTTCAAAGCGCAGAATGCATCCATATATATAAGGTTTCTTCAATAACACACAGGCATCGCTGGCTAAATAACGAGTGGGGAAGTTGTCCGTGCCATCGACGATTATGTCGTAGTCGGCAAAAATCTCCATCACGTTTTCTGAGGTCAAACGCGTGTTGTAGGTGGTGACATTGATGCTGGAATTCAGATCTGCAATACGGTCTTTGGCCGAATCCACTTTCAACTTTCCAACCGTCGATTCCCCATGTGCTACCTGCCTTTGCAGGTTGCTGAAATCGACCACGTCAAAATCGATCAGGCCCAGGTTTCCCACCCCTGCTGCCGCAAGATAAAGGGCCAGCGGTGAGCCCAGCCCACCGGTGCCGATCAAAAGCACCTTGGAATCACAGATTTTCTCCTGTCCTTCAACCCCCACCTCCGGCAAAAGCAGATGCCGACTGTAACGATTGATCTGATCCTGTGTCAAAGCCATAACGAACAATCCTTTAAAAAACGATCACTATTTTCCCTATTATCGATTAGATTCCATTCTACCAGAAAAGATTCTCCAGGTAACGCCTAGAGAAAATATGCCCAACGCCAAAAACAAGTCCAATTAGGCATGCCTCAACATTCCCGGTAGGCCTGTTCAAACCCGGCGATCGAGCCTTCGATGACCGAGTCGGGAAAGCAAAAGGAAATGCGGAAATAACCTGGAAGGCCGAATCCTCTGCCCGGTACCACCAGCACCCTTTTTTCGGCCAATTTTCGCACGAACTCCACCTCATCTTCCAGCGGGGATTTCGGAAAAAAATAAAACGCTCCCTGAGGTTTCACCACCTCATACCCGATCCGCGTCAGTTCCTTATATAAGTAATCACGTTTGCGTCGATACTGTTCCACATCCACCGTCACACTCTGAACCTGTTTCACCACACGCTGGATAAGTGCAGGAGCGTTCACGAATCCTAACACCCGGTTACAGAAGATCAGTCCCGCCATGATCGGCCCGGCATCCTCGCATTGAGGGTGTACCGCCACAAAACCAATGCGCTCACCAGGAAGCGCAATGTCCTTCGAATGCGAAGTGATGTATATGCTGTTATTGTAAAACTCCATGATGTTCGGTGCCTCAACCCCATCAAACGTGATCTTTTTATAAGGGTCATCCGAAATCAAATAAACGGCTTTGCCGAGCCGGTTAGAATGCGTTTTTAATATGTCGGCCAACTCCTGCAATTCCTTACGCGAATAAACCACCCCGGTCGGGTTGTTCGGGGAGTTGGTGATGACCGCCTTGGTTTTTTCGTTGAGCGCGTTTTTCAAAGCTGAAAAATCGAGCCGGAAATCATCCAGTGTGGGCACCGCCACCGCCTTGCCCCCATGGTTATCCGCATAAAACAGGTATTCCACAAAATAAGGCGTGAAGATGACGACCTCATCGCCCGGATCAAGCAGGGTTTTTAAAGTGATGTTGAGTCCACCTGCCGCGCCACACACCATGACCACATCGTTGGCCGAAAGCTCCACCTGACATTCCGGAGACAGTGACTCAGCAATAACAGTTCGCACATCGGCGAACCCGGCATTGGGCATATAACGGTGTAAACCGGGAGACTCATCCCGCGCGCTCTTTACCAGTGCTTTGCGGACCTCTTCCGGTGGCTCCATCACCGGGTTGCCCAGGGACAGGTCAAACACGTTTTCCTCACCGTACTCCTGTTTGAGCTGGATGCCTTCCTCAAACATTTTGCGAATCCAGGAAGACTTCTCCATGAACCCACTGACCTTTTCCGATATCGCCATATTAAAACTCCACTGTAAAAAAACTCAAGGAGGATAGTTGAGGTGATTTTTCATACACTGTCGGATTTTGCAGGCCCATCCATATCATATTCCCCAATCAGGATCAACGGTGACCCATGTTATATTAAGGTGGATTCGTTTTTCTAATATCCTTTTTCTTCATGACTATTCCAATCATTCAATTCATTGATGTTTCCAAATCTTACCAGAACGGGTCCCAGCCGGTAACCGCGTTGGAGGCGGTGAGCCTGAGCCTCCATGCCGGAGACTTCGCCACCATCATGGGTCCTAGCGGAGGAGGAAAAACCACTTTGCTCAACCTGCTGGCAGGACTCGACCTGCCCGACCGGGGCCAGATTGTCCTTAACGGCCGGAAGGTGTCCGACCTTTCCGATCATGAACTGACCCTGTTACGCCGAAAAGAGATCGGTATCGTATTCCAGTTTTTCAACCTCATGCCAACCCTGACGGTGATGGAAAACGTGGAACTGCCGCTTCTACTGGCACACTCCTCCAGAACCGATGGCCAACGCATTAAAACCCTGCTCAACTATGTCGGACTCTGGCATCGGGCCGACTCTTTTCCCGCAGAACTTTCGGGCGGAGAGATGCAAAGAGTCGCCATCGCCCGTGCCCTGGTGCACCAGCCTACTATCCTTCTTGCCGACGAGCCCACCGGCAACCTCGACTCGGAAAACGGAATGAAAATTCTCGATCTCATGAAACAGGCCTCGACCGACTTTCAAACCACGGTGATCCTGGTCACCCACAACCCTCAGGTCGCGAAAATCGGAAACCGCCGTTTCGAAATCCGCGACGGCAAACTGACCGACAAAACACCGTGAGCTTTCTGTTTTATTTTAAAGACCTGTTCACCGCGCTCATCCTGCGTCCTTTATTGCGGGACCCGTTTCGCACCGCCATCACCATCCTTGGCGTGGCTGTAGGGGTCGCCGTGTTTCTCAGCATCCGCCTGGCCAACCAGCAAACCATGATGTCGTTCACCGAAAGCGTAGACCTGGTTTTAGGCAGAGCCAATGCCGTAATTCGTGTGGAGGGAATGGATTTCGATGAATCGGTTTTAGAAAAACTTTACACTCTCAGACAAGAGATCAAGGCATACCCGGTTATCGAAGGGTATGGAGTCGAGTCCACCAGCGGAGAGGTGGTGGAAATTATCGGCACCGACCTATTGCAGGACAGCGGCATCCGCGACTTTACCATTAAAACTGTTGAAGAAGACCTGAAAGGTTTATTACCACTCATATTGGATCCATCTGGAATCATCCTACCCGAAAAGTTCGTACCGGGCACCCGCTTTGTCCCCGGCGACACCATCCGTTTCCTGATCAATGGAAAAGAAAAATTCCTCAACGTCAACGCGGTGCTAGAAAACGAGGGTCTCGCCAAAGCCCTCAACGGCAATTTCGCCCTGATGGATATCGCGGCGGCACAAAACGTGTTTGAAAAGATAGGCCGACTGGACCGCATCGACATCCAGTTTCTCAACTCTACCGACTTCGAACCCATGCGGGAAAAAATCGCCGCCCTGCTTCCCGCGTTTATGAAAGTGGAACGCCCACAACGCAAGAACCGTCAAGTCGAGAAAATGTTGCAGGCGTTTCAATATAACCTCACGGCCTTAAGTTTCGTGGCTCTGCTGGTAGCCCTTTACCTGATCTATAACATGATCGCCCTTTCGGTGGTGCGCCGAAGGGTGGAGATTGGTACCCTGCGCGCTCTGGGTGCCACCCCTACCCTGATCGCCTTGATCTTTTTCCTGGAAGCCGGGGTCATTGGCGCCATTGGCTCTTTGCTGGGAATCGGAATGGGATATTTTTTCGCCCAGTTTTCTCTGGATGCAGTTTCCTTCACTGTCAACAACCTTTACGCGCCAAGCTATGTCACGGAAGTAGATTTCCAATGGAGCCAAATGGGACCCTATTTTATTTTAGGTGTGGTGCTTTCTTTTATATCGGCCCTCATCCCAGCCTGGGACGCGGCCACCACCCCACCCACCTCTGTCATGCGGCGCGGCAGTTATGACCTGAAACTGTTTCGCGGAAGTCGCGGACTGAATAGGACCGCCCTGACAGTAGTTCTGCTTTCAGCGCTCTGCACGCAACTACCGCCGATCGATCACTTCCCTTACTTTGGATTCTTTTCGGTATTTTTAATCATACTCGGCGTTTCTCTGCTAACACCCGCGGTGTTGCTGTGGACCCGCGACCGGCTACATTTCTTTTTCAAGAACCGGTTTGGAGGAGAAGGCCTGTTGGCCTGCATGAACCTGTCGCAAAATGTGGGGCGCAATGCTCTTGCCATCTCATCGCTGGCTATCGCATTCATGATGGTCATCAGCATGTTGATCATGGTTCACAGCTTCCGCCAAACCGTGATCGTCTGGATCGGTCAGACACTGCGAGCCGACTTGTTTGTGCGCGTAGCCGGAGGTCGGGATATCGATTACCAGCACACCTTGCCCTCAGAATTGGTGGATCAACTGAAGTCCCTAAAAGGCATTGCTGCGGTCGATCAGTTCCGCGCCCTCGACATCACTTATAACGATCTCCCGGTAGTGCTTGCCACGGGTGATTTTTCCGTGCTCTCAAAATACGGCAATCTGTTGATCAAAACCGGCCCGCCCGCCAAAGAGCTCGATCGCATAATGGTCGGCCAGAACCGGGCTCTGGTTTCCGAAGCGTTTTCCCTCAAGCACAAGGTGAATGTGGGAGATACTCTGAAATTGCAGACTCCTAACGGCCCGGCCCAAATTGAAGTCGGCGCCATCTATTTCGATTATTCCCGCGAACGCGGTTACATAATTCTCGACCGCACCACGTTTTTAAACTATTACCGGGAAACCAACATCAACAGCTTTGTCATTTATCTTGAAGATAACATCCGGCTGGAGTCTATAAGAAAAGAAGTTCTTAAATCTTTAAAAGACCATCGACTCATCATCCGTTCCAACACCGAATTGAAACATCAGGTTCTCGAAGTATTCGATCAAACCTTTGCCATCACCTACTCGCTGGAAATCATCGCCATGCTGGTGGCAGTTTTGGGGCTCTTCAACACCCTGATTTCGCTGATTCTCGAACGCAAGAGGGAAATTGGAATCCTGCGGTTCATCGGCGCATTCACTGGACAAATCAAACGTATGGTGCTGATCGAAGCGGGGATACTGGGATTGATCGGCTCGGCAATGGGTTTTGTGGCGGGAGTGGTTGTTTCCTATATCCTGATCTTCGTGATCAACAAACAATCCTTCGGCTGGACCATTCAGGTCCATTTTCCCACCCTGTTCATTCTGGTGATGGTGATACTGTTCTGGGGAATTTCTTTACTGTCCGGACTTTACCCTGCCCGGCTGGCAGCAAAACTCAACCCCAAAGAAGCCGTGCGAGTCGAATAACCACCAGCGTGACGCTGGACCCGGCTAGCAATAACTTTCTCTGGCTAACAAAGCGTTATTTCGGCCAACTGGGCGTGGAGCCAATGCGCAATAACCTTTTTCTGCTGGCAACGATACTCTCGGCTTGATGGGCTCTTGCTAGTTCTCTCCTACGCGTGGTATCTCTTCATTTGCCTTCATGCCCCGAAGGGGTAGTAGCGGGCTAGGAGTGGGCGCATAAACGGATGTCTAAAAGTTTGAGTTCCAATTTTTCCCTGCCATTCCAGGTGCTGAGGTTGAGTTCAAAGGCAATATCAAAAAGATCCTTGGCGGGGTCGACCGATTCGAATACATCGGCGAAACCAAAACCCACGCCTTCAATCCGCCCCTTACCCTGTTGGACCCGAAACCGGACATGATTCTTTTTCTTACCAATAAATTTCACCTCCTGAAATTTCACGCCCCTGGACAAAAAGCAGGGGACCGGATTTTCCGCGCCGAACGGCTCCAGCAAAGCCATCCGGCTGAAAAGGGAGCGGTCGATTTCCTCAAGGTCCAATTCCGTATCCACCTGCACTTCAGGAATCAGGTCCTCTTCCGTTAGATACCGATGCCCCACCTCATTCATAGTGTTGCGGAACGCATCTACCTGATCCTCTTTGATGCTGAGTCCGGCGGCGTAAGCATGGCCGCCAAACTGGATAAGATGCCCGGAACAATCGGTAAACGCTTTGAACAGGTTGAACTGGGGGATACTACGTCCGGACCCTTTTCCCTGCCCCGCTTCCAGCGCGATCAGCACGGTGGGTCGGTGGTATTTATCGACCAGTCGGGAAGCGGCAATACCGATCACTCCCGGATGAAAAATTTCTGAGGCCAGAACAATCACCCTGTCCTTTTCCATATCGATTTGGTGATGGAAAAGCGATTCCGCTTCTGCAACGGTTTCTTCCTGAATTTCCTTCCGCTCCTGGTTGGTTCGGTCCAGTTCCCGTGCCAGAACTTTGGCTTCCTTTAGGTCCGTGGATGTCAGCAGGTGCAGGCCGTTATCGGCCCTGCCAAGTCTGCCGGCGGCGTTGAGCCGGGGGCCCAGGGAAAAACCCACCGAGCGGGCAGAAACGTTGCCGACAATGCCTGCGGTTTCCTTCAAGGCGACTAGTCCGGGTTTGGAAGTGATGGACAACATTTCGAGTCCATGCAGAGTCAAAATATGATTCTCCCCGGTTAACGGCGCGACATCGGCAATGGTACCCAGGGCAAACAGATCTAAATGACGCTTTAAATTAGGCAAGCGTTCCTTGGGCCAGCCCGCTGAATACAACCCGTTACGCACCGCAATAGCCAGTTTGAACGCCAGGCCCACCCCGCATAAAAACCGATAAGGATATTCACAATCCGAGCGATGTGGATTGAGAACCGCAATGGCCGGGGGCAATCCCTCCTCCCCCACCTGATGGTGGTCCGTGATAATGACATCCAACCCGATTTCATTCGCCAGAGCCACCTCCTTTACACCCGTGATGCCACAATCGGCGGTGATCATCAACCCTGCGCCCCGTTCACGAATTTTGCGAACCGCGTCCGAATTGAGTCCATAGCCTTCCGACTGGCGTTCGGGTAAATAGGCCTCCACCGGACAATTCAGGTCGCGGAAAAAATGCGTGAGAAAAGCGGCAGAGGTCACGCCATCGACATCGTAATCGCAAAATACGGTGATAGCCTCTTTTTGTTCCAATGCCTGAATCACCCTTTCCACGGCCTGACGCATGTCCGTCATCAAAAATGGATCGTGCAGGCGGCTAAAATCCGCTTCCAGAAAATCCCGGGCAGACTCCAGCGAAGTCACCCCACGATTCACAAGAAGCACCGCCACCGCGGTGGGAAGATGGAGTCCGCACTCAAGCAGGGACACCGTTTCTGAAGACGGTTCGGCTAGATACCACCTTTTTTTCAATAATGAAAGCATGCAAAAATTACCGGTTCAAATATTCTGCAACGCCCTTGAAGGTACTGCGATGAATCGGACAGGGACCGTGCTCGGCGATCAAATCCCGATGCAGCCTAGTGCCGTACCCCTTATGACGGGCAAACTCGTACTGCGGATACAGGTGATGATAGTCTTCCATAATATGGTCTCGGGTCACTTTGGCCAGAACCGAAGCGGCGGAGATGGAAAAACTTTTTGCGTCTCCTTTCACAATCGTCCACTGCTCTATGGACGAGTCTATTTTCTGGTTTCCATCAATGAGAAGGAGGTCGGGGTCGGACGGGAACATTTCCACCGCCTGTTTCATCGCCAATAGCGCTGCCTGGAGAATGTTGATTTCATCAATCACTTCCGGGTTGACCACGGCCACGCCATAGGCAATCGCCTGCGTCTGTATTTTCGGAAACAGCTCCTCGCGTTTTGCGGGAGAAAGTTTTTTAGAATCGTCCAAGCCTTGAAGAAAAGCATCGGCAGGCAAAACCACAGCGGCGGCAACCACCGGCCCCGCTAAGGGACCGCGCCCAGCTTCATCCACCCCGGCAATAAGCCGGTAACCCTTTTCTCGAGCTTTAATTTCATAGTCCCATAAATCTCGTTTCATTGGCAAAGCATAAGCCATTCCCATTTTGGACGCAAGCGGAGAGCCTCCACTGGCAACTAGCCACTAGGCGTGGGGCCTTCACTGCATTGACAGTAAAGCGGACTAAATACTCAAGCGCAATACTTTAATCACGGTTGCTGACAAGGGGAGGGGACGTGATATTTTTCCTTAGCTTTCGTGCCCCAAAGGGGTACACCTGAGCAAGGGCTCATTGGGCCAAGACAACTCCTTGCTCGCCAAATAATATTGCACGCTGGCCCCACGCCTAGTGGTTGAAAACCGCACCCGAGCCTTTTATAATTAGTCTATGCGGCACCCCTTAAAAATTATCATTCTGGTTTTTCTTTTGACCGCCTGTGCTACCACACCGATTTCAAACAGGCAGGCACTGATTCTTATCCCCGAGTGGCAGGAAATTCAGTTCGGCAAGCAGGCTTACAAAAAGGCCCTTAAAGACCAAAAGGATTCGGAAAATGCACATTTGAACCAGGTGCTGAGGCGTGTGGGTCGCCGGATCGCTGAGGTAAGTGACATGCCCAACCTGGACTGGGAGTTCAGGCTGATTGAGTCGAAAGATAAAAATGCTTTTGCCCTGCCGGGCGGCAAGGTCGCGGTTTATACCGGCATGCTAGCGATCTGTAAAAACGAAGCGGGACTGGCCACCGTCCTGAGTCACGAAATCGCTCATGTTATTGCCCGGCATGGAGCCCAAAGAATGTCACAACAGCTTCTGCTGACCGGAGCCATGATGGGTGCCAGCATCAGCCTGAAAAACAATACCCAACGAAACATTATCATGAGCGCTTTGGGTCTGGGGGTTTTGTACGGTATCACTCTGCCTTTCAGCCGGGGTGATGAAGGGGAAGCCGATCAGATAGGGCTGGTCTATATGGCTAAAGCCGGGTACGATCCGGCTGAGGCAATCCGGTTCTGGAAACGGTTCAGTGAAGCAAAAGGGGATAAGGGCCCTCCCGAGTGGGCCTCCACCCACCCTGCCGACAAGACCCGTGTTAAAGGATTGAAAGGCTACCTTTCCCGTGCCAAATACAGTTACCAGAATATCAAACTGAAACACGGCCAAGGCGAAACGTTCCAACTGCCTGCGGATGAAGACAGCCCGAGAAAACCCAAACCCGTTCCCGGCGTTTCCGTTGAAACCTTCCACTAGCCCCTTAGCAGGGGAGCCAGATAGCAAGGGTTCACATCCAGCCGAGATAACTCTTTGCTCGCCAGCCCACTCCTACCCCTTCGGGGCATGAAGGCAAATGAAGAGATACCACGCGTAGGAGGGAATTAGAAAGGGCTCGTCAAGCCGTCTAACACTATTGAGCGCAATTTAAAGTCATTGCTCATTTCCTCAAGGCGTAGCCTTGTTGCAATTTGCCACCGGCGGCTACGCCGGCTCTCTCGCTAGTGGGTCAGGAGCTTTTGGCGGCCACTTTTGCGGCTTTGGCTTTTTTACCACGGGTCTTGGTCTTTTTCGTCTTGGTCGTAGGCCGCTGGGCTTTGAGTTCTTTCAAGCGGGCCGCCTTACCCCGCAGTTCGCGCAGGTAATACAGTTTTGCCTGACGCACCTTGGCGCGTCTAAGGATCTCAATTTTTTCGACTCGGGGGGAATGGAACGGGAATATGCGCTCCACACCGATGCCAAAGGAAATTTTGCGGACCGTCAGGGTCTTACGAGCCCCACCACCGCGCATTTTGATGACTACACCTTCGATGACCTGAATGCGTTCTTTCTCTCCCTCAACGATGCGCATATGCACCTTGACGGTGTCACCGATATGAACATCGGCAACATCCTTTTTCATTTCTTTCGCTTCAATCTGGTCTACTAAATTCATGAACCTCTCTCCTTGGGAAAATACGTCTTACTTAATGAATTATTTTCGATTTCGGTTAAAAAAATTTATCAAGATCCGCCCCTGCCCAACAGGCGGTCCAATATAATCGCTATTGCTCCTCGCACCGGCAGGTGATTGAACCCAGCATTGCCTTCGATGGGTTCCAGAACACGGTCGGCATTTCGGATCAGATTTTTTTCCAGGCCCCACCCGGTGCCAAAAACCAGAAGTGTGGGCCGCCCTTCCTGCAATTGTTTTCTTAAAGTTCCAAACTCAATGCTGTTCGGCACCTGCTTGGCCCCGGTGACCACCACACAGGGTTTTTCCCCACTTTGTTCCGTCACCTCAGCCACCACGGCATCCAGGCTTTTTATAACCTTGGTTTTCAGCAGGGCTTCTTTTCGGGTCGGGTTATATCGCGCCCCATGGCCCTTCATCCAGTGGCCAATCAACCTTTCCACCAGTTCCTGCTGGGTCTTCAGGGGCGTGACCACATAAAAAGTACCGACCCCAAACGTCCTGCAAACTCGCGAAATATCATGCACATCCAAGGTTGTTACGGATGAAACCACAACTTCCCTGGGTTTGTTATAGACGGGAAAATGGACCAGAGCCAGATGAATATTCGAATAGTACGCCTCTTCCAATGCTATCCTGTATCAAGACCCTTTATTCTGCTGTTTATTATTTTTGAGCAGATCGGGCCGAACCCGTGCAGTTTTTTTTAACGCTTCCGCCTTTTGCCAGTCGCGTATTTTTTTATGGTCTCCAGAGACCAGAATCTCCGGCACCCTGAATCCCTGATAATCCCGGGGCCGAGTGTATTGCGGATATTCCAGCAATTCGCCGGTGAAAGATTCTTCCACTACCGATTCCGGATCGCCCAGCACCCCCGGCACCAACCTTGATATGGCCTCAACGAGAACCATGGCGGGAATTTCCCCGCCGGTTAAAACATAATCTCCTATGGAAATTTCCTCATCGACAAAATGCAGTCGCACCCGCTCGTCAACACCCTCATAGCGACCGCAAATTAGAGTCAGGCTCGGCAAGCGAGAGAGCTCCCAGGCTTTTTCCTGATCGAAGGGCCGACCTCCCGGAGATAATAATATCGTTCGGGTTTCAGGAACTTCCTTTTTAATCGCTGTAATGACACGAGCAATGGGCTCGACATTCATGACCATGCCCACCCCGCCTCCGAAAGGTGTGTCATCTACCTTCCTGTGTTTATTCAGGCTGTAGTCGCGTAAATCATGAACGCGAAGATCCAGCAATCCTTCTTCCCGGGCCCGCTGAATAATACTGTCCCCAAAAGGAGATTCAAACATCCCCGGAAATATGCTGACAATGTCAAACCGGAGTGTCCTCAAACAAACCCTCAATGCGATGAAAAACCAGTTTACCCTGTTCCAGGTCGATGGACTTGACCACCGAATCGATCATGGGGAGCATCCACTCCAAATCCCCGTTTCGCACCACGTACACATCATTACTCCCCGTGGGGATGATGTCTTCGATGATCCCACAAGGATGGCCCTCTTCATCGAAGACCTCAAGTCCTTCGATCTCGAATCGGTAATACTCCCCTTCCGGCAAAGATTGAAAATCCTCGCGGTTTGCCAGAACTTCCTCCCCGGTCAGGGGTTTGGCAGATTCGATGTCGTCAATTCCCTCTAACTTGATAATGAAGGGCACATTAGCCCCACGAATCGATTGAACCTTTAATTTCTTTTTTGCTGCGGCCAGCCGCACGGTCTGTCCGCCCGCAAATTCGAACCCTTCCGGGTCATGGGGATAAAACTTCAACTCCCCTTTCAGGCCGTGAGTTCGGGCAAGTTTGCCAACCGGAATCCAATCCATATCACTCGATAATTTCCAGTACGGCGCGTTTTTTCAATTTGGTTGCCGTCGCGTTCAGGATAATGCGCATGGCCTTAGCGGTTTTCCCCTGCTTGCCAATCACCTTGCCCAGATCTTCTTTCGCGACCCTCAATTCCAGCACCGTTGTTTTTTCACCTTCCACTTCCCGCAAACTAACTTCGTCCGGCTTATCCACTAGCGCTTTCACCATCGTCATAACGAGATTTTTCACAACTCCCTCCGAGTTTACAGGAACCGAATCCCGAACTGGGGAGAAACAACTTAAACTCAAGCTTCACGCTTTTTACGAATTGTGGTTTTGCGAAATGAAATTTTACGGATCTAAACCCCGACCCCGGCTTTTTTAAAGAGGGTACCCACGGTTTTGCTGGGCTTGGCGCCTTTTTTGATCCAAGCCATGGCTTTGTCCGCATCAATCTTACAACCCACTTCATCATTCAGGGGATCGTAGGTTCCCAGAATCTCAAGAAACCTGCCATCTCTTGGCATTCGGGAATCTGCCGCCACAATCCGGTAAAAGGGTTTCTTTTTTGCTCCTCGCCGAGTTAATCGAATTACAACTGCCAATTTACTTCCTCCTATTTTACGGGCTTAGCCCGGTGGTTATGCGGTCATTGAAGCCGCCAATAAATAATAAACCCCGTTTAAAAAAACCGGCCTCCCGGCATTCCGCGTCCTCCCATAAGACTGCTGAAGTTGAAGCCGCCGCCACGGGAAATCTTTTTCATCATCTTTTGCATTTGCGAGAACTGCTTCAACAACTTGTTGACATCGTTCACGCGGGTACCGCTTCCCTGGGCGATTCTACGCTTTCTGCTGGCATTAATGATGTTGTGCCGTGCGCGCTCAGCCGCGGTCATGGAGTTGATGATCGCTTCCACCTGGACAAACGCGCCGTTATCGATTTTTAATCCCTTCAGTTTTCCGGCACCGGGGATCATTCCCAGCAACTGCTCCATGGACCCCATTTTCTGGACCTGTTTCAACTGGTCGCGGAAATCTTCCAGGGTGAAGGCGTTGGCCTTAATTTTTTTCTGTAATTTTTCTTGTTCATCCTGCTCGAAGGTCTGCTCTGCCTTTTCGACCAGGGACATGACATCGCCCATGCCCAGAATACGGGAAACAATCCGGTCGGGCTGAAACGGCTCAAGCGCCTCAAGCTTTTCCCCCATTCCCACAAAGCGAATGGGCTTGCCGGTTACCCTCTTGATGGAAAACGCCGCGCCCCCGCGGGCGTCTCCGTCCATCTTGGTCAAGATCACGCCATCAATACCGACGGCATCATTAAACGTTTTAGCGATATTGGCAGACTGCTGACCCATCATCGCATCCGCCACAAACAACACTTCGTGCGGCTGAACCGTTTCCTTTATCCGCTTTAACTCTTCCATCAGGGCAGAATCAACCTGCTGGCGGCCCGCAGTATCGATCAGCACCACCTGGCTCATTTTGTTGACGGCTTCATCCAGCGCTTTTTTGCAGATGGCTATCGGGTCTTTTTCTTCCCCGGCGTCAAACACTTCCACACCGAGATCCCGCCCTAAAGCATGCAACTGCTCAATCGCCGCCGGGCGGTAAACATCCGCCGGAACGAGAAAACAGTTTTTTCCTTTTTCCTTAAACCGCTTGGCCAATTTGCCTACAGTGGTGGTTTTTCCCGACCCCTGCAGACCCGCCATTAAAATAATCGTTGGCGGCTTTGTGGCAAACTGAATATCGACAAACTCATCGCCCAGCAAATGGGTCAGGTCATCGTTGACAATCTTGACCATTTGATGTCCCGGAGTCAGGCTTTTCAATACCTCCTGACCCACAGCCTTTTCCCGGACTTCTACAATAAAATCTTTGATTACCGGCAGGCTGACATCCGCTTCGATCAACGCGACTCGAATTTCACGCAGAGCCTCATCGACATCGGCCTCTTTCAGGACTCCTCGACCCTTTAGTTTTTTGTAGATCGCTTCCAGGCGATCAGATAAATTATCAAACATGTGAAACCGGGCTAAACCCTTTAAACTTAAGGGGGCTATCAGGTTTATTTTAAGCGGATTAGTATATAATAACAACCCTCAATGCACAAGGTGATTAGAGTAAACCCTTACTATAACAGGGCCAAGACACCAAAAAGCGGGTAAACTTATGAAAGCAGTTGTTTTATTAAGCGGCGGACTGGACTCCACCACCATCCTGGCGATAGCAAAAAGGGAGGGGTTTGACCTCTTCGCCCTCACCTTCGACTACGGCCAGCGCCACCATGTAGAGCTGGATCGGGCCCGGGACATCGCCAAACATTTCGGCGCGGTCGACCATCAAATTATCAAAATAGATCTTCGCCAGTTCGGCGGCTCGGCATTGACCGATTCCATCGAAGTTCCGACTGGCCGTGATCAGGAAGAAATGGTCTCGAGCATTCCCGTCACCTATGTTCCTGCCCGCAACACCATTTTTCTTTCATTCTGTTTGGCTTACGCGGAGGTAAAAGAAGCCAACGATATTTTTATCGGGGTCAACGCTATCGACTACAGCGGTTACCCCGATTGCCGCCCCGAGTTCATCACCGCCTTTGAAACTCTTGCCAACCTCGCCACCAAAGCCGGAGTGGAAGGAAAAAACCGCATGAAAATCCACACCCCATTGATCAAACTAAACAAAGGGGAGATCATCCAAAAAGGTCTGCAACTGGGGGTGGATTTTGCCATGACCCATAGTTGCTACAATCCCGGCGAAGAAGGAAAATCGTGTGGGGTGTGCGATAGTTGTCAACTACGCCTGAAAGGGTTTCAAGAAGCCGGAGTGGAAGACCCGATTAAATACGCTATAACTCCTTGACTTTAACTTCGACATCAATTTCTTTTGGACCGCCACAGGTTATAGCAATTATATTAAAAGTAACCTTGTATCTTTTTTTTCTAAATTCTTAATCTATCTTCGCAGCTAATATCGGCCATAATACAGGGGAATGAGGGCCATTTT
>ERZ651768.1044-NODE-1044-length-20475-cov-4.732768_pt1 | contig 20475 bp, 20 predicted proteins | sample MGYA00514754_ERZ651768 | MGnify/ENA metagenome assembly ERZ651768
TAAAAAACAAATTTCTTCAAATAACGGAGAGATAATCAATAATGAGAATTGGGGTTTGAGAGATTTAAGCTATAAAATTTCTAATTTTAAGAAAGCTTTTTACAATTTTTTTCAATTAGAAATTGAAGGTAATAAAATACAAATTATAAGAAAATACTTAACTCAAAATGATCATGTACTTCGTCACTTATTTATTAAAGTAAGTACCCATCAAGAACTACCAACTAAATTAAATAATGAAGAGAAATAATCGTAAAAAAAATTATAAAGAAGAGAAAAAAGTATCTGCATTTGAAGAAAGAAAAAGATTTTGCCCTTTTAGTCAAAAAAATTCCCCTGTTATTGATTATAAAGATACAAAACTCTTGACAAGATACATAAGTGAAAAAGGAAAAATGATTCCAAGTCGAATTACAAATGTTGCTAGAATTAAACAAAAAGAGTTATCCACAGCTATAAAAAGAGCCAGATTTTTAGCCTTATTGTCTTATACAAAAAAGTTTTACTAAATTATGAAAGTTATCCTAACAACAAATATAAAAAAACTTGGTAAAATTGGTGAGCTTGTCAAAGTTAGAGAAGGATATGCAAGAAACTACTTATTTCCCAAAAAAAAGGCACTTAGAGAAAACAAAAAAAATATAGAACACTATGAAAAAATCAAAGAAGAAATACAAATTAAAGAAAATAAAAGATTAGAAGAAGCTAAGGAACTTTTAGGTGATATTAAAAAATTAAAAATTGAATTTAAAAAAGAAGCAGATGAAAATAATAACTTAAATAGTTATGATGTTGATCTTACAGGTTTTAAAAAAGCAATTAATACAATTGGAAGTTATTGCAAAGAAAATGTCTTAATTCTTGTTGAAACAACTGTTCCTCCTGGGACTTGTGAAACTATCGTTAGACCTATTATTGAGAATTCATTAAAAATTAGAAATTTATCTATAAAAAATTATAAAATAGCACATTCTTATGAAAGGGTTATGCCAGGGCCTGGATATATAGATTCAATAGAAAACTTTTATCGAGTCTATTCTGGAATAGATGATAATTCAGCTGAAGCTGTAAAATTATTTTTGAAAACAATTATTACTACAAAAGAATATCCATTAACTCGTCTTGGGAGTACAAATGCAAGTGAATTAGCAAAAGTATTAGAGAATTCATATCGAGCTACAAATATTGCTTTCATTGAAGAATGGACAAAGTTTGCTGAAGAAATTGGAATTGATTTATTTGAGATAACAGATGCCATTAGGATAAGACCAACGCATTCGAATATTCGTTTTCCCGGTATTGGTGTTGGTGGTTACTGTTTAACAAAAGACCCAATGTTTGCTCCTGCTTCAGCCAAACAGTTTTTTGATAAACAACTAGATTTCCCTTTTTCTCGTTTGGCTATTAAAGTTAATCATAATATGCCACTTCATGTCCTTTCTAGATTCGTAGGTCTACTTGACAGAGATATCAAAGCAAGCAAGGAATTGATTTGTGGTGTGAGCTATCGACAAGATATAGGAGATACGCGTTATTCACCTTCAGAATTATTAGTAAGTAATTCTTCAATTTTAGCATCATTTATTGCTTGTAAATTTTCTGGTGTTAATTCATCTTCATAGATTTCATAAGTGAGCAAATATTGGAGCATTCTGGCAGTCTGCCCACCCATGCTGTGTCCCATTAAATGCACAGGGTGTTCTGCACTCCACTCTGGATATAATGCTTTGAATATTTTCCCTTTTGGTTTTTGAATCACATTAAATATTTCTGAATGAGCTTTTCCATAATCTACTTGTCCACCTTTCAACTGGGTATACACTTCTATAGCACGTTCCCAATTTGATGAAACAGGACCTACTGAAACGGTAAAAACTGTGTGACCTTGATCCCGAAGCATTTGAGAATAATCTTCTCTACCGCCCCAATAATTATAACCACCCATTTCGTCTTCACCCCAACCCATAAATCCATGTATCAATACAATAGGATAATTATTTTGGGCGAAAATCACTCCGATACAAAACAGGATGATGATGATTTTTCTCATTAAAGTTGAATTCCTATCTGGAAACCGTGGATCGTCGCCCCGGTACCAAAAATAAATGTACCATAATTGATGGATGTAACGCCAATATTAATCCCAAAACCAAAACCTGAAGCACCAACCACTGATCTTAGAAAATCCTGTTTCGTATTATGATCCAATTTTCGCGTGGAAGTTCCCCACCGAATTCCAATCCCATTTTTCAAATTAAAATCTCCACCTAAAAATATTTCCGGCTTAACCTGCTCTTTTGAAAAGATTGTATCCAAATAAAGAGTAAGTGGAAGATGGGCTAATTTTTTTGTCCCACTAATCACTGTTTTAGGTATGATTGTCCCTTGTGCAAAATTATTACCATCAAATGTTTTTCCAATGTTGTGAAATGACACCCCGAATGTTGCCTGAAGTTTTTGAATATAGAATGCGCTTCCAAGCGATATTAGAATGGCTTTTACCTGATGATCTTTTAATGATGCATTATAGAATTGAGCAGAGGTTCCAATACTCAAAGGAATTGTTCTTACCTGTCTTGAATAACCGTATTGAAGCCATGTATCGCCAGATTGATATGCCCCCGTGGACTGAAAATCGTCATCATATCCGTCGAATGTTCCGTAAGAAATATGTCGTACAGAAAATATACCGAATCCTTTTTTCCATGGCAGGCTCATTCCAGCACTCTGACTGGTAATACCTGCCTGATAACGAATGATAGATGTGGAAAAATATCGCCCAGTATCTGCAACAGATGGATTTAATTTTGATGAAATTGGAGATGGATTCAAAAACCCTGCCCCACCCAATCCAAGTTGAAACGAAGAAGTAAATACATCAAATGCAGGATAACCAGTTTCTGCGGATAAACAGGAAAGAATAAAAATGAAAAATGAAAAAAACTGTTTCTTTCTGACCTGTCCCGACTTTTCGGTAGGGCAGCCTAACGCAGTATTTTGGGATGTTTGGGGCTTTATTGACATCAAATCAAACTTAATGGGTCAAAATGAATATTGATCCGGTTTTTTCCTGGACGGAATTTTTTCTGAAAATCCCTGAAGTTATTCGTAATAAATTGGTGAAGTTTTTGTCCATTTGGATCTACTTTTTTTAATGATTTAAAAACAATCTGAAACCTATAATTGTTTCGCAGTTTTTCAAGGTAACATGATGATGGTCCCAAAACATCTAACCCTTTATATTTCCCTTTTAATGCTTTGGCAATTCTTTCTGACAGGGAATTTGCAGATGTTTGATTTTGGCCGGTAATCTCTATTTTTGCCAACCAGCTAAAGGGTGGATATTTTAATTCATTACGTTCACTCAATGCAATATTGTAATACTTCATCATGTCCAGCTTTGCTGCATTCTTGATTACCGGATTATCAGGTACATAAGTTTGGATAACAACTTCACCAGGTTTGAGTCGCCGACCGGCTCTTCCGGAAGCTTGATAAATAAGTTGGAAAATTCGTTCCCCGGCGCGGAAATCTGGAAGATGTAATCCTAAATCCGCGTTAATAATACCCACCAACGTTGCGTTCGGAAAATCCAATCCTTTGGCAATCATTTGTGTTCCTAGAAGGATATCTAATTTACCATCAGAAAAATCTTTTAATATTTTAGTTAGACCGCTGCCTGTCCGGGCTGTATCCATATCCAAACGCCCCATTCGTGCATCAGGAAATGTCTCTTCGATTAAAGATTCTACCCGTTGGGTTCCAGTACCTGAATATTTCATATTTGGACTTTGGCAACTGCGGCATGCTTCCCGTTGCTTTGTTTCAAAATGGCCACAGCAATGACAAATAAGTTGAGACCCTTTTCGGTGATACGTAAGAGCGACCTTGCATTGTGGACACATGACTATGTCGCCACAATCTCCACAGCGAACCACAGGAGAATAACCACGGCGATTTTGAAGCAAAATAATTTGCTCTTTTTTTTGCAACCGGTCTTCGATCTTATCTTGGAGCAACCCTGAAAAGATTTGCCCAAATTTGCCTGATTCTTCCTGATCACCCAACATATCCACCAAATGAACCTGGGGATATTTTGCACCGCCAAAGCGTTCCGGCAAATGGAGATAGGTCAATTTTTTATGAAGATGATTGTAATAGCTCTCCAAGCTAGGAGTCGCACTAGAGAGGACCACAGAGGATCCCTCATAAGTAGCGCGCATAAGTGCTACATCCCGGGCGTGATACCGTGGTGCAGGCGCATCCTGACGAAAAGATGATTCTTGTTCTTCATCAATGACAATTAATCCAAGATTTTTCAAAGGAGCAAATACTGCGCTTCTCGCTCCAATTACAACCTTGAATGATCCCTTGCATATCTCTTTCCAGGTCCAGGAACGTTGCGCTTGGGTGAGCTTAGAATGCCAGAGAGCAATGCTGTCACCAAAAACAGCTCGGAACCGACCAGCGATTTGGGGAGTAAGAGAAATTTCTGGGAGTAGAATTATAGCGGTTCGACTTTGATCTAAACAGTGTCGAACGGCTTCAATATAAATTTCTGTTTTTCCGCTTCCTGTTACGCCATGGAGCAAAAAAGGTGAATAATTTTTGGAATCCAACGATTGAATGATCGCAGCTACAACCGTTTTCTGGTGTTTATTAAAATCTACTTTTTTATGAATGGGATCAAAGGTAAACCCTGTGACATCCGGTAGTGAAGTTTCTTCAAATATGGAAACCAATCCCCGTTTTTCTAGCCCGCGACAGCCAGTTAATGGATTGGATGCCAACTCTTTTAATGAAGAAACTTTGATGGGTTTTTCAGTTTTCAAAATTTCCTGGTATAGCTCATATTGTTTGGGCGCCCGTTTTTTAACCGCTTCCAGATCGTCATCACCTGTGATTATGGGCTGAACCATCCAGTTTTTTGGTGGATTGTACCGCGTTGACAAATTCTTTGGAAGAACGGCCTTCCCAACTTGTCCCAAGGGCGTTACATAATATTCACTCATCCATTGAATTAATTTCCAGAGTTCCTGGGTCATGATTGGCAAATCATCCACGAGATCGTCGATCTCTTTTAATTTACCCGCAAAGGATGATTTTGTATTGAGTTCAGTAATAATGCCTTGAGTTTTTCGCGGACCAAATTGAACATTAACCCGTGAGCCAATCTTGACATCTTGCGCTATTTTCTCGGGAACCTTATAAGTAAAAGTTATAAAATTGGAGATTGGAAATGCGACGTCTGCAAACATAACCGATGAGTTTATGGATCAGGATTTTCTAGGGCAATAAAAAACCCCCGCATCCAAAATCAAAATGAAATTGGAGTGCAGGGGTTGAATGCATTCGATCTAGTTTATGACTTAATCACGTAAATCTTAACGTCACCATTTAAATCAGCGCTTACACGAACCGGTACGTGGTAGATTCCCAATGCTTTGATGGGCTCATCCAATAAGATGGCTTGGCGATCCACAATAATGCTTTTTTCTTCAAGAGCTTTGTGAATATCCAACGTGGTGATAGAGCCAAACATTTTGTCTTCCTCACCCACTTGTGCTTCTATAGTAATCTCTATTTTAGACAGCCGTTCAACCATGGCTTCATCTGCAACACCTTCCCGAACTTTACGCATTTTAACGATCTGTTTTCGTTCTTCTGCCACAGCTAAATTCCTTTTGGATGCTCGGAGAGCCAATCCTTCTGGAACTAGTTTATTACGGGCATAGCCAGGTTTTACATTCACAACATCACCGGCTTCACCGAGACCATTTACATCTTGTAGTAAAATAATTTCCATGATCTTACTCCTTATTCCGAACCAAGGTCGACGTACGGCATTAATGCAATTGAGCGCGACCGTTTGATGGCCCGAACCAACTTTCGGTGCATTTTTGCACTACTACCGGTAATCCGACGTGGCATGATTTTACCTTGGTCATTCACAAAACGTCGTAGGAGTCTCACATCTTTATAATCGATGTCTGTGATGCCATTTTCTTTAAAATAGCAAAATTTATTTCTACTCTGAAATGCCATTATTCAGCCTCCTTTTCTTCAGTGTCTGCTTCTGAGCTTTCATCAGATACATCTTCAGTGGTTTCAGTTTCTTCAGAAGTAGTTTTAACCATTGCTTCGTTTGCAGGTGTTTCTTCTACGGTACTTTCAGAGGCTTCTTTTTCAACTGCTTTTTCTTTCACTTCTTCTACATAGACTTCTGGTTTTTCATCTAAGGCAACTGTCATATGACGAAGAACGGAATTGTTTAATTTCATCCAAGTATTAAATTCGTTCATTTGATCCTGTTCGCCACCTTCAAATTGCAGGAGGATAAAAGAACCATATTTCTGATTCTCAATTTGATACGCAAGACGCTTCTTTCCCCATACGCGATGGTTGATCAGCTTTGATTTTGTTTTCTCTAATTCAGTTCCGATCTCGCCCATGGTGATATCCAAGGCCTCATTTTCCAGAGTCGGATTTACAATATAGAGTGTTTCATAATACCGCATAATAACTCCTTATTTTTTTTACGCAATCAGCGGTGCGATGACCAGTGAAACCACTGACATCAGTTTAATTAAAATATTCAGCGAGGGACCGGATGTATCCTTAAAAGGATCACCTACTGTGTCGCCTACAACAGCTGCTTTATGTGCTTCAGACCCTTTCCCAATGGCTTCACCATTTACAGTGACGCCCTCTTCAATCATTTTCTTTGCATTGTCCCATGCACCACCTGCATTAGACTGGAAAATTGCCATGAGAACACCGCAAACGGTAACCCCTGCAAGTAGTCCACCCAATGTTTCCGGGCCAAAAATGAACCCAACAATTACGGGGGAAATGATAGCTAAAATTCCAGGGAGCACCATTTCTTTAATGGCAGATTGAGTAGAGATTTCTACGCAACGGCCATGGTCTGCTTTTGTTAATCCTAATTCGTAAACGGCTTTGTCATCATCTGACCATGTAGAAGAATCACCTTTAGCCAATACTGCAAGTGCTGCCTTCAATTCAGGAATATCTCTAAATTGACGACGAACTTCTTCAATCATTGCCATAGCTGCACGTCCAACAGCGCTCATTGCCATTGAAGAAAATAAGAATGGTAACATTCCACCAACAAATAAACCTGCCATAACCACTGGATTTGAAATGTCAATACTGTTAATTCCACTCTTTACCATGAATGCGGCGAACAATGCCAATGCAGTTAGGGCTGCAGACCCAATGGCAAAACCTTTACCAATGGCTGCAGTTGTATTACCAACTGCATCAAGTTTATCTGTTTTTTCACGAACATCGGCAGGAAGTTCAGCCATTTCAGCAATACCACCTGCATTATCAGAAATAGGTCCGTATGCATCAACAGCTAGTTGAATGCCTGTATTAGCTAACATCCCTAAGGCTGCCATAGCAATTCCATATAAGCCTGCAAAATGATGGGCACCCATTATAGCAGACGCTAAAATTAAAATGGGAACTGCGGTCGATTGCATCCCAACGCCGAGACCGGCAATAAGGTTTGTAGCTGGGCCTGTTACAGATTGTTTAACAATTGATAATACAGGCGTAGTACCTGTTCCAGTATAATGTTCTGTTATAATTCCAATTCCTAAACCAGCCACTAATCCTATTACAGTTGCCCAGAATACACCCATTGAATGAGATGCTGGTAAAACAAGATTTACCAAAAAGTATATAACAGCTACCATTATCGCTGAACTTCCAAATTCACCAATATTTAATGCTTTTTGAGGATCTCCACCTTCTTTTACAGAAACCATAAATGTTCCAATAATTGAAACGATGATTCCTGATGCAGCAATATAAAGAGGAAGCAATACGAATTCATTGCCCAATACAGCACCCAATACCATTGAACCAATAATAGAGCCTACAAAAGATTCAAACAGGTCAGCACCCATACCAGCAACATCACCTACATTATCACCTACATTATCAGCAATCGTTGCAGGATTTAACGGATGATCTTCCGGAATTCCCGCTTCAACTTTACCCACAAGATCAGCACCTACATCTGCAGCTTTAGTATAAATACCACCACCTACACGTGCGAACAATGCAATTGATGAAGCTCCTAATGAGAATCCAGATAATACATTTAATGTAACATCCATGCTATCAAAGTGAGATGAATAAAATATGAATAGACCACCTAAGCCAAGTACACCTAAACCAACAACACTGAGTCCCATTACAGAACCACCCGTGAATGCAACATTTAATGCTTGAGCAAGGCTTGTACGTGCAGCATTTGTAGTACGATTATTTGCTTTGGTTGCAACTTTCATGCCTAAAAATCCAGCAAATGCAGAGGCAAAAGCACCCACAACAAATGATAAAGCAATCAATGGACTTGAATCAGCCTTGCCTGAATTTGCAATACTCAGTAGTACGGCTACTGCGATTACAAAAACGGCCAATACACGATATTCAGCTTTTAAAAATGCCATTGCACCATCAGCAATACTGGCACCGATTTGTTTCATTCGGTTTGTGCCTTCATCTTGTGCCGTAATCCAACTGGTTTTCCAGAATGCGTAAAGCATGGCCAAGGCACCTGCGCTGATCACATACATTAAATTAAAACTCATGGGTTCAATATCTCCTCAATTAAGAATTAAAATGATTCATGGTATGGTTTAGTCCCCGCACCAAAAGATTTGCTAAAGCATCAGCACCATGTTTTACCATGGCTTCTGCTTCAGGCACATTATCCGATTTAAATGGTTTCAGCACAAATTTTTCTGCAGGTCGCATATTTTCATCCGTACCTATACCTAAACGTACTCGGGGGAATTGGTCTGACTGCAGTTGATAAATTACACTCTCCATCCCACGGTGACATCCATCGCCACCTTTGGGACGAATCCGAATCGACCCAAGAGGCAGATCCACATCATCCAAGATTACATGGATATCGGAAGGCAAAAGATCCCAGAGATTTGCCACTTCTTTCACAGCATTTCCACTACGATTCATGCCTGTTGTTGGCTTTATCAACAGGACTTCCCGTCGTTTATGTTGTGCAAAGACATAAGGACCTTTTCCAGGTTTAAATGACAGCTTTTGCCGGCGTGCTAATTCGTCCACTACCCAAAATCCTGCATTGTGTTTCGTATTTGCATATTTATCACCGGGATTGCCTAGACCAATAAAAGCGATCATGATTCTTTCGAATCGTCTCCTGAATCTTCTTCAGATGCTTTATCATCTTCGCCTTCTTTGCCCTCTTCGCCTTCTTCACCTTCTTCACCTTCTTCGCCCTCTTCACCTTCAGGTTCTTCAACTTCAGGCTCTTCTTCAGCTGCAGGCGGTTGAACAGAGACTATATTTAAGTCTTCAGCAGATAATATCTCTACATCTTCATTATCAATTGTAATGTCTGCTACACTTTTGGAAGAATGCATTTCAAGATCCTCAATATTCAATTCAATCTGATCCGGCACATCTGTTGGGAAACAACTGATCTCAATCTGTGTCATGGATTGCGATAATACTCCCCCTTCCGTGACACCTAATGGTTCACCAATCAATACTAAGGGCACAGAAATAGTTATTTTCTCTGATCGGCGCACTCGCATTAGATCAATGTGAATCACTTCATCCGTCACAGGATGATATTGTAATTCCTTTATCATGGTAAACTGTGTATCGCCTCCTTGTTCAACCTCAAAAATATGTTGACCAGATTGTAATGCATGATACAGTATCAGTTTATCTACCGATATATTTACATTCGCCTCACCTGCATAATAGAGGACACCGGGAATGAGTCCCGACCGACGAATAGTTTTTGCCCCTTTCGTCCGCGTGAGAATTCTATCTTTAATTTCTAATTTGTAATACGATGAAGCCATCGTTTTTTCTCCTAATTAAAATTCAAACAAAGCACTGACTGATTCACCATTATGAATTCGGTTAACTGCTTCGCCAAAAACATTCCCTACAGTTACAATTTCCATATTGTCCATGCATTTTTCCATGGGAATATCGATCGTATCTGTCACAATAATTTTTCTAATTTTTGATTTATTCAACCTTTCTATGGCTGGGCCGGATAACACGCCATGTGTTGCCACAGCCGTAACTGATTTTGCACCTTGTTTTAAAGCGGCTTGAGCTGCGTTAATTGTAGTTCCGGCTGTATCAATCATATCATCAATAATAAGCACATCCATATCTTTGAGGTCACCAATAAGATGACTCACTTCTGCTTGATTGGGTGCATACCGACGTTTATCAATTAGCGCAAAATGCATTCCCAATCTTTTTGCATAGGCTTGACTCATTTTTGCTGATCCTATATCTGGGGCCAGTACAGCGGTATGATCCGGATCCAACCCTTCATTCTTAATTGCATCCAATAACACCATTCTGCTGTATAAATGATCAAACGGGATTTTAGCAAATCCCTGGATCTGTGTAGAATGAAGATCCATTGTAATAATTCTATCTGCACCCATTGCTGTAAAAATATCGATCATAACTCGAGATGAAATGGGTACGCGAGGTTGATCTTTCCTATCTTGGCGTCCATACCCAAAATAAGGGATAACAACTGTTACACGATCCGCAGAAGCACGAACTGCTGCATCCACCATCAATGCCAATTCCAAAATATTCTCAGATGGTCCATTAGTGGATTGAATCAAAAACACATCAGTCCCACGAATATTTTCTTCAAACTTGATCCATAATTCACCATCGGAAAAGGTGCTAATGGATATTTCACCTAATTCACATCCTAGTGATTTTGCAATCTTTTTGGACAAAGCAGGGTTACTGCGACCACTAAATATTTTTAGTTTATTATTCATAATATTTTTTTCTGAATGACTATGAGCTGGGGCGCAGGGATTCGAACCCCAACTGCCTGGACCAAAACCAGGTGTACTGCCATTATACTACGCCCCAAATAAATTGGGTGTTGTTACAAATTAGAGAGTTGGATTGGTGATAAATGTATTGTATCGGGATGAAAAATGTGACTCGGCTGATTTGGCATCTGCATCTTCGTCAAAAACCCCAAACACAGTCGAGCCTGAGCCCGACAAACTGGCGAAACGAGCCCCATGGACTCGAAGCGAATTTTTTATTTGTCCAATCTCTGGATATGCTGGAACAACGATTGCTTCAAAATCATTCTCAAAAAGCTCAAAAGGAATAATCTCCTTTCGAATAAAGCCCAGAAAATTAACTATCTCGTTTGGCCTGTCCAAAATATTTTTGAATTCACCATATGCCCATTTTGTATCAATATGTAAATCCGGGACCACCAATAAATAGCATCCATTAATTATTGTTTCAATCGGTTTTAAGATTTCGCCAATTCCATCTCCGATCTGTGTTTTTCCCTTAATAAAGAAAGGAACATCTGCGCCCAAATCTATGCCTATGGTTTCTAACTCATCATCACTCACATCCAATTCATAAAGCGTACGAAGTCCTTTTAAGATGGTGGCCGCATTGGATGAACCTCCACCCAAACCACCACCGGCAGGAATTCTTTTCTCCAGTTCGATTGAGACACCCCCAAGCCCAAATGCATCCACCATTTTTTGCCATGCCTTTACACATAGATTGGAATCATCTTTCGCCAGCCAATCCACATTGGAAGAAAATTGGCAATTGGAATCTCTTTTTTCTAATCTGATGGTATCATGAAAATCCAGCTCTTGGAAAATAGTGTGAATATTATGGTAACCGTCCGGGCGCTGGTTCCTTATTTGGAGACCAATATTAACCTTCGCGTGGGACTTAAGTACAAGATGGCTCATTTTTAATACAAAGTGTTGCAATGGCCTGTACCGCCCAGCCGGAACTATCTCCCACAAAGCCAAGATGGTCTGCGGTTGTGGCTTTTATGGAAACTTTGGTTTCTTTAATTTGCATGGAATAAGCTAAGTTATATTTCATTTGGGGAATATATTCTTCCAGTTTTGGTTTTTGGAGAATAATGGTTGCGTCTATATTATTGATCTCAAATCCAGCTTCCCGAATTCGTTTAACTGCATCGGCTAAAAAGTAACTGCTGGGGACACCTTTCCAAGTATCATCATTGCTGGGGAAAAATTGACCAATGTCACCCAATGCGGATGCACCAAGAAGCGCATCTACCACCGCATGGATCAAAGCATCGCCATCAGAATGTCCCACTGACCCAAAAGATGATGGTATATCCACACCCCCTATAGTAAGTAATTCTCCTTTCGCCAACTGGTGAACATCATATCCTATACCTGTTCTGATCATAAAACTGTTCCCTGAGCCTGTCGAACGGCAACTATTTCCGCTCGTATCCAATCATCTTTTGTGGTAATCTTAAAATTGTTTGAGTCTCCCTCTACCAGTTTGATGGAGAATCCCATTGCTTCCATTAATGCGGACTCATCGGTTCCGGTTAAGTTTTCTGTTTCAGCATAATACAACGCCTGAATTAATTTATTTTTATGAAAACATTGGGGAGTCTGTGCCAGCCATATTTTTTCACGATCAAGCGTTTCTTTTACCAATCCATTTTCAGAAAATTTTACTGTATCCTTACTGGGGATTCCCACAACGGCACCATCTGCAAATTCACAAGCAGAAATGGATCGCTGAATAAGGTCTTCTGTCACAAAAGGCCGGGCAGCATCGTGGATGCAAACTAATGTTGAATGCGAGTCAGATACATCTATGCCATTTTTCACAGAATCCTGCCGACGTGTACCCCCAGCCACCACTTTCACCGGTTTTCCGGCTGACATGGACAGCACATCTCGATGGGTGGAGTCTACATTAGCACTGGGCACAGCCACAATAATTTCGTCAATATAGTCCGATTGCAAAAATAGTTTCAAGGTATGAAAGATAAGCGGACGGCCAGAAAACAATTTAAATTGTTTTTCTTCGCCAAACCGTTCGCCAGAACCAGCAGCAGGAATGATTGCGGATACTTTCATATTACATAAGGTTTTTGATCAAATGATAATCATAGCATCACCATAGCTCAAAAAGCGATAATTCTCTTTTATAGCTTCCCGGTATGCTTTTTTAATCAATTTGCGACCAGCAAATGCACTGACCATCATAAACAATGTCGATTTAGGCGCATGAAAATTGGTAATCATTTTATCCACCATTTTATATTCGTAGGGTGGGTAAATAAATTTATCCGTCCAACCTCTTTTTGGGGTTACCTGGAATCCGGATATGGCAATTGTTTCTAATGCACGAACAGTGGATGTCCCTACAGCAATGATCTTCCGGTGCCGCTTTTTAGCCTGATTGATTGCCATGGATGTCTTAGGGGACACCTCAAAATATTCTGAGTCCATCTGGTGTCGATTCAGATCTTCTACTTGTACAGGGCGAAAAGTTCCAAGTCCAATATGAAGTGTAATATTTTCAATCTTGGTGCCTTTGTCTTTTACTTTTTTAATGAGTCCTTGAGTAAAATGGAGTCCAGCAGTCGGGGCAGCCACAGCACCACGTTCCTTCGCATATACGGTTTGATACCTCTTTTTATCCACGGAATCAGCATCACGGTCAATGTAGGGAGGAAGGGGAGATGTGCCGATTCTGTCGATGACACTATGGAAATTAGCGCCATCATATTCGAAACGAACCACACGACCGCCTGAAACCGTATTATCGATCACATCGCACATAAGTTTTGGCGTGAATACCAATTTATTCCCAATGCGTACTTTCCGGGCAGGTTTTACCATGACCTCCCAGAGATCATGTGCTAATTCACGGAGTAAAAAAACTTCCACTTTAGCAGCGGTCCGGTCTTTCGTTGCAAAAAGCCGTGCAGGAAATACCTTTGTATTATTAACCACCATAAGATCATTTTTGCGCATATAATCTGTGATATTCAGGAATTTTCTATGCTCAATTTTCCCCGTATCACGGTTCACTACCATTAATCGTGATAAATCCCGCCTGGACTCCGGGTACTGGGCAATGAGTTTTTTTGGTAGGCGATAATTAAAATCACCAAGTTTATACTTTTTCTTTTTATCGATCATTCAAATAACCTCGTTTGGTCTGTTGTTAATTCTTTTCCAAGTAAATTGTATGCTGCTTTCTGGGCAATGCGCCCCCTTGGTGTACGGTGTAAAAATCCTTCCTTGATCAAAAAGGGCTCATATACATCTTCTATGGTGATGGGATCTTCTCCTATGGCAACTGCCAACGATTTTACGCCCACAGGACCACCATTAAATTTATCTATAATGACTTCCAGAATCTTCCGATCCATATCATCCAGTCCAATATCATCTATGCCTAATTTTTCCAAGGATGCCTTGGCCACATCAATATCGATCTTGCCGGAAGCTTTGACTTGTGCAAAATCCCGGGATCGTCTCAATATACGATTGGCGATCCGTGGAGTTCCACGGGCGCGTCTGGCTAATTCCATAGCACCTTCATCATCAATATCTACTTCCAATATTTCAGCGGACCGATTAATTATGTGGAAAAGATCTTCTGCTTCATAATAATCCACACGAAGTACCACGCCAAAACGATCTCGCAAAGGTGAAGTGAGATTCCCCAATCGTGTGGTAGCACCAATGAGGGTAAATGGTTCAATCGTCAGTTGTACACTGCGGGCACTGGGCCCCTTATCAATCATAATATCGATGGAAAAATCTTCCATGGCAGAATAGAGATATTCTTCCACTACTGCATTAAGACGATGGATCTCATCGATGAAAAATACATCACGGTGACCTAAATTAGTTATCATTCCTGCCAAGTCACCAGCTCGTTCCACTACTGGTCCGGATGCTTGTTTTATGTTGGATTTTAGTTCCTTGGAAACAATATTGGCGAGAGTAGTTTTTCCCAATCCCGGTGGGCCAAATAGAAGAACATGGTCCAAAGCATCCCCACGAGAATTAGATGCTTCAATGTAAAGTTTCAAATTATCCACCAATTCTTTCTGACCAATAAATTCATCAAATTGAGAGGGGCGAAGAGATTTTTCAACCACACTATCATCATCGAACGGTGTTGGGTCTGTAATATGTATCTCTGTCATTAAGTAAAATGGATGTAAATCAGTTTAAAACTGACTCTAAAGATACAATCTCAAATTGCTGTCGTAAAGACAGAGAGAGAGAAAAGTTTGACTACCATAGTGTGAACCTTGGATCCGGAGCCACCGGTATGCTCACTTTGGCGTAGATTCAGCATAATATCAATACATTGATCAATAAGATCTTTCACGATCTCCCATAGTTTAAAAAAGGGCTTTAATTCTGCAGGAGACATCATGCCGCGATTTCCTTTTTCATTAAAATTTGTTTTAAAAATGATCCAGTATAAGATATTTTCACTGATGCAATTTCTTCCGGTGTGCCGGTGGCCAAGACAGTCCCACCATCGTCACCGCCCTCTGGGCCCAAATCGATAATCCAATCCGCAGTCTTGATCACATCCAAATTATGTTCAATGACCAAAACTGTATTTCCACGTTCCACCAAACGCTGGAGCACATGCAAGAGCATCCTGATATCCTCGAAATGGAGGCCTGTGGTAGGTTCGTCCAAAATGTAAAGTGTTTTTGCGGCAGATACTTTGGAGAGTTCCGTGGCCAGTTTTACCCGCTGCGCTTCTCCACCGGAAAGTGTTGTGGCTTGCTGCCCCAAATGGATATAGCCTAATCCCACATCATTTAATGTATGGAGTTTTTTGTGGATAGATGGAATATTTTTAAAAAACTCCAACGCTTCAGATACTGGCATGCCTAACACTTCAGCAATGGATTTTCCCCTGTATTTCACTTCCAATGTTTCCCGGTTATATCGTTTTCCTGCACAAACTTCACAGGTTACATACACATCCGGGAGAAAATTCATTTCAATTTTAATAATGCCATCACCTTCACAGGATTCACAGCGACCACCTTTTACGTTAAATGAAAAACGACCAGGTTTATAACCTCGAATTTTAGATTCCGGTAATTTGGCAAACATATCGCGAATGAATGTGAAAACACCAGTATAAGTTGCAGGATTGGATCTCGGCGTCCGGCCTATGGGTTTTTGGTCAATATCTACCACCTTATCAAGAAACTTCGCTCCTGTGATGGAATCAAATTCCAATGGGTAAGCCCGCGCCCTGTTCAATTCTTTCGCTAAAGCAGGAAAGAGAGTCTCATTCACCAACGAACTTTTGCCACTTCCGGATACACCCGTTACAGCAATAAATCGGCCCAATGGAAAATCCACATCAATAGATTTTAAATTATTTCCTGTGGCGCCTTTGATTGATAATTGATTTGAGCTTCCATTTCGGCGGACCTTTGGAATACGAATTTGTTTTTTACCGGAAAGATATTTACCCGTAAGTGACTTATTGGATTTTAATAATTGCTTTGGGGTTCCTGCAAAAGTGATTTCTCCGCCATGTTTCCCTGCACCTGGTCCTAAATCGATGACATAATCCGCCGCTTCTATCGTTTCTTTATCGTGCTCTACAACTAAAATGGAATTCCCAATATCCCGAAGTGATTTTAAGGTCTTCAGCAACCGATTATTGTCACGTGGGTGGAGCCCGATAGATGGCTCGTCCAAAATATATAGGACGCCCATTAATTGGGAGCCAATCTGTGTGGCAAGTCGAATTCGTTGGGATTCTCCTCCTGATAAAGTGGTGGCCGAGCGATCTAAGGTGAGATAACTCAATCCTACATTGACCAAAAAACTCAATCGCTGACAAATCTCTTTCAGGATCTGATCAGCGATAGCATGCTCCATTTTTGTAAGATTTACATTTTGAAAAAAGACATTTAAATCCCGGATGGACATGGAAGACACATGGCCAATATTTTTCTCATTAATCATAACTCCAAGTGTTTCCTTCCGGAGCCTAGCGCCTTTACAATCAGAACAGGGACGCATACTCATAAATTGTTCGATCCATTCGCGAATGCCAGAAGATTTAGTTTGGGTGTATCGGCGCATTAAATTCGGAATAGCCCCTTCCCAGCCTCCGGAATAAGTTCCACTCCAACGCTCGGAACTGTAGTCCATTTTAAATTTTTTATCTCCAGTACCGTAGAGCAACATTTGACGAACATTGGGATCCATCTTAATCCATCGCGTGGTAAAATTGAATTCGTAATGACGGGAGAGACTTTTCAGGATACTACCATACCAGTTCCCTCGAGGTTGCTCTCCCAGCGATGCAATGGCACCCTGAATGAGACTTTTGGATTTATCAGGCACGATCAAATTAGGATCCACTTCCATATGAGACCCCAATCCATCACATTTTGGGCAGGCACCATAAGGAGAATTAAATGAGAACATTCGCGGCACCATTTCTTCCATTGAAACCTCACAATCGGGACAGGCAAAATGTTCAGAAAACAAATGTTCTTTATTTGGTAATTCATTGACTAAAATGAGACCACTGCCAATCTTCAGTGCTAATTCAATGGATTCGGTCAAGCGCTCATGCATGTCTTTCTTTATTATGAGTCGATCCACCACAACCTCGATGGTGTGTTTTTTATTTTTATTCAAAATGATCTTATCATCTACAGACATTACGTCACCATCTACTCGAACACGTAGGAAACCTTCTTTCCTGATCTCATCAAAAACGCCTTTATGTTCTCCTTTGCGCCCACGAATGAGGGGGGCCAAAATATGCATTTTAGTCCCGGATTTGAATTTGCTTACTGTATCGACGATTTGCTGAACTGTTTGTTTTTGGATCGGTTTGCTACACTTCCAACAATGGGGTAATCCAATATGGGCATAAAGGAGTCGAAGATAATCATGGATTTCCGTAACAGTACCAACGGTGGATCTTGGATTTCGGGCTGTGGCTTTCTGTTCGATGGAAATAGCGGGAGATAATCCTTCAATGCCATCCATGTCCGGTTTTTCCATGATGCCTAGAAATTGCCGTGCATAAGACGAGAGTGATTCTACATATCTCCTCTGGCCTTCTGCATAGATTGTATCGAATGCGAGAGATGATTTTCCTGAGCCGGACAAACCAGTGATTACTACCAGTTTATCCCTGGGAATTTCTACATTGATATCTTTAAGATTATGCTGGCGTGCACCTTTGACTATGATCTTATCAGTGGGATTTGGCATCGCAGTTTACACCCTATAATTCGAGACAATTTTGAACATCCCGGAATTTACAGACTTTTGATTCAGCACCCCAAAGACGATTTGCTTTTTTTCCATAACTTTATTAGATGTGCAAAAAGGATACCAAGTCATTACTGAGATTCATTTCTAGTAAGAAACCACTAAAATAGTTTTAAAATTTGCTGGGATGAATAAGATAACCTTAAACCACCTTTACATTGGTATGCACTTTAATTCTATCATTAGAAAATCGAGGAATTTTGTTTTCATTTACTTGACACGGAATTCCAGAATTGGTACTTTGAACCATGGGTTCTTTAACAAACCAAATCCTTATCTCCATGCCCCACATGGCAGATCCCTATTTTTCCAAAGCTGTGGTTTATGTCTGTGAGCATAACAAGGAAGGTGCCATGGGTATGATAATCAATAAGCAGTTTAAGGCACCGGACTTAAAAGAACTATTTGAAAAACTCTATATTGGTGATGATACCATTCATTCTTTGGTAAATGATATTTTTTTTGGCGGTCCTATTCTATTAGAAAGAGGAATTGTACTTCATGATGCCGCCTATAAATCTGAAGGGACAATCAATATCTCCGACCACATTTCAATGACCAGTCAACAACATGTTTTGAAAGAACTTCAACATAGACCGGATATTCCATTCAAATTGATGTTGGGGCACTCCGGATGGTCGCAGGGACAATTGGAAAGAGAAATTGAAAATGGTGATTGGCTCATGCAAACTACCACGCGAGATTTTATTTTCAAGGTTACTCCAGAACAAATGTGGCAACAAGCAATTGGATCTCTGGGTATGGATCTTGGCCCTTCCCTGGGCATAAGCGGGCAAGCCTAATCTAATATTTAACGCATTAATGCTCGAATCGTAGCATTTGATTCAGCCAATCGATCACTCAATAATTTTACAACATAGGTATGTAGTTCACTGGCTTTATGAGGAGCATCCTGGTTTAATTCATTGAATTTTTTCTTAGATAAATAATAGATCTGGCATGGCTCATCTGTCACCACAGATGCGGATGCTAATGAGCCAAGATAAAGGCTGACTTCTCCCACTACAGTTCCTACGCCCATCGTTTTCAACCGAATCTCGCTTCCATCTCCTGTATTTAACCAAACCGAAATTTTTCCCGAATCAATGAAATAAATCCCTCCGGGATCTTCTCCTTGCTCAATGATGCGGGTTCCTTCCAACTCTTCACGGTATTCAAAAAAATCCGCTACCTGTTGGAATTTATCCTTGAAGGATTCAACGCTGATGGGATGGTCTTCATTCTCATTTAGTGAAATAGATTTGTGAATAATGGATTCTTCGCACCATTCCAGCCCATGATCTAAGTCGCCGAATGCATTAAATATGTCTGAATCTTCTGATATGAGATTTTCCGTCTCAAATTGGTCGTGGACATCATCACTCATGCCGCACAACAAAACCCGGAATTCATTTTTCTCAGCCATGATCTGTAATTTATTAAAACTGTTCACAGCAGAAGAGTCAACGCCAGTCACTTGCCGAAAATCAAACACCAGGAATGACATATCTATAATGGGGTCTGATTCGAACCGTTGCTGCACTCGTTCAAGAATCTGGTTGGCCGTGCCAAAAAAAACAAAACCCTGGAGCGGAAGGATAAAAATTTTATCACCATTTTCCTCAAGAATTTTCTTCATCTGATCTGATCGACCTACATTACTGCTATAAGTTTTTCCCGATAGTTCGTATTTGATTACTTCTACCTTTGAATATTTGATTACAAACAAAGCAATGGACATGAGCAGGCCAATGACGATCCCTTCTAAAAATCCAACAGTTGCAATAACAACCAGGATGAGAACAATAACAAGATAATCCATTTTCTGGAGCCGTTTCCAAGTATCCACAAGCCATTCCACTAAAAAATCCAATCCAAGATTCAGAAGCAATCCGCCCAAGATCACTTTAGGAAAAATGGAAATCACTTTTGCCCCAAAAATGAGAGTAATGCCGCAAAGGAGCGCCACAATGATATTGGATAATCGGGTCCGGGCTCCAATATTGTAAGCCATGGATGTTTCACTTAGGGTGATATACCCGGGAGGAGTGCCTGCAAATCCTGCCAGAATATTGCCATAACCTGTTAGTCGTAATTCCTTGTCCAAGTCAAAATCTTCTTTAACAACCAATTCAAGTCCACTGTAATTAAACAAAATAGAAATAGCATTCAAAACCATCATGGTGGCAATGGCCGGTAGATGGGATAAAAACAGATCCCAGCGAAAATCCAAGACATAAGGTAACGGCGTACCGGGGAAAAGTCCACCTTC
>ERZ651768.1045-NODE-1045-length-20474-cov-2.853900_pt1 | contig 20474 bp, 18 predicted proteins | sample MGYA00514754_ERZ651768 | MGnify/ENA metagenome assembly ERZ651768
AAGCCAGGTAGTTTCCACATTTTCAAAAAAACCAATTTTTGGATATTTAGGTATGGCCTATGCCATGGCATCGATTGGTGTTATAGGTTTTGTCGTGTGGGCTCATCATATGTTTACAGTCGGATTTAATCTTGAAACGCGAATTTACTTCGTTTTGGCTACCATGGTTATTGCCGTTCCCACTGGCATAAAGATCTTTAGTTGGTTAGCTACTATGTGGGGTGGTTCAATCGAATTTAAGACACCTATGCTCTATGCCATGGGATTTATTTTTCTTTTCGTCGTTGGAGGCGTGACAGGTATAACTCTGGCAAATGCGGGCGTTGATATGGCGTTTCACGATACATATTTTGTGGTTGCTCACTTTCACTACGTTTTGTCAATTGCAACGATATACGGAATTTTTTGCGGCATGTTTTATTGGCTTCCAAAAATGTGTGGAAATATGTATGACGAAACTCTGGGTCAGTGGCAATTCTGGATTACCTTTGTTGGCGTTAACGTTATGTTCTTTCCGCAGCACTTCCTCGGCATGGCGGGTATGCCCCGACGTATTCCTGACTATCCAGATGCCTATGCAGGGTGGAATTTGGTAAGCAGCATTGGTGGTGCCATTGCCTTAGTCGGCGCTCTAATGTTTCTTTACATTTTATGGAAAACAATTGTTTCCGGAGAAAAAGCGCCGGCCAATCCCTGGGGTGAAGGTGCGACTACACTAGAGTGGACTGTCGATTCACCAGCACCGTTTCATACTCATGAACAAATTCCCGAAATTCCCGAAGAGGAACACGGTGAAAAGATATACGTATCCCCTGGAGCAGAATAGTCATTTCACATGATTAAAAAAACAATGGTCCAACGAGAAAACGATTACCGGAAACGTGGTACGGCCCTCGTGTTGTTTTCTGTTGTCGCTGGTATGGTTGGGCTGGCCTTTGCCTCTGAGCCCCTATATCGGATATTCTGTCAGGTCACGGGGTACGCGGGCACGACGCAAGTTGCTGCGTCTGTACCGAAATCAAATGAAGTGTTGAAAAGAATTGTCGCTGTTAGATTTGACGCCAATGTTAATTCTAAAATGCCGTGGAGTTTTAAGCCCGTCCAACGTGAGATCAAAGTTCGTTTAGGTGAACAGGCTTTGGCCTATTTTGAAGCGACGAACGATTCTGACCAGCCTCTCGTTGGTACGGCATCGTTTAATGTCACACCTTATAAGGCGGCGATCCATTTTAACAAGATCGATTGTTTCTGCTTCACGCAACAGGTTTTGAAGCCGGGCCAGACCATGAAGATGCCGGTCACCTTTTTTATTGATCCTGAATTAGCGAAGGACAGCAGCGCAGATGATTTAAGAACCATCACGCTATCCTACACATTTTTTCAGGATGACGATCAAAGCGCAGTTGAGAAACTTGCTGCGAAGCGCATTGACGCGAAAGATGATGTCAATTCCAAGAAGGCTGTGACCAATAGAAATGGATAATAAGTTTAGTAGAGAAGTTATTTGATACCCTGACAAACCAAACGGATGAAGTAACATGGCAACAGAAGCAGCAACTACACAACCCTGGCATGTCCCCGAGCCAAGCCCATGGCCAATTGTCGGCACAGCAGCGGCATTATCATTGGCCTTTGGCCTCATTTGGTTCATGCACGCTGGGGTCCCGTGGCTGGTCTCTTTCGGAGGCATTTTGCTGGCAATAACTATGGTAGGCTGGTTTAAGGACGTCATCGGTGAAGCTAATGACGGAAAGTCTCACTCCTCGGCAGTTAAGACGGGTCTACGGGTCGGTTTCTTGATGTTTATCCTCTCCGAGGTGATGTTTTTCTTTGCTTTCTTCTGGGCTTATTTTCATTCCAGTCTACCTATTTTAAGTAATGTTGCGGGGCCGTGGCCACCTGAAGGCATTGACGCGTTGGGCGCTGCCGGGGTTCCGATGCTGAATACGCTATTATTGTTGACATCGAGTTTGACGGTAACGGTTGCCCATCATGCTATCCTGGAAGATGAACGGCAAAAGGTCATCCTATGGACTGGCATTACTGTCATTCTTGGGATCTTGTTCCTAGGGGTCCAGATCGCCGAATATGCTCACTTGGTGTTTGGCCTCAGCGACGGTATCTATCCTTCAACCTTCTATCTCGCCACGGGTTTCCACGGGTTTCATGTTTTTGTGGGTACCGTTTTCTTAATCGTATGTTATTTCCGTGCCCGGAACGGCCACTTTACAAGAGATGCACATATAGGCTTTGAAGCTGCCGCCTGGTATTGGCATTTTGTGGATGTGGTATGGATTTTCCTCTACATAAATGTTTACTGGTGGGGGTCTTCGGAGTTCGGACACCTACTGGTTGGCTAATTTCAACCGAGCTAATAGGAAGTTAGAACGAAATAGTTCTTCGCCGGTCTGGAGTGCAATTTTGGGTCGTTGTCCGAGATGCGCTAGGGGTCGGCTTTTTACTGGTTATCTGAAGATTTCTGAGGCGTGTGACAACTGCAATCTAGGGTTTTCGGCGCACGATGCCGGCGATGGGCCAGTGGTTCCAGTGATGCTTATTGTCGGGCCAGTTGTTGCAGGTTCTTCTTTCTGGCTGGAATTTTCCATCCAACCATCTTTATGGTTGCATCTGGTAATTTGGCCACCCCTTATATTAATTTTATGTTTGGGTCTTCTGCGGCCTTTCAAGGCGATTTTTATCGGTGCGCAATTTAAGTTTCGTTCGGTAAATGGCGAATTCCCTGACGGTGATGACTTTCAAAATAGATTAAAATAGTCAGGCGCGCCGGATCACAATACCCATCAACCTGTGGTTGCGTAACTTTGCCAGGCGCTCGGCCTCAACTTTAATTGCAGCCAACACGAATGTGCCAAATGCCAGAATAACAATAATTAATTATCCTGTTACCGAATGTAAGATCGCCATTGGCAAATGGTATTTTACTGCTTTCATTCGATGTTAACGTCTTCACATATGGACTTGGGAGTTGCCAATTTTCAAAACCTTAACATTAATTAACAGACCTAACAAAATGGGATTTTGGAGATGTTTCGGCCGAAAGTGGATTGATGCAGAGATTATTGGTTTATGTTAGTGGGAGTAGGATTTGACCAAGTCAGAAAATTGGAAATAGGGATAAAGACTACCGGCAGATACCGCCTGGCGGAGAGTAAAAGTTTAGGGACTAGGCAAAAACAAATTTTTTCTAAATTATTGGAAAATTTGACTTAGATGTAATTGTTTACAAAGAGTGATTACGCTGTAAGAACATCAAGTTCATTTGTCATTTGGATGAAATAAGACTGCTTTAAATCAGGTAGATAGGGGCAAACTCATTGTTTAGGCGTTATTACATCGCGATAGGGCTTTTAGGTCTAGCTCTTCTCCTGTCAGCAGCATTTTTTGTCTTTGATGGTGATGGTACTCCAGCGAAAAAATTCCAAACAGCAAAAATAGAAAGAGGCAGCATAACTAAGTCAGTCTCTGCGTCGGGACGACTAAATCCTGTTGTGACGGTTGAAGTCGGCTCAGAAATTTCGGGGCAAGTGTCAGAGCTTTTGGTAGATTATAATTCAGAGGTTAAGTCGGGCCAGGTCATTGCACGCATTGACCCAGAGCGTTTTGAGGCAGAGGTTTTAAAGTCGACGGCAGAACTATCAGTGGCCAAAGCTGTAATTGCTACCAAAAGGGCTGCCGTAGACCAGGCGCTCGCAAATCTCGCAAATGCAAAGTCCGTTCTTACTGCCCTGAAAGCAGATGTTGAGAGGTCTAGTGTTTTCAGGAATGATCTTAAGCTAGATTATGATCGTAAGACAAAACTTCTCGAACGAGGAGTAGTAGCTGTAAGCCAGGTTGATAAATCTAAAGCAGCTTGGGCATCATCAGTGGCACAAGAAAAAGCTTCAAAGGCGCAAGTTCTCGCACAACAATCTGCGGTGGCGGCTCGTGATGCCCAATTATCGATGGCGCGTGCCGAGGTTAAACAGGCACGAGCTTCAGTTGAACAAAAAAAAGCCACTCTCAACATTGCCAAAGTGGAACTCAAAAACACCTATATCAGGTCACCTGTTGATGGAGTGGTAATAGGTAAGGACATTGATATCGGACAAACAGTTGCGGCAAGTTTTCAGGCGCCAACTCTTTTTACGATCGCCAGGGATCTTCGCAAAATGCAGGTTGAAACAAGCATTGATGAAGCCGATATTGGCCAGATAACGTCGGGTCAGATTGCCTCCTTCACTGTTGATTCTTTCCCTAGCAGAACCTTTATTGGTACGGTTAATCAGGTCCGTAAAAAGTCCCAGGAAATCCAGAACGTAATTACCTACACTGTCGTAATAGATACTAATAACAACGACCTCCGGTTGCTGCCGGGTATGACAGCAAATGTTGAGATTAAAGTTAGTGACCGCAAAGATATTCTTAAAATACCTGGTGCGGCTTTGCGATTTACTCCGTCAGGCGCAGATAATTCTGAAATAGTCTCGCCTGGTAAGGGTGGTCAAAGCATGGGGCGTTCTGGAGGCGGTAATCGACGTGCTAAGGCGCAAGCTCGTCTGAACCGTCTCGCAAAGCAACTAAATTTGACTGACCAACAAAAAGATCAGATTAGGGATTTGAACAGGAAAATCGGGCAGCGCATTCGAGCTATGCGTAGTTCCGGAGGAGGTCCCGGGTTTCGGGAGATAATCCAAAAAATCCGCCGGCAAAACAGCGATAAAATTATGAAATATTTAACTCCGGAGCAGCAGAAAAAATATCGAGCTATTATTGCTGAAAGCCGCGCCAACACAATATCACCGGGTCGGGTGTGGGTGTTGGAGGGCAGCAAGCCAAAACTAATAAATGTGATGATAGGGGTTGGTGATGGAAAGTTTTATGAACTTAACCAGGGAGAGTTAGTTGAGGGGCGGGAAGTGCTTGTCGGAGAAGATAAAAAACTTTCCAAATCGGCGTCCCGTTAATCCTGTTTTGGATTTTTATATATGAATACTCCTGACTTGGATAAACCGTTAATTAAGGCTGTTGGTATCAGTAAGGACTATGTAATTGGTGATAATGTTGTACATGCCCTCAGTGACGTTGACTTCTCGATCATTAAAGGTGAGCTTGTGGCAATAATGGGACCCTCTGGATCCGGCAAGACCACGCTGATGAACCTGCTTGGTTGCCTGGATACGCCCACTAGGGGACAATATTATTTGGACGGTATTAACGTATCAGAGTTAACACCCGATGATCTGGCGGCAACACGCAGCAGCAAGTTAGGTTTTGTTTTTCAGAGCTTCAACCTCCTTGCAAGAACTTCCGCCTTATCAAATGTACAATTGCCTTTACTTTATAGTCGGATTGATAAGATACAGCGTCGAAGTAAGGCAGAGAAGACGTTAGCAGATGTTGGTTTATCCGATCGCGTGGATCACCATCCCTCACAGTTATCGGGCGGTCAACAACAACGCGTGGCAATTGCACGGGCCCTTGTGAGTGAACCAGAAGTTATTTTGGCAGACGAGCCAACAGGTGCACTTGATACGAGAACGGGGGTTGAGATTATGTCAATTTTTCAAAGACTTAACGATGAAGGTATGTCGGTGATAATTGTTACCCACGAAGCCGATGTTGCGCGTTTTGCAAATCGGATCATTCGTTTTCAGGATGGTCGGCTAACTAGTGATGAGACACTGCAGGAAAGAGCTAGCGCCTCGGAGATGCTTTCTAGAATGCCACAAGGAGTGACGACAAAGTGACGTATGGTGACTGTATAATGGCGGCCTTAGGCGCAATTCAAGCTAACGTATTGAGAAGCGTATTGACGGCGCTTGGTATAATTATTGGCGTTGCGGCAGTAATAGTGATGATTTCTGTCGGCGCTGGGGCCCAGAAACAGGTCGACGATGTGATAAAAAAACTTGGCTCTAACTTGGTAATTGTTGTCCCAGGTACCACAACTTCCGGTGGTGCACGGGGTGCTAGAGGTTCACGGCGGACGCTTACAGAGGACGATGCTATTGCCATACAGAACGAAGTACCGACGGTTAAGGTGTCAGCTCCAACGGTAAGGGGTTCCGGCCAGATAATTTTTGGAAATCAAAATTGGTCAACGGTCATAAGGGGAGTTACGCCCGATTACGGACAGGCGCGGGAATGGGAAATTGCGGATGGACGTTGGTTCAGTAATGACGAAGTCCGTTCCGCTGCTAAAGTTGCTTTGATTGGGGAGACGGTATCAGAGAGCCTATTTGGTAATGATAATCCCGTTGGGCAAATCATTCGTATTAAAAGAGTGCCATTCACGGTCATTGGGACATTGGTGGGAAAGGGTGAAACTCCCATGGGAAATGACATGGATGATGTGGTATTTATTCCGCTTACTACTGCCAAGAAGAGAACTCTTGGTGGTCGTCGAGTGAGCGGTAGGTTGGTTGGCGTCGTGTTTGTTAAATCAAACAGCGCAGAGGTTGTCGACGATACTATCCGGGACATGACAAAGCTCCTGAGGCTAAGACACAAAATACGGCCTGGTCAACCAAATGACTTTTTCGTTCGCAACCTTTCTTCCATTTTAGAGGCACGGGCGAACTCATCTCGTGTGATGAATTTACTGCTCGCGGCGGTAGCGTCTATCTCGTTGATTGTGGGGGGTATAGGGATAATGAACATCATGTTGGTTTCAGTTACTGAACGGACACGTGAAATAGGCTTACGTATGGCTGTAGGTGCCAAAGGAAGAGATATTCTGTTACAATTTTTGATTGAAGCCGTAACGTTATCTCTTATTGGTGGCGTCATAGGGATCGTATTTGGTCTCGGCGGGTCTTATATAATCGCAATGATTGGTAATTCGCCGGCAATTGTTCAACCGTTTAGCATTTTTCTCGCTTTCGGGTTTGCCGCGGCAGTAGGAGTTTTCTTCGGTTTTTATCCGGCGCGGAAAGCTGCACGGCTTGACCCTATAGAAGCCCTTAGATACGAGTAATCCAACAATAATAATAACTAAATAAATTATTATGGATTTTTCTCTATTCGACTGGACGATCTACTGGTTTATGTTCCCTGTGGCTATGTGTGTTGCTATAGCCTGGATTGAAATCAGCAACACCTTCTTTCTGTAATTTAATATAAAGACTAAACGATGTTAAATTTGCTGCATGAGATGGAACAGTGGCCATATGCATTATTAAACTCAACTTCGATTACTTTTCTGATGTCATTATAAATAGGCTTTAGCAATTCGTTTTGCCCAAAGGCATTTTCCAAAATCAATTTGGCTAGCCTCGGCCCTAATCCACGGTTTCTCGGTTCATCGCTTTCCCTGTTTTCTGTTGGGGCACTGAAGATTTCGTTTTGCACAAAATCCTTATCTTCCTCAATGACCTTTGGGATCCGTATCAGGGCTTGCTTTATAAACGTCTGGAGCGCTCTCTCTTGAGCTTCAAGATTCATTATTTCTCGAAAATGTGCTTTTAAGTATTTTAGTTTTGGTTGGTCTTTCATACTGAAAAACATCAGTTCTGAGAGGCAGATTATCCAGGTAACCTTGAAGCGTGAAATTTCTTCGGGAAAAAGAGCATCAAAATCAAATCCGTTGCTCATGCCGTGGGTAAGGTTATATATCCGGCTGAGGGCGAGGTCACAAAAATCGTCGAACAATTCAAACATTCCATCCACCATGGTGTTCACGTCCGTATCAATTCGTTCTCCATATGAGATGGTATTTATTTGGTGGTTATCCAAACCTTTGCCTCCACGGTATTATTCTAACGTTGAGGAAATTCCTAATTGGAGCGGGCGAAGGGAATTGAACCCTCGTCTAAAGCTTGGGAAGCTTTCGTTCTACCACTGAACTACGCCCGCAACTTTTCGAAATACTTGACTGTTTACAATCCATACAAATACCTTTTAGTCGCACGCTGGAGCTTACTTGAGGTTTTAACACCATTACGACTAATTGTCGGTGAAAAATGACACCCTATCCTTAGCCCTTTAGTAATAAAGCCTGATTAACTTTCATGCATTCTACCAATAACAAGGTTACTTAACAAAGTTAAACTAAGCACGATCAAGCCTCAAAAAGGAAGGGCATGGGCATTGGCTAACAAGAATCATATTGAGCAAAAATCAAATTGAAAAATTATTAAGGAATAGCCATTTCGTCGAATCACCAATACAGGTATAGTGGAGCCGAAAAAAAGAAGTCTAAACAATAATTAACATAATTAAAACAACATATTAAAATATTAATGTAAATGAATGTTAGCGAACGTTATGTAGATGATTGTTAGCGAATTAACCTACGCTTAAAAGATTAAAACGATTTTTTAGGAATATTAACGGCGATAATTTATTTCAAAAACCAGTTTAGGATTATGATTTTTTTTGAACTAAGGTTAGCAAGTCAGGATTTAATTCTAAAAACTCTTTATTCTATAAGAGACTGCGAAGATGATTGATCCCCAATCTTGCGGCCGTTCTAAAATCCGGATTCATCTCAACTTGTAGTGACAGGTAGCCATCAAAATCGATTGCTTTTAAGGAACTAATAATCTCCCTAAACGGGATATGACCGCCCCCTGGATAAAGACGGTTGCTATCACTTATTTGCAGATACCCCAAATATTCTCTGGCATCAAAAATACTTTGTGCGAAGGAGGTGTCCTCAATATTCATATGAAAAGTATCAAGCATCAGGCCCATTCCAGGACTGTCAATTTCACTAGCAAACCGCACGCCATCCTGAGCGGTAAAACCAAAATTAATATAAAATCGAGTTTGAGGTTCAAAAAGGATCTTAGTTCCAAATTTTTCGGCATAATCAGATCCTTCTCTGAAGGCATCATACATCCAATTCACCGACGCCTCTCTAGCTTCTCCATCACTAAGTTGGCCACGGAAAGAGCCAATTATGACTTCAACTCCAAAAAATGAAGCTGCCTCAAGCGCTCCCTTCAATCTTACCATTCCCTCATCACGGATAGACTTATCTGGATGACACAGCCAAATTTTATCCTGAAAACCGATAGCAGCAGTGTGAATGGATGCGACTTCCAAACCCCTTTGTTCTACTTCCTTTTGGAGTTTATCTAGGTTAAGCTCTTTTGGTTGCCGAATAGAAACCTCAACACCGTCATAACCATACTCGGAGAGAACATCGAGATTTTCGCCGAATGCTCCCTGTTGTGCGGGGAGGAGCGGGGTATCAACATCTGGCGTCGCTACACTAAACCCTATCTTCATGTGAAAATCTCTCCTTTGATATGATTTTCTATTCTTCCGTTGCACCGGTCTTTATGTGGCCAAGGAGCAAGAGATATTAAAGGCATTCGTCAATTCATACAAAAACGATAACACCACCCGAGAAGCGAGTCTAATGTTGGAAGATGATCAGTTGGGTGTTTTAATGACAAGAAGAAAAATTTTACGAAAATGGTAAACGTCAGGGTCTCATATGATTAAAATAGCTACTCACGAAGGTGGATGCCTCTGCGGAACGGTACGATACAAGACGGAGGGTGACCCTAAATACGTTGGTATTTGCCACTGTCGTTATTGTCAACTGCGAACAGGCAGTGCGTTTGGCATTTCGGTCTACTTCGACAGTGGTCAAGTTACCCTGCTTCAGGGGGATACCTCCCTGAAGTCTTTTAAATATCCGACAGAGTCTGGGAGGCAGAGCCATCTTCAGTTCTGTTCTGATTGTGGTACCACGTTGTTATGGAGCAGTCAGTGGCGCCCCGGTATGACGGGGATCGGTGGAGGCACTTTTGATCCACCTACGTTTTGGTATAAAATTGAACGGGAGGTATTTTGTAGATCCAAAGCAAATTTTATTAATACAGATGTTAATGATCAATTTGTTACTGGCCCGGTTTACACGCCTTTGAACGAGGAAGCATTGAGGTTGAAGGGCGGTTGAGCATTACCCGTTCATCTACAATAAGTTTATGATGATAAAATCGAGTTCTAGAAGTCTTCTAATTCCATTAAACAACTGTTGTAATGCAAAGACCTTTAAACGACGGCGGCGGTAGGTTGTTACTTTTCCCGGATTTTTCTGCGCCTATAACGGAGGATATATCATGGCTAACCAGTCTATATCTCTTTTGGGCCGATCCGCCCTGGTAACTGGTGGTGCAAGCGGTATTGGAGCAGCGACGGCTGGTTTATTGTGTGAACTAGGAGCCAAGGTTGCGCTAGCTGATATCAATGCTGACGGGCTCGTAAATGCACAGGAAATCGTAGGTGCCTTTAAGACATTCATCGGAGATGTATCTGTCGAGGATGAGGCCGAGGCAATTGTTGCTGATGCGGCTAACGCCCTAGGGGGGCTTGATGTGGTCGTAAACGCTGCCGGCTTAGTTGACGAAGTTAAATTTGCGATTGAGCGTGAAATTGGACCGTGGCAGAGAATCATGGATGTAAACTTCCGGGGTACATTCCAAATATGTCGTGCAGCGGCTCGCATTATGGTACCCCAGAGGCGCGGCTCTATTGTTAATATAGCATCAGTAAATGGCCCTGGAGGATGGCCAAGGCGCACGGCATACGGACCCTCCAAAGCTGCTGTGATTGCACTTACACGCGAACTTGCTTGCGAATGGGGAGTTCATGGTGTGCGTGTTAATGCTGTCGGTCCTGGTTACATCACGACCCCAATGGTTCAAGGCCTCGTTGATGAAGGTAAAATTGATACAAATAGGCTGTGCGATCGCACTCCGATTGATAGACTAGGTACACCCGATGAGGTTGCCCGGGCAATAGCGTTTCTAGTCTCTGATTGGGCTTCTTATATTACGGGGGAAACGTTATTTGTCGATGGTGGTTGGATGGCCTATGGCGGAGCAGGCGATGTAAAAACCTTTTAGTGTTTGGAATAATAAAACGGATACTCCCGTGGAGGTGATCATGAAAAACATTGGCGTTGCTGTGATTGGACTAGGCGGAATTGGAACACTCCGTGCCCATTCTTGCGCACAGATCCCTCAAGTTGGTCATTTGGCAATATGTGACATCGATCCTGGCAAACTGGACAAACTTTCTGAAACAGTCAAGGCAGACATAGTTACAGAAAATTATGAAGAGGCTATAAATGATGAACGAATTCAAGCGGTTATAGTATCGACAGATGAAGAGTCGCACTACGGCCCAGCGAAGCTAGCTGCTGAACTAGGTAAGCCTGTCCTTATAGAAAAACCGTTCGTTTTAAACCTAGACGAGGCAGATGATATCATAGCAAAGGCGAAGCAAAATGGCTCACTTGCATTTGTCGGTTACACCCAGCGTTTTAGAAAACGTTATTTGCTGGCCAAAGAGTCTGTAGAGGCCGGACACCTGGGCGACGTCGTAATGGCATTCGGAAAAATCTACGTTACCCGAGCAGTTGGTGAAGCTGTAGCGCGACGTTCACCTAATACGACGCCCTCAATCAACACTCTGACATATATGGTTGATTTAATACTCTGGTATATGGAGGGGAAAACTCCAGTGGAAGTTTACGCCCGTTCTGCCAGTAAAGTCTTCAAGCCATACAATCGAGATGATTTTCAATGGATGATAGTTACGTTTGATGATGGAAGTGTTGCGACCCTTGGGACGAGTTGGCTACCTCCTCATCATTGGCCTGCATATACAGCTACGATGGAGATTGATCTTCAGGGAACGGGAGGTTCATTGAATATTGATGATTCCCACCGTGACGTTGTGCTTGCGTCAGCAGAACCAATTCCTTGCCCCTATACACCAGAACATGAGGTAAAAGTTGCATTCCTAGGGTCTGCAATGCCTGGAGATTTTGCATTAGGAGAATTCTTTGGGCCAATGAAGGAAGAAACCGACTCCTTTATCAGATACACTCTCCAGATGGGTGGCGTCGGTTTGGCAACGGCTGAGCATGCACGTGACGTCCTCGCTTTAACAATGGCTGCTGATAGATCATGTAAGGAGAATAAACCTATCAGAATATAGCTCTAATGGTTAAATAGCTTGGATCTCAAACCATCATTTCTTCGGAAGCTACGGAAGCACTTTTAGGAGTGGCTTCAAGTGATGTTTATTTATCTTGATTTAAAGACGTTATTCATAAGAATTGTAAATTCAAGAAAGAAACACCAGGTGATAGGATCAAATATGAACAAACTGGATACGCATGAAGGTGGATGCCTTTGCGGGGGCGTTCGTTATAAAACAGAAGGTACCCCGGAATACGTTGGTCTTTGCCACTGCAGGTACTGCCAGTTAAGAACCGGAAGTGCGATGGGCATATCGGTCTACTTTGAAAACAATTTAGTCTCTATAAACACAGGCGAAACCTCAATTAAACCGCATGAATTCCAAACCGAGTCGGGCGGTAATTTTGTGATCCAGTTTTGCAGTAATTGTGGAACGTCCTTATTCTGGCGTCTAACAGCTCGTCCGGGTCTTGTGGGGGTTGGGGGCGGTACCTTTGATCCCCCTACTTTCTGGTATGAGGTTGAAAGAGAAGTGTTTTGCAGATCAAAGGCTGATTTTATTCATACGGACATCAAAGACAAATTTGTCTCTGCTCCAACGTATCAACCGATCAAAGATGAGGCGGTACATTTGAAGGGCGGCTAGAACAAACTATCCGTCGATTATATTATTCCAACATTTTAGTGTTCTCAGTCTTAAAAAATAATGCTAATTTGTTCTATAGATAAATATATGGGTACCTAAATTAATGTATTCGGAAACTACGCGGGCTATACGAATTTCAGTGGATACCAGCTACATAGACGACCAGTCTGAGCCGGATGACTTCCATTACGTTTGGGCTTATCACATACGTATTGAAAATAATGGTGATGAAACCGTCCAACTCTTACGCCGTCATTGGCATATAACAGATTCAAAAGGAAGGGTCCAAGAAGTCCGTGGAGAAGGCGTGGTTGGGGAAAAGCCAGTTCTGGAACCTGGTGAGGCTTACGAATATACCAGCGGTACACCACTTTCAACACCATCAGGTTTTATGGTTGGTTCGTATCAGATGGTAAATGAGGATGGAAAACGTTTTAGCGTTTCGGTTCCGGCTTTTTCGCTTGATTCTCCTCACGAAATTGGTCTCGTAAATTAATTGATTTTAAGTTCGTAGAAGAAAGTCTAGGCGTTAAGACTAGCGAAAAGCTTAAAAAAAACTATTTTCAAGTTTCAGAAACTAGAGATTATAAAGTTGTAGTGCAGCTAGGCCGGTTGTGTGCCGGGCTTTTTCCTGAAAGGAAAAGTAGAGTGAGTGTAGAAAAAGCCGAGAGATTGATTAAGGAAGAGCAAGTTTCACGAGTAGAGAAGCCAAGCCGAGAAGAAGCAGAAAGGGCTGTTCAAACGCTGTTACGTTGGGCTGGAGATGACCCTTTCCGTCCGGGTCTAATCAATACCCCCGACCGTGTGGTAAGGGCCTATGAGGAATATTTTCGCGGTTACGATGAGGATCCATATGAACTACTTGGCCGTACTTTTGATGAAACGGAAGGTTATGATGAGATGGTCGTTCTAAAAGATATTCCTTTCGCCTCCCACTGCGAACATCACATAGCTCCAATTATAGGAAAAGCACATGTTGCTTATCTTCCTGATATCAAAGTTGTTGGTATCAGCAAGCTCGCGCGGTTGGTTGAAGTTTACGGTAAGCGTCTTCAGATCCAAGAAAAGATGACGGCGCAAATAGCAAACACGCTCAATACTGTTCTTGAACCCAAGGGGGTAGCAGTTGTGATCGAGGCTGCGCACGAGTGCATGACAACGAGAGGCGTGGATAAGCCGGGCGTAAACATGGTCACCAGTCGGATGCTTGGTGCGTTTAGAAGTGATGGCGCTACCCGTCGCGAACTCCTGGCTATGATTGGAAATCCACTCGGGAGCTAAAAGAGGCTAATAAAAGAAGTCTTGACCCTTTTCACGGTCGAAGTTCATATACTTAATTTTGATCGAATTGAGTTCAAGTCAAAAACGCTGTGATCGATTTTCGCCCCATATTTCTCATACTCGGATTTCTGTTGACCACTTTGGCCATCATGATGATGGTTCCTGCTGCCGTCGATATATTTGCTGATAATCCCGATTGGCAAGTGTTTGCCGCAGCTGGAGGTGTCACACTATTTGTCGGCGTTTCCTTGTCACTTACAAGCAGAACCGGAGGAGCCAAGCTTTCGGTTCGCCAGGCATTTATACTGACCACCCTCAGCTGGGTTGTTTTGACTATATTTGCGGCGCTTCCCTTCGCGTTTTCCCAATTAGAGCTAAGTTTCACCGACGCGTTTTTTGAGGCTATGTCGGGGATTACCACAACTGGGGCTACGGTAATTGTCAATTTGGATACCGCCCCACCAGGCTTATTACTTTGGCGGTCACTCCTCCAATGGTTAGGTGGTATTGGAATAATAGTAATGGCCCTTGCGGTGTTGCCCTTACTCCGGGTTGGGGGCATGCAGCTTTTCCATATGGAATCTTCTGATCAATCGGATAAAGCCTTACCGCGGACCGCTCAAATCGCAGCAGCCATCGTTGTAATTTACCTGGCACTCACCGTTATTTGGTCTGGGGCACTTTGGTTGGCCGGACTTAGTGGCTTTGATGCTATCGCTCATGCGATGACTACTATTGCTACCGGGGGCTTTTCTACCCACGATGCTTCGTTGTCCTATTATGATAGTGCCGTAGTAGAGGCAATTACGACTGTAGGTATGATACTTGGTAGCCTGCCGTTCCTGTTATATTTATTGGCCCTTCAAGGAAGAGTAGGCGTCTTATTTAAAGATAGTCAGGTGCAATGGTTTTTTAAGGTGTTGGTGGTAGTCATTTTGTTCGTCGCTGGCTGGCTTTGGTTAGTAAATGATGTCGATCCGCTGAACTCTCTCCGCTTGTCATCTTTTAATGTTGTCTCCATTATGACCGGTACAGGCTATGTTACTGACGGTTTTGATAAGTGGGGAACATTTGCTATTCCCGTCTTTTTTTTCCTGATGTTTATTGGTGGTTGTGCCGGGTCCACGACGTGCGGTATCAAAGTCTTTCGTTTCCAAATTCTCTACGCCGCCGCAAAGACACAGTTTGAGAATTTATCCCAGCCTCATGGCGTTTTCATCCCCTACTATAATGGTAATCCTATTTCGGATGAAGTTATCAAGTCGGTCTTAAGCTTCTTTTTTGTTTTCGGTATGACATTTGCTTTAACGGCTATCGGTCTAGCTTTCCTGGGTTTAGATTTCTTAACCAGCGTTTCAGGAGCTGCATCGGCGATCGCAAATGTTGGGCCGGGCCTTGGGTCAGTAATTGGTCCAGAAGGAAATTATTTATTACTTCCGAGTTCAGCAAAATGGTTGTTGGCTATTGGTATGCTCTTGGGACGACTTGAACTTTTTACAGTCATGGTACTACTGACTCGCGCATTTTGGCGGGCCTGAGGAATTCAATCATGGGGGATGTGTTGACGCCATTTGAGATACTTAGGCGACTCATTGCCTTTGATACGGTTTCTGCTAGGTCCAACAAAGCTATGATCGAATTCATAGCTGATTATTTGGAGGAACACGGTATCTCATGCAACATAGCCCCGAATGAGGATGGGACCAAGGCAGATATGATAGCTACAATCGGTCCAATGGTCGAAGGCGGCATTGTTCTCTCCGGTCATACGGATGTAGTACCGGTGGAGGGTCAGGATTGGCAAAGTGAACCGTTCAATATGGTAGAAAGGGATGGATTGCTTTATGGGCGCGGCACTTGCGATATGAAGGGTTTTATCGCTGTGGTGATGTCGCTTGTACCTGAAATGATCAAGCTCAACCTCCAGAGGCCTTTGCATTTGGTATTCAGTTATGACGAGGAGGTAGGTTGTCTGGGCGCTCCGGCTCTCATCTCTCGCATGATTAGGGACGTTCCTATGCCACAGGCTGCCATCATTGGTGAACCAACCAACATGAAATTGGTGAACGCTCATAAGGGTGTCACCATCTTTGAAACGGTTGTCACTGGCTGTCCTGCACATTCTTCGCAGACGCAAAGTGGGGTAAACGCTATTACGGTTGCTGCCGAATGCATCGTTTTTCTTAAATCGAAGGCCAAGGAGTTTCAAACGGGCGGTTCTCTCGATGCACGATTACAACCACCCTACAATACCGTTAGTGTAGGAATGATTGAAGGAGGAACCGCTCTCAATATTATCGCTGGAGAATGTAAATTTAACTGGGATTGCCGGAGCATTGCTGGTCAGGATGCGGGTCAATTACTCGAAAAGCTTGAAAGATATTGCCTAGAGGAACTTTTGCCACCCCTAAAAGAAATAGATCCAAAAGTTGAAATTGTTACTCGAAAGGTTGCGGCGATACCGCCGTTGACCCCGAGTGACGATAATCCAGCAGAGGCCTTAGTGCGCCAACTCACTGGGCAAAATCAAGCCGGAGCTGTCTCCTTCGCTGCAGAAGCAGGCATGTTTCAAGATGCGGGAGTGCCTTCGGTGATCTGTGGGCCAGGAAGTATTGCTCAGGCACATCAACCTAATGAGTTTGTCGAGATTACGCAGATTGATGCCTGCACCGAGTTTGTCCGGAAAATAGCTCATTGGGCGGCTGATAAAATTGATAGATAACGGCATCAATATTACATCATAATTTTGCTAAGGCCCGCTCATTTACGTCTTTAGTCGGTGTAATAGTGTCGTCAAACTCAGGCATGATTTTTTCAGAAAAAATTCTGAGAGATTTTTCGTCATCGGGTAGCAAGATGTTTACATACTCAAAACCCATTTTCTGTAATGCTTTTAATCGCATAATGATTGTTTCAGGATCACCGATCAACGCCGCATCATCCAATTCCGCACCTTTGTCAGAGTAACTATTAGGACGTTCATTTTTTACCCCGGGGAGAGTTCCAAACCTATTTATCAATTTTGACAAACGCGCTTCTCTTCGTTGTATAGCTTCGTCATATTCTTTGTCGGATAAGGTTATTGTTAGGCCTCGAGCAAGACAAACTTCATAGGGGTCAAATTTTCTGCCGTTTTCTGTACATGCTGCCCTCCAAATATCAAGTCGTTGTTTGGTTCTTTCGAACGTAGCAAAGTGGTCAAAGAGAACGTTAAAGCCAGAACCTGAAACTGCACGGATGGAATCATCAGAACCGGCAGCTGACCAAAGTGGAGGATGCGGCTTCTGGAAAGGGGCGGGCTCCACGATGATATCTTTAAACTTCCAATAGACCCCATCCCAACTAAACTTGTTCCTGCAAGTCCATGATTTTTTTATGATTTTGATAGCTTCTTGATACCTTTCAAAGGCCTCCTCTTTTGGTATGCAAAACCCCTTATATTCAATGTCGCGGTAGCCTTTTCCAACACCAAAATCGACCCGTCCTTGAGATAACACGTCGAGTGTAGCAACCTGTTCGGCAAGTAAAACAGGATTATGCCACGGCAAAACCGTGACGGCGGTACCTAATCGGAGTTTTGAAGTTATTGCTGATAGGTGAGATAGTAAGTTTAGAGACGATGAGATTTGTCCATCACCCCCAAAATGGTGCTCTACCAAAAACATACTTTGAAAGCCTAAACTTTCTGCTTCAAGAACAATATCCATGAAAGGTTCATATCCCAGGCTGTCGCCCGAGTTACCATCATTCTTGAGGACAGCCCCACCAAATAAACCAAATTTCATAAGTATTGCACCAGTTTAGGGTTAATGAGCGAAGTAAAAGTGTGAAATTTCCAAGATGGCAAAGGAGTTCCTATCAAACCTGACTAAAAGAGTAAACGTCACTGTCAAATCTGCTGAAAACCATAAATTTATCTGATGCCGCACTATTGCACGTCTTTGAACAATTGATTAACCTAACAGAGTGACCATGAGCCCTTGATGGGCGAGCGTCTTAATGAAGGGGCGTGACACTTTAATTCTCCAGGGAGATAGTCTCTATGAAACATTCACTCATGACATTATCCGTTTCATGCGCGTTGCTTATAGGTGGCGCGAGCGTCGCGATGGCGGGGCATCATATAACACCACAGGAAAAAAAATTAATAGCAGGGGCCAAAAGTGAGGGTTCTGTTACTCTTATCAATCCGTTGATAAGTGACCGTACTAGTAAGCGGTTGCAGAAAGCATTCCGGGAATATTATGGACTTGGAGACGGCTTCAAATACAACAACCTTCGTAAAGGTACTGGTGCAACAGTGTCCCAGGTTCGCCAAGAGATTAAAGCGGGGAAATTTACCGTTGACGCCATTTTGGTTAGCGCACCCGGTTTCTTTTCTGCTGCTGCAGAAAGAGGCGCCTTTTTAAAGCTTGATAGCGGGCAATGGAAACATAGTGCAGGTGTTGCAAAAAAAGCAGGTCAGTACACAGATTACCCCTATGCAGTCGTTCCACTGGCATATGCATTCCAACCCGTTTGGAATACTGCTTGCCCAGGCATGGCTAACTTTACGGTAAATTCTTACGCCGGTGCTACCGTTGCTTCCGTTAAAGGTAAAACGATCAGCTCAGATATCACAAAAAGCTTCACATATACGAATACCGTCATTGCACTTGGTGAGGCGGGAGCAGTTGATTTCAAATCCTTTTGGCCAAAGCTTAAGAAAACTGACCCGATTGTAGAGTTTAGAACTGAGCCAAAAATGCAGATGGTAATCTCATGCCAGCGCCCATTTGATATGTGGAACCTAGCCGGACGGGTTTATCAAAACGTTAAAAAGAAGCCTGATCTTAAAGGTAAGATTAAGATAGGTTCTTTCAAAGAAGGGTTAGTATTACTTGGTAACCAGATCGCAGTGCTTAAGGGGGGAAAACACCCAAATGCGGCTAAGCTTCTGGTTGAATTTCTACTGAGTAAGGCTGGGATGGACGTTGTAGTCGAGGGTGAAGCCCTGTACACCTTTAGAGAGGGATACACGGCGCCTGCTGCTGCTAAGCCTTATTTGCTAGATTTGAGTAAGCAAAATCTGATCGGTATGAAAGATTGGGTTGGTGCCCAGAAAAAATTTAAAGCCACCCGCGGCGAGTGGTCAAAAAACTTCCGTTAATTCGAATTATACGCCGGACCCCGCTAACGCTGGGTCCGGTTTTTCTTACCACTAATATTAAGTTTCACCTTCAGTTAAGGATCTAAGCCGGTGGCCCAAGCCATAGCCCCCGTTGAGCCTGTTCAGACGTGGCGTCGTTTTTTAACCCAAGAGACGATTGTGACTGTTCTCGTAGGTCTGATTGTTGCAGTAGCCGTTATATTGCCACTCATAACTCTTTTCGTGAGTAGTTTTCTTGTCCTTGACGATATGGGCTTCGATACGGAATGGGGCTTCGAAAATTACACCCTCTTGTACACCGATCGGGTTATTCCGAAGGCGATCCTTAACACGCTCTTTATCAGTTCCGGTACAATGTTCCTGGCCACTTTTCTGGGTGTTTCGTTAGCCTGGATTAACGCCCGGACTAACTGTCCGTGGCGTGATTACTTAGAACCATATAATCTCATTCCCTTTTTCCTGAGTCCCTTTGTTGGCGCTATAGCCTGGCATAACCTTGCTTCTCCGAAAATCGGGCTGCTAAACGTCTGGGCCCGCGACGTGTTTGGGATTGAGGGTCATATTTTAAATGTAGATAATATTTATGGTGTGATTTGGGTAACGGGAATATTTTTTGCGCCCCTTGTTTATCTTTTTGTGGTTGGGTCGCTCCGAAGAATGGATCCGTCTCTTGAAGATAGCGCCAGAACGACTGGCGCCGGTTTACTGAGGACAACGCTGACAATTACTCTTCCACTTGTAACGCCTGCAATATTGTCTGGCGCCATTATCGTCTTTGTGACCAGTGCCGGAGAATTTGGTGTTCCCTTCAAATTAGGAGCGCCCTATGGATGGGAGACACTGACCACACAGATATTTACAAAGGCTGTCGGTGACGATGCAAACCACTATCTTGGCGCCTCCATGAGTATGGTGCTAGGTGTAATCACTATATTTCTTATTTGGATTCAAAGGCGCTACATCGCCCCAAGGTCTTATACGACAGTCACTGGCAAAGGCTTTCGGCCAAACGTGCTCGATTTGGGGGGGTGGAAATGGGTCGCCTTTGGGTTCAACATCACCTACATTTTTGTCGCTGTGGTTCTTCCCATTTTTTGCTTATTGATTGTTAGCCTACATCCAGTATGGACCGCTGAAATTATTCCCAGTGATATGAGCATGAATAACTACGTTAAAACGTTATTTTGGTGGCGAGATGATAGTATACGATCCGCTACTAATGGGATAATTAATAGCTTTATCCTGGCGTTTTCGGGCGCTTCAATTGCAATGGTCTTGGCGTTGGTCGTGAGCTATATGATTCATCGGACTAAAGGTTTTGGGTCAAAATTACTAGATTTTCTATGTGTAGTTCCAATCGGATTTCCTGGCATTGTCTTGGCGATGGGTGTCCTCGTCACTTACATCAAAACGCCAATTTACGCTACACTGTGGATACTTTTACTTGGCTATA
>ERZ651768.1046-NODE-1046-length-20457-cov-4.367174_pt1 | contig 20457 bp, 19 predicted proteins | sample MGYA00514754_ERZ651768 | MGnify/ENA metagenome assembly ERZ651768
CTGGGGATTTAATTAGAAATGAATCCTTTGTGTAAACAATTTTTTTCATGTCAACTATTTCTTTATGATTATAAATTTCAACAGAACCATCATTTAGCACATACAAATTGAAAGGTATTTCTTGACTATCTGATGTATATAAATTACCTATATAGGCCCCTGAAGAAACTTTATCATCCTCACTGCAAGCTGAAAAAGAAAATAAAATTACTATTATCAAATAATTGAATTTATTCATAAAATAGATTGTCTTAGATTAAATATCTATAAAAAATGAGATTTAAAAAAACTTTTTAGATTTCATTAGAAGGTAACTATTATTATATTTGTTAAACCTAACTATTTAAAATGAACATCTCATATAATTGGCTCAAAGAATTTTTAAAACTAAAGGATTCTGTTGAAGAAACTGCAGATATACTAACGGAATTAGGGCTAGAAGTTGAAGGCATCTCTAATTTTGAGTCAATTAAAGGTGGTTTAAAAGGAGTTGTTATCGGAAAAGTTAAAACGTGCAAAAAACACCCTAATGCTGATAGACTAAAGATAGCAACTGTTGATATAGGTCAAAAAGAAGATGTTCAAGTTGTTTGTGGCGCCGAAAATGTTGATTCTAATCAAACTGTTGCTGTTGCAACTGTAGGGACTAAAATATATACAAATGAAGATTTCTGGACTATAAAAAAGAATAAGATCAGAGGAGAAGTTAGTAACGGGATGATCTGTGCTGAGGATGAGTTAAATTTAGGAGAATCACATGAAGGAATAATGCTGCTAGACGATAAATATAAAGCTGGAACACCACTTGATAAAATTTTTAAAATAAAAACTGATTCAATACTTGAAATCGGATTAACACCTAATAGGTCTGATGCTATAAGTCATTATGGAACAGCTAGAGATCTTAGGGCTGGATTACTACAAAGAGGGAAAAAACTAGAACTAATAAAACCGTCTGCAACTGATTTTATTGTTGACAAAAAAACAACAAATATTAAAATTCAAGTTGACAATAGCATATTAGCACCTAGATATTGTGGGGTAGTGATTGAGGATATAGTAGTAAAGCAGTCACCGCAATGGCTTATAAATAGATTAAAGTCTATTGATGTTTCCCCAATTAATAATATTGTTGATATAACTAATTATATTTTACATGACATTGGACAACCTCTTCATGCTTTTGATTATAATAATATAACTGACAACAAAATAACAGTCAAAACCCTTAAAAATGGCACTAAATTCATGACTCTAGATGGAGTTGAAAGAAAATTAACCGAAAATGACTTAATGATTTGCAGCGGGAATAAACCCTTATGCTTAGCAGGAATTTATGGTGGCTTAAATTCAGGAGTTACTGATAAGACTACTTCCATTTTCTTAGAAAGCGCTTATTTTGACCCCATAACAATTAGAAAATCTTCAAAACATCATGATCTTAATACTGATGCATCATACAGATTTGAAAGAGGTATTGATCCAAACATAACTAAACTAGCATTAAAAAGAGCGTGTATATTAATTAAAGAGGTTTGTAAAGGCTCTATGATATCTAGTGATATTATAGATGTATCTCCAAAAAAGATTAATGATAAAAGGCTTCTTATTCGTTTTGATAACATAGAAAACCTTATTGGAAAAAAAATTGACCGTGAAATCATTAAAAGAATAATCACATCTTTAGATATAAAAATAGAAAGCATTACTGAATCAAATCTTGGTGTCTCAATCCCTGCCTATAGAAGTGATGTGACTAGAGAAGCAGATGTTGTAGAAGAAATATTAAGAATATATGGATACAATAATATTGAATCTTCTAAAAAAATAAATAGATCCCTGATACCTTATGATCAATTATCAAAAAATGATTTTGAGAATAAAATTTCTAATCATTTAGTTTCACTAGGATTTTTTGAAATAATAACTAATTCACTTACTTCAGCAAAATACAACAAAAAGAACAAGAACATTAAGGAGCCTTTAAATATAAATGTTATTAATTCATCTAGCTCTGACCTTTCAATGCTAAGAAATTCTCTAATGTTTTCTGGAATTGAAGCTTTATCTTATAACATTAATAGAAAACAAACTAATCTAAAAATGTTTGAGTTTGGTAAAGATTATATCAAAAAAGAAAATAAATACATTGAAGAAGAAAGACTATCCCTTTTTATAACTGGAGACAAAATATCTAAAAATTGGAATAACAATTTAGAAAAAAGTGACTTTTATTTTATTAAAGGCATAGTGTTTTCAATAATTGATGGTTTAAATTTAAAGAACGTTAATTCAAGACCAACGAAAGATAAAAACTTAAAAGAAGGAGAGTCATTAACGTTAAATGACATCCCCTTAGTAAACTATGGAATTGTCACAAATAATAGTTTAGCACTTTTTGGTATTGAACAGGAAGTTTATTATGCTGAGTTTAACTGGAATAATATTGTAAAATCCATAGATAAAAAACCTGTATTATCTAAAGAGATTCCAAAATACCCTGAAGTATCAAGAGATTTGTCCATTTTGATCGATGAGAACATAACCTTTAAATCAATATATAACGAAGCTTATAAGGCAAATAAAAATCTTATACAAAATATAAGTTTATTTGATGTATATGTTGGAAAAAATATACCTAAAAGCAAGAAGAGCTATGGACTTAATTTTAATATTTCTGACAATTCTAAAACCCTTTCTGATAGTGAAATAGATAATTTAATGAAAAAAATAACTGATAATCTTATTAAGAAGTTTGGTGCTGAATTAAGATAAATGTTTGTTAATTGTACATCTTATCTCTTAGATTTTTTATTTTTTCATCCTGCATATATTCATCAAAACTCATATATCTATCAATTACCCCCTTTGGAGTTAACTCTACTATCCTATTTGCTAAAGTTTGAGCAAATTGATGATCATGAGTTGTTAATAAAACAGTTCCTTTATATTTTTTTATAGAATTATTAAATGTTGTTATACTCTCTAAGTCTAAATGATTTGTAGGTTCATCTAACATTAATACATTAGCTTTTTTCATCATCATTCTGGAAATCATACATCTTACTTTTTCTCCTCCAGATAAAACATTGCATTTCTTTAATGCTTCTTCTCCTGAAAAAATCATCTTACCAAGAAAACCTCTTAAATAAACTTCTTCTTTTTCTTCTTCAGTTTTAGCCCATTTTCTAAGCCAATCTACTAGATTTATATTGTCATCAAAAAAACTACTATTTTCTAAAGGTAGATAAGACTGAGATGTCGTTATTCCCCAATCAAATTTTCCAGAATCTGAATTAATATTGCCATTTAATATTTCATAAAAAAATGTTGTTGCCCTTGAATCCTTTGAATAAAAAAGCACCTTATCCCCTTTTGTAAGATTTAAATTTATACCACTAAATAAAGCCTCCCCCTGAATTGATTTAGATAAGTTTTCAATATTAAGAATTTGATCGCCAGCCTGTCTTTCTCTTTCAAAAATGATTGCAGGATATCTTCTGCTTGATGGTTTAATTTCTTCTATATTAAGTTTCTCAATCATCTTTTTTCTACTAGTTGCCTGTTTGCTTTTTGCAACATTAGCACTAAATCTTGCAATAAATTGCTCTAATTCCTTTTTCTTTTCTTCAGCTTTTTTATTCTGTTGCATACGCTGCCTTAATGCTAGCTGTGAAGATTCATACCAAAAGGTATAATTACCAGAATAGTTATTGATTTTCCCGAAATCTATATCCGATATATGAGTACATACTGAATCTAAAAAATGTCTGTCATGAGAAACTACAATTATACAATTGTCAAAATTTGCTAAGTAATTTTCTAACCAGCTAATTGTATGGTAATCTAAATCATTAGTTGGTTCATCCATTATTAATACATCAGGATCGCCAAATAAAGATTTAGCTAATAATATTCTTACCTTAAGTTTTGGATCAACATCTTTCATCAATTTATAATGCATTTCTTCTATTATTCCTAAATTCGAAAGAAGTGATGCAGCATTACTTTCAGAGTTCCATCCGTCCATTTCTTCGTATTTTTCCTGTAATACACCTATCCTGTCAGTATTTTTATCAGAATAATCCTCATAAAGTTTATCTATTTCAGATTTTAAGTCAAATAAATTTTTGTTGCCCATAATTACAGTTTCTAGCACTGTTCTTTCATCAAAAATCGTATGATCCTGCTCTAATATAGACATTCTCTTGCCTGGCTCAAGAAATATACTTCCAGAAGTAGGTTCTGTTTTTCCAGCTAATAATTTTAAAAAAGTTGATTTACCAGAACCATTTGCCCCTATAATACCATAACAATTACCATTGTTAAATGTAGTATTAACATCATCAAAAAGGACTCTTTTACCAAATTGTATGGATAAATTTGAAACAGATAGCATAGACAACTATTTTTAGGCTTGCAAAAATAGATAAATTAATTGCCTTTTTTATAGTCTTTTAAAAAATTTTCTAAGCCTATGTCTGTAAGTGGGTGCTTTAAAAGTCCAAGGATGGATTTAAGAGGAGCTGTAATAACATCTGCTCCAATCTTTGAACAATCAATAATATGCATTGTATGTCTAATAGATGCTGCAAGAATCTCCGTAGGGAATCCATAATTATCATATATCAATCTAATTTCAGAAATTAAACCTAGACCATCTGTTGAAATATCATCTAGTCTTCCAATAAATGGAGAAACATAGTTAGCTCCCGCCTTAGCTGCTAAAAGAGCTTGGCCTGCAGAAAAAACTAAAGTAACATTAGTCCTTATACCATTATTGCTAAAATATTTTGTTGCTTTTATTCCTTCTTTTATCATTGGAACTTTTACAACAATTTGCTTATGAAGTGACGACAACTCCTTACCTTCATTAACCATCCCTTTATAATCAGTTGCAATTACCTCAGCCGATACATCTCCATCAACAATATTGCATATTTTCTTATAATGATCTAAAATATTTTGTTTACCAGTTATACCTTCTTTAGCCATAAGTGATGGATTAGTGGTTACACCATCAAGTATTCCAAGATCTTGAGCCTCTTTAATTTGGTCTAAATTAGCTGTATCAATAAAAAATTTCATTAAAATTATTTAAGTTGAGCTTCAAATTTACAATAATTAACAGATATAAATTAATGAAGTAATATATTTTTTCTAATAATTCTTCATAACAATATATTCAAATAACCTCTGTGGAAGAATAAATTTTAAAAATGGAGCTAATGTCTCAATAAATGATCCTGATAAATATTTCTTTTTTGGGTTTTTTGAATTAAGAATTTTATAAACTAATCTACCTATGATTTTGGGATCTGCTCCTGAATCAATATGCTTATTCATAATTTCTAGTCCTTTTTTATAGGAGTTTTTATATGGGGATTCTTCTTTTACAGGAGAATGAAATCTTCCTTTAGGAATATTAGTTAAATAGTCTCCGGGAGCAATACTAACAACATTGATTTTAAATTCTTTTGTTTCCATATTTAAGGTTTCGGAGATTAAATCTAATGCTGCTTTTCCTGCACTATAAATTGATCTATAAGGAGTTCCTACATAGCCAGCAATTGAGGTAATATTTATAATTAAACCATTTCTTTCTTTCCGCATAAATGGCAGTACTGCTTTTATCATATTAATGGGGCCATATAAATTTGTTTTAAAGTGCTTATGTATTTCCTCTTCTGGAATTTCTTCTAATGGACCTGTAATACCAACCCCAGCATTATTAATTAGGACATCTATCCTACCTTCTCTATTAATAATTTGATTAATACATGAATTAATCTGATCATTATTAGTTACATCCAAAGTTAATAACCTAAACTTAGATTCAGGGTGTTTGGATATATCCCTGCTAGTACCATAAACAGTATAGCCTTTATCAGTAAGGTATTCGCCTATGGCTTTTCCTATTCCAGATGACCCCCCAGTTATTAAAATTATTTTATACATAATTGTAAAAAAAATGGCAAGCTACCTACATCACACTGCTACAACTAAATACCTTTGCTACGTTCCCGTTCTGGAGGATTAATTAGGAGCTAGTTGTGTAGGACTTGCCGAAGCAAAGATACAATTTTTGCTATTAGTCAATAATTTTTTTGAGCAATTTAAAAATATATAACTTAAATTTACCCAATTAAACTTTTGTATGATAAAAAACAGCATTTATAATATAACCTTGACTCTTATTATATCTTTATTATTGATTAATTGTAATGATAATAAATCTGAAACCTTACCTAAAAATAACTTAACTCCAACGGTTTACTCATATGAAATTATTAATGTATACCCTCATGATATAAATGCTTATACGCAAGGTCTTGAATTTTATAATGGGTTTTTATATGAAAGTATTGGGAGATATGGAAAATCACAGCTTCGAAAAGTTGATTATAAATCAGGGGAGATATTAAATAAAAAAAATATTAATAAGAAGTATTTTGCTGAGGGAATAACAATTTTAGATGATTTAATATATCTTTTATCATGGAGAGAAAAAGTTGGCTTTATTTATGATGTTAATACTCTTAACATTATAGATTCTTTTTCTTATGATAAGAGCAAAGAAGGATGGGGTTTATGTAACGATGGAAAAAATATTTATAAAAGCGATGGAACAGATAAAATATGGCTATTAGATCCTAAGTCAATGAAAGAACTGGACTATATACAGCCACACACAAACAAAAGAAAACTTGCTAATATAAATGAGCTTGAATGGATTAACGACAGAATATATGGAAATATATATATGGCAAATGGTATTGCTATTATAAATCCAAAAAATGGTGTAGTTGAGGGTGTTATTGATTTATCATCATTAAAAGAGAAAGTAACTAATCATAAAGATTTAGATGTACTAAATGGTATTGCATATAATAAAGCTTCTAATAGCATCTTTGTAACTGGTAAGATGTGGGATAAACTTTTTGAAATAAAAATTATACCTAAAACATAATTCAATAAAATACTAAAATCAAACGTTATTAGATGATAAAATTAGAATTAATCAAATAATGAGAAGATTACTAATAATATCTACATCTCTAATAATTATTATATTTTGGAGTAGCTGCAAAAATGACTTTAACTTTGAATTAAGCTCTGGAAATCTATCTTTCTCAAAAGACACTGTATATCTAGATACAATTTTTACAAATATAGGCTCAAGCACATACAACTTAAAAGTTTATAATAACTCCAATAAAAATATTACAATCCCAAACATAAACTTAGGAAATGGCGAAAACTCTTATTATAGACTTAATGTTGATGGCATTTATGGTTCAGGATCTAATGCAGGGAAATATTTTGAGAATATTGAACTTCTAGCTAATGACAGTTTATACATTTTTATAGAAACAACTGTTGATATAGAAGATTTATCAGACCAAAGCACACAATTCCTTTATACTGATTATATTCAATTTAATAATGGTGAAAACCTTCAAAAAGTTGAGCTAGTCACTTTGATCAAAGATGCGACTTTTATATATCCTCAAAGATATCTTGACAATCAAACTAATCAATATATCATTGAAACGTTAAGTTTTGATATAGATGGAGATGGGATTGATGACGAAACTAATATACAAGGAAGATTTCTTTATCAATCTGAATTGAACTTTACTTCAGACAAACCATATGTAATCTATGGATATGCTGCTGTTCCTGAAAACGAAACACTAACAATAAACTCTGGATCTAGAATACATTTTCATGCAAATTCCGGATTGATTGTAACAAATGGAGCGTCAATAAAAACAAATGGTGAGTTTAGTTTAGATCAAGAACTTTTAGAAAATGAAGTTATTTTCGAAGCAGACAGATTAGAACCAATTTTTGAAAATATTCCAGGACAATGGGGAACAATTTGGTTATTTGACGGTAGTATAAATAATGAAATTAACTATACAACAATCAAAAATAGCTCTATTGGATTATATATAAGTGGAGATTTTGAAAATACTCAAGAAAAACTACTAATAAGAAATAGTAAAATTTATAATTCAAGCAATTTTGGCATACTGGCTAAGGGGTCTTCCATTAAAGCAGAAAATCTGGTTATAAATAATTCAGGCCAGTCTTCTTTTGCTGCAACTTATGGAGGGAAATATAATTTTACACACTGTACAATTACTAACTATTGGAACTCTGGATTTAGACAATTTCCAACTCTTTTACTCAATAATTATTTAATTGATTCAGAAGACAATATACTTAATAATGAGGTTTTAGAAGCCAATTTTAATAATTGTATAATCTATGGTAGCCAAAATATTGAATTACTTATAGAACAACTAGATAATTCAAACTTAGATTATAAGTTTAGTAATTGCTTGCTAAAATTTACAGATATAAATGATAGTTTTAACACAAGTATATATGATTTTGAAAATCAAGAACATTTTGAGAATTTAATATTAAATCAAGATCCAAAATTTTTAAGTCCATATGAAAATAACATGATTATTGGTGAAAATTCAGCAGCAAAAAATCAAGGTGATCATGTCTTTTCAAATATGATCCCTTTTGATTTATTAAATGTAAATAGGACTATTAATCCTGATTTAGGTGCATATCAGCATGTGATTCAGGATGATTAAGAGTTAAATAGCGGTCTATCTTTCATCATCTCTTTAACAGAACTTGCAATTTGATTAAGAGTCTCTTCATCATCTTTATTTAGAATTGCTCTATCAATATAGTCTACAATGTTTATCATATCTTCTTCAACTAAGCCTCTTGTAGTCACTGCTGCAGTACCAACTCTAATTCCTGAGGTAATAAAAGGTGATTTATCATCAAATGGGACCATATTCTTATTAACAGTAATTTCAGCTTTTCCTAAAGTTGATTCAGCTTCCTTCCCAGTTATATTTTTATTTCTTAAATCTATAAGCATCATATGATTGTCTGTTCCACCAGAAATAATATCATACCCTCTATCAATAAAAGCTTTAGCCATGGTTGCGGCATTCTTTTTCACTTGAAGTATGTAATACATATATTCATCTGTAAAAGCCTCTCCAAAAGCTATCGCTTTTGCTGCAATTACATGTTCAAGAGGTCCGCCTTGATTTCCTGGAAATATTGCTGAATCTAGAATTGATGACATCTTCTTTAATGATCCATTTTTTAGTTTAACGCCAAAAGGATTATCAAAATCTTTTCCCATCATAATTAATCCGCCTCTGGGACCTCTTAATGTTTTGTGGGTAGTAGTTGTAACTATATGACAATAAGGCAACGGATCATTTAATATTCCTTTAGCTATTAGACCTGCTGGATGAGATATGTCGGCTAATAGTAATGCACCAACACTATCTGCTATTTCTCTAAACTTCTTATAATCTATATCTCTTGAATAGGCTGAAGCACCTGCTATAATTAATTTAGGCCTTTCTTTTTGTGCAATTTCCATAATTAGATCATAGTCTAATCTCCCTGTCTTCTTATCAACTCCGTAGAATACAGGATTATATAGTTTTCCTGAAAAATTAACTGATGATCCATGTGTAAGATGTCCTCCATGAGATAAGTCAAAACCTAATATTTTATCCCCAATATTTAAACAAGCAAAAAAGACTGCAGAATTTGCTTGACTTCCTGAATGAGGCTGGACATTTGCCCAAACAGCACCAAATAGTTCTTTAGCTCTTTCAATCGCTAAAGATTCAATTTTATCAACAACAGAACATCCACCATAATACCTTTTTCCAGGATATCCTTCTGCATATTTATTTGTTAATATTGAACCTGTTGCCTTTAAAACCTGATCACTTGTAAAATTTTCAGAAGCAATTAACTCTACACCTTCAATTTGACGAGATTTTTCTTGATCAATTAAATTGAAAATTTCAAGATCTTTTTGCATATTTTTACTAAATTAAATTTCTAAGTCAAAAATAATCAATAGAATATTTTAATTGAGAAAAAATTTACAATTTGAATTATTATTTATTAACAGTATTAAGATTCATAAACAACAATCAAGATGAGCAACAAGGTTAATATAATTAATAGGAAAGCTAAATTCAATTATGAATTGCTTTCAAAATATATTGCTGGAATTGTTTTAACAGGCTCTGAGATTAAATCAATTAGGCAAAATAAAGCAAGTATTTCAGAGAGTTATTGCAAATTTGACAACAAGGGAGAGTTGTATATATTAAATATGACTATTGAAAAATATTCCCATAGCGCAATAGATGAGTATAGGCCAAAAAAACAAAGAAAATTACTGTTAAATAAAAATGAGCTAAAAAAGCTCTTGAAAGAAACTATAAATTCTAGCAATACAATAATTCCATTAAAATTATTTATAAATGAAAAAGGATTAGCTAAAATGGAAATTTCTTTAGCAAAAGGGAAAAAACTCTATGATAAGAGGGAAACAATAAAAGATAGAGAAAACAAAAGAGACCTAGACAGGCTGAGAAAAATAAAAAATAAAAAATAAATATTATTCTTTTTCTTTTAAAAGTGGAACAAATTGAAATTCTCCGCACTCCTTCATATTAAATTTCTTTTCTGAAACCCTAATATACAATGTCATTACCTGAATATTTTCTCCAACCGGAATAACTAACCTTCCTCCAATTTTAAGTTGATTTAAGAGAGCTTTAGGAACAAATGGTGCTCCCGCTGTCACAATAATTGAATCGAATGGAGCTTCTTCTTCTAGACCTTTATATCCGTCTCCGTATATAATCTTTTTGGGGTAATAATTAATACTTGGCAAAAAATTAACGACCTTCTTATAAAGCTCTCCTTGTCTTTCAATAGAAAAAACATTAGCACCTAGCTCACATAAAACTGCTGCTTGATAGCCACTTCCTGTACCAACCTCTAGTACTTTATCACCTTTATTTACTTCAAGAAGTTCAGTTTGAAACGCAACTGTAAAAGGCTGAGATATAGTTTGATTAGCTCCTATAGGAAACGGTTTGTCCTGATAGGCATGATCAATAAATCCAGAATCCATAAACAAATGTCTTGGAACCTTACTAATAGCTGAAAGCACATTTTTATTATTAATCCCTTTAGATTTGATTGTTTGGATTAATTTCTTTCTTAAGCCTTTATGTTTAAAAGAATCATTCAATTATAGTAGATATATTATAAATTTCTAAATATCAATAAATTTATAACTATTATTTGATCTTAAAAATATTAAATTTGCAAAAACTATCTATGTTAAAAGTCGGAGTAATTGGTGCTGGACATCTTGGTAAAATTCATATAAAACTTCTTAAGGAATCAAAAAGATATAACTTAACGGGTTTTTATGACAATAATAGTTCTAATTCTAAAAAAGTTTCAGACGAACTTTCATGTAGATGTTTTGACTCGTTTGAATTGTTATTAGATGAAGTTGATGTTATTGACATAGTTACTCCTACCCCATCACATTTTCATTATGCATCCATTGCATTAGCAAATAAAAAACACATATTTATTGAAAAGCCTATCACTGGAAACCTAAAAGAAGCAAAGCAGATCATAAGTCTTGCAAAAAAAAACGGTGTTAAAGGACAAGTTGGGCATGTTGAAAGGTTTAATCCTGCATACTTACATGTAAAAGATAAAATTAATACCCCAATGTTCATAGAAACTCATAGGTTAGCACAATTTAATCCACGAGGCACAGACGTTCCCGTAATTCTTGATTTAATGATTCATGATATTGATATAATTCTTGACATAGTTAAATCTGATATTAAGAATATTTCATCAAGTGGAATATCAATTATTAGCAAATCTCCAGATATTGCCAACGCTAGGATAGAATTTGTAAATGGATGTGTAGCTAATTTAACTGCAAGTAGAATTTCTTTAAAAAACATGAGGAAAATCAGAATTTTCCAAAAAGAAAACTATATATCAATTGATTTCTTTAAAAAAGATTGTGAAGTTGTTAATATGAAAGATTTTTCTGGCAAAGAATCTACTAATGGATTTATATTAGAAAATGCGGAAGGAATTAAAAAACAAATAACAATTGATAAAAATAAAATTAACAACTCTAATGCTATTCTTGAAGAATTAGAAAGTTTAGCTGATTCAATTGAAAAAGATATAACCCCTAAGGTAACGTTAGAAGATGGATATAAAGCATTAAAAGTTGCACTAGAAATAATAAATGCGTTTAATAACTAACCATGAAAAAAATTTCAATTATTGGCGCAGGGACTATGGGTAATGGAATTGCTCAGGTTTTTGCTATGAATAATTGCCATGTTAATCTTATTGATCTGAATTCTAGCTCACTAACAAATGGTGTAAATCGTATTATAACTAATCTTGACAGAATGATCAAAAGAGATATTATTAGTTCTGATCAAAAAACAGCAACACTAGATAATATTTCTACCTCAACAGATATAAATAGTGCAAAATCATCTGATCTTGTTATTGAAGCTGTTACAGAAGATATAAAAGTCAAGCTGAAAATATTTGCGCAGTTAGATCAAATATGCTCATCTGAAACTATCCTAGCCACAAACACTTCATCTATCTCAATAACAGAAATAGCAGCTTCAACAAAAAGAGAAGACAAGGTTATTGGAATGCATTTTATGAATCCTGTACCTATTATGAAATTAGTTGAGGTAATAAGAGGACGTAAAACAAGTGATGAGACTACAAATACTATAATAGAACTCTCTGAAACAATCAAGAAAATTGCAATTGAGGTAAATGACTATCCTGGATTTATAGCAAATAGGATTCTATTGCCAATGATAAATGAAGCAATTGAAGCATTAAATACGGGAGTAGCTAAAGTAAAAAATATAGATAGTATAATGAAAATTGGAATGGGTCACCCCATGGGCCCTTTACAATTAGCAGATTTTATTGGTTTAGATGTATGTCTTTCAATACTTGAAGTAATGCATGAAGGATTTAAGAATTTAAAATATGCTCCATCTGAGTTATTAGTAAATATGGTTAAATCAGGGAAATTAGGTGTAAAATCTGGTGAAGGTTTTTATGATTATTCTGAAAGTAAAAAAGCTGAGTTAGTTGCAAAACAATTTCAATAGCAAGATAAATGAATATAAGTGAGAATTTAAATAATTTATGTCATTCTATTGATAACTCTGTAAAATTAGTCGCTGTTTCTAAAACAAAATCTAATGAGCAAATAATGGAAGCATATGAAGCTGGACAAAAGATTTTTGGTGAAAATAAAGTTCAAGAACTCGTAAGCAAATATAACTCATTGCCAAAAGATATAGAATGGCATATGGTAGGTCATTTACAGAAAAACAAAGTAAAATATATAGCCGATTTTATTAAACTTATACATAGTGTTGATAATTTTAAACTTTTAAAAGAGATTAATCGTCAAGCAAAAAAGAATAATGTAACTATCGATTGCTTATTACAGATTAAAATTGCTTCTGAAGAAACAAAGTTTGGCTTATCTATAGATCAAGTAAAGCCAATATTAGAATCTGAGGAATTCAAAAGCCTAAAGAATATTTCAATTATAGGATTAATGGGTATGGCTAGTTTTACAAATAATGAAGAAATTTTAAAAAATGAATTTAGTTATTTAAATGATTTCTTTAATAACCTAAGGATTACTTATCCAAATATAACAGTACTATCAATGGGTATGAGTTATGATTATAAATTAGCTATTCAATATGGAAGTAATATGGTTAGAGTAGGAAGTTTGATTTTCGGAGCAAGAAATTAAAAAATAAAATTATATACGCAATAATTGATATAGAAACTACCGGAGGTAAATTTAATGAAGAAAAAATTACCGAGATAGCCATTTATAAATTTCAGAATAATAGGCTTTCAGATCAAATATACACTTTAGTTAATTCAGTGAAAGAAATCCAGCCCTTTATCGAAAATCTTACTGGAATTAACAAAGAAATGTTGAAAAATGCACCAAAATTTAAAGATATATCAAAAAAAATTATGGATATAACAAACAACTGTACATTGGTGGCACATAATGCAGATTTTGATTATAGAGTATTAAGAAATGAATTTACAAACATAGGAGTTAACTTTAATAGAAAAACTTTATGCACAATAGAGTTATCCAAAGAACTTCTTCCAGAACAAGATTCATATAGTTTAGGAAAATTGACAACCAGTCTTGGTATAAAAATTGAGAAAAGACATAGGGCTGATGGTGATGCTATGGCAACCCTCAAACTATTTAAAATGCTTTTAGAAAAGGACAAGGCAAATGTTATTGATAGATTAACAAAATAATCAATGGACAAACACCTAATAACCATTATAGGTCCTACAGCAATAGGAAAAACAAATTTGGCAATTAGGATTGCTAATTATTTTAAAACTGAAATCGTATCTGCAGACTCTCGACAATTTTATAAAGAGATGAATATTGGAACTGCAAAACCATCAAATTCTGAGCTTAACAGTATTAAACATCATCTAATAAATAATAAAAGTATTAATGATAATTATAACATATCTGACTATGAGAAAGATGCTTTAAAATCTATAAAGTCAATCTTCAATAAAAATGATGTAGCTATTCTTGTTGGTGGATCTGGGTTATATATAAATACTGTTTTATATGGATTAGATGAAATACCGGGAATAAGCAACGAGACTAGAAATTCACTTTATTTAGATTTAGAATTAAAGGGAATAAAAAAAATGCAAGAACAGTTAAAACTATTAGATCCAGCATCATACAGTGCTATAGATATAAATAATCCTAGAAGATTAATCAGGGCATTAGAAGTTTCTATATCAACAGGAAAATCATATTCGAGTTTTTTGAAAAAGAAAAAGAAAAAAAGAGATTTTAATATAATAGTATTAGGAATAAATCAAGATAGATTAGAATTGTATGATAAAATCAATACTCGTGTTGACAATATGGTTGAAAGCGGTTTAATTAATGAAGCAAAAGAACTTTATAACTTAAAAAGTTTAAACGCATTGAATACCATTGGCTACAGAGAGGTCTTTAATTATATAGAAGACAAATACTCCTTAGATGAGTGTATAAATGAAATTAAAAAAAATACAAGGAGATATGCTAAAAGACAATTAACTTGGTTTAAATCAATTGATAGAGTAGAATGGATAACTCCGGAATATAATTTTGAAAAAATTATAGCATATATCAATAATCTAATCAGAAACTAGTCGAAAACCTTCTCCATGAATATTATTTATTTTAACATTTGGATCTATCTCTAACTGTTTCCTTAGTTTTGCAATATACACGTCCATACTTCTAGAAGTAAAATAATTATCATCCCTCCATATTCTTGTTAAAGCCAATTCTCTAGGCATTAGATCATTTTTATGTAGTAGTAACATCTTTAATAACATATTCTCTTTAGGTGATAATTTAACATATTTATTGTCCTTAAATTTAAGGTGTCTTAGTTTAGAATTAAATTCAAAAGAACCAAACTTAAATTCATGCTCATCTGTATCTAATATTGCACTTAGCTTATTTCTTTTTAGAATTGCCTTAATCTTATATAATAATACATCACTATCAAAGGGTTTCTTAAGATAATCGTCTGCGCCTATTTTATAACCTTTTAATACATCTTCTTTTAAAGATTTTGCTGTTAGAAAAATTATTGGAACATCTTGGTTGATTTCTTTTATCTCTCCAGCCAAAGTAAATCCATCCTTATAAGGCATCATAACATCAAGTATGCATATATGAAAATCATGTTTCTTAAATTTTTCAAACCCCTCCATTCCGTTTTTGGCTAACACAACGTCATAATCATTCATTTTTAAAAAATCTCGAAGAATAATTCCAAAATTTGGGTCATCTTCTACTAATAAAATTCTCTTATTATCATCCATGATATGTTATTTATTGGCAAACAATTCTATTGAAAATACTGTTCCCTTGTTTAATGCGCTTTCTAAGGCTATCTTTCCATTATGATAGTCTATTATCTTTTTTACATATGCTAAACCAAGACCGTGACCCTTTATGTTATGTAAATCTCCTGTTTGTTCTCTATAAAATTTTTCAAAAATCTTATTTTGAACTTTTTTAGACATCCCTATTCCATTGTCTGTAATTTTTAATACAATTTTATCCGCAACATTTTCAGTAGAAACTTGAATTTCTGGTACTTTATCACAGTATTTAATTGCATTATCTATAATATTAACCATAACATTTACTAAATGAGTTTCATTTCCCTGAATCTCTGACTTAACCGCATTTAAATTCAAATGTATAGAACCATTTTTATTCTCTAACAATAATTGTACATGAGAAACTGCAATCTTTATTAATTCATTTAGATCTAAAGTAGTTTTTTTAATATTTAATTCTCTCTTTTCTAATTGGGAAATTCTTAAAACATTTTCAACCTGATCATACATCCTTTTATTCTCATCTTTGATCATTCCTAAATACTTCTTAACTAAACTTTGATCCTTAATTGTTTTTGGATTTATTATTGAATCTAAAGCAAGGTTAATAGTGGCTATAGGAGTTTTAAATTCATGAGTCATGTTATTAATAAAATCTGTTTTGATTTGAGAAATCTGTCTTTGTCTTAAAAGAATAAGCACAGTGTATATATAGACAATTATTATAATAAAAGTAAAAATAATTGAAACCACAGCAACTGAAATCACCGGTGCTACTAAAAAGGGAGTTCTTTTCGGAAAATTTACTTTTATAAGGTAACCACTCTCATCATTCTCATCTGTAAAAAGAGCTGACTCAAAAGTATTTTTATCTAAGACGAAATTTTCTGATTTAACTCTAGTTATCGAATCTGCATTGAATATTGCAAATTCAAAAGGAATGTCAATATTAAATCTCTTAAATCTATATTTTAAGAAACTACTGAGAGATTTTACATTTCCAATTCTTCTTTCAATTGGATTTCTTTTTGCGAGGTCATGATATGCTGTCTCAAATAGGATTTCTTTACTTTTTGATATTTCACCAATTTTTGAAAGGAACTGTTCAGAGCTTATTCCTGAATATTCCTTTTCTTTTTGAATTTTAAGAACTTTTGTTTCTCTTTCACTAGAAACTCTTTTTAGGTTAAGACTATCATCCAAAACATTCCAAAATTGAGGTACTTTAAGGTTTTCTTCAATAGATGCATTTCTATACATCATTACTTCATTATTATCACTATCCTCTTTAATAATATATAAACTGTTTATTGCAGTTGTATCTATCGCTCCTCCACTACTTATTAAATCTCTAAATTTTACAACATAACGTCTAAATTCTCTCTTTTCTAGCCATTCTACTCCTTCAGATAATGCAATACTAGAATCGTTATTAAATTTCCTCTCAGCATCTCTATAAATTTCTACAATAAAGAAGCCTTGGATAATAATAATCCCTATTAATGAGATACTCATTAACGTAATTAAAAGAATAAGTGTTCTTTTACTCATAATTCAAATTTAATGCAAAATTATAATGGATTAATTAATTTAACCTATCGTTAACATATGATTTAAGAAGAATTAAATTGAGCCCATTATGTCATTATGAATTTCTAATACTTTATCTGACAACTTTGAAATATTCATACTTTCTATAACATAATCAGATTTTTGAACCTTAGCATCGTTGGGTAATTGCTTATTAATTATTGATTTAATCTTATCAACTGAAAAATCATTTCTTTTCATTATTCTAGAAATTACCTCTTCTTCAGAAGCCGTTACACATATAATTTTATCGAAAAAATCTTCTGCTTGGTTTTCAAAAATAATTGCAGATTCATAAATTATATATTTAGAATTCTGTTCTTGTATCCAAGAATTGAATTCTTCAGCAACATAAGGATGAACTATAGAGTTTATTTTTTTTAATAAAGTTTCATTATTAAAAATAACATCTGACAAATACTCTTTATTTAGTTTGTTTTTGTCATATGCCTTATCTCCAAAAGCTGTTACAATTTCATTCTTTAATAAGGAATCAGTATTCATTATTTCTTTAGCAATCTCATCAGAATTAAATACAGGGATACCCTTATCTGAAAACATACTTGAAATAGTTGTTTTTCCTGTACCAATTCCTCCTGTTATAGCAACTTTTATCATTCTATAATTACGTATTGAATTTGATTGTTTTCTATTCTACATTTTTTAACATTGCTAGGTTTTTTTGTAATACTTGAAATTAATACTGAATTATCTTTATTAATTCTATTCAAATCACATTCTACTCTAAAATCCATTGGATTAACAGCTTTATAATCTTTTATACTAACCCTATATAAAACAGACACTACCTTAGGATAATAGTTAATTTTCATATTATCATCAATATTTACAATAGTTATAGGAACTTTTATAGATTCTTCTGTGAATTTCTCTACTTTCAATTGAAAGTCTATTTCAGTATCAGAATATATTATGTTGCTATTCTCTGGGGATCTAATTCTAATTTTAGTATTAATCTCTGAGTCTATTTGATTTAATACTAATTTATGAGTTTGTATCACATTAATTGTATCAATTAATGAATTCGGTCCAGTTATCATTATTGAATCCTTTGATAATTTATATTCTTGAAAAGAGTCAAATCCAGATTTATAATCTATTTCCAATTTTAATTCTACTGGGACTTTCTTTGATTCATATTGTTCAATAATAAAATCTATTTGATCAACTGAAGATGAGACTAAACTAACAGATTTATTAAATTTTGACTGCAGATCTGAAAAATTTCTTTGTTTCGTCCATTGATATTTTGATTTAACCTTATTTAAATTATTAAGTGAAATTTCTATTATTGGTTGGTCTATATAGTATTTAGCTAAATTATATCCATAACCTTTTAATTCAAGTCTTATGCTGTCAACTGACTGATTTAATACAACTTGATCTGATGGAACATCCACCGGTTTTACAGCAAATACTATAGTTTTAGTATAATTAGATGTTAATTTAGATAACATAGAATAGATTAGAGCTAATAGCACAAAAAACAGAAAAACATTGAATTTCCTGGTCTTATATACTGATCTTATCTTTTTAAACATCTTTCTTATTTACTAAAAAAAACTTCAGAAAAAACCTTTTCTATATTTTTTTTGTTAAAAATTAACATGATACTTGATTTTAAATAACCATAGCCATAGCCTAAAATTTGAATAGCGCTGGTAATAATTGATAATAACCCTATCTTAAAACTTCTATTAACGTATGTTGATGAAATAAAGACTAGTATCATATATGAAAATATTAGATATAATGGGATCTGATTCCCTCTAATTAATTCAATAATTGAGAAAATCAGGAATATCAGAGCAAATGTCGGGAAATAATATACCAATCTAAATGATTTCGGGTGCCAATGATTCAATATTGGTCTAACCAATCCAAACTTATATACTTGTTTGAAGAAACTACTAATTGAGACTCTTCTCTTGTGAAAAACCATAACATCACTATATAGTGCTGTTTTAAACCCTAATAGATTGAGTCTAATAGATAAATCTGGGTCTTCTCCAGGGTGTATATTGCCAAATCCATTTGATTTTAAAAAGGCGTCTTTAGAGATTCCCATATTAAAACTTCTTGGCTGAAAAAGTTTTTTCTTATACTTCCCCCCTCTTATTCCACCGGTAGTTAAAAAAGATGTCATTGAAAAACTAACAGCTTTTTGGTAATCACTAAAAGACTCATGAGAAGCATCTATACCTCCAAAACAATCAACATAATTATTGTTCAAATTATTAATAACATGTTGCATATAATCTTCTGGCAATAAACAATCTGAGTCCAATATTATAAAATAGTTTCCTTTTGCCTTTTTCATTCCATAATTTCTAGAATCACCAGGACCTGTGTTATTCTTTTTATAGTAAGATATAGTTAATTGACTATTAAAATCCTTTATAACTCCTTGGCAATCATCTGTTGATCCATCCTCAATTATTACGATTTCAAAATCTTTTCCAGAAGACAACTTAGTGAAACTCTCTAAAAGTTCTTTTATCTCCTGTGGTCTGTTGAATACAGGAATAATAAAAGAAATGTCATTTTCAGTCATAGATCAAATTTAATCAAACAAGTAGATATAAAAAAAAGACCCGGTTTAAAAACCAGGTCTTTTTTGTCTTTATTCCTAAACTATTATTCAATAATTAATTTAGAAACCTTTTTATAACCATTTATGGTAACTTCTACCATATAGAAGCCAGTATTAATAGATGAAATATCTAATATATCTCCTGAAATAGTAGTACTAAGTACCCTTCTACCATTTATATCAAAGAGTTCAATCTGTTTATCAGTTCTTAGCTTTAAAAATATTTTTCTCAGATTAAATAATCGTTCTGAAAAATCCTTATTATAATATGCTCGTACAGTGGTATCTTGAATCTCTAAAATTATTTTTTTTATTCTTCTTTCAAATCCAGCTTTTTTTTCAGGCGTAGAAATGTCTTCTCTGGAATATTCATT
>ERZ651768.1047-NODE-1047-length-20454-cov-2.712863_pt1 | contig 20454 bp, 21 predicted proteins | sample MGYA00514754_ERZ651768 | MGnify/ENA metagenome assembly ERZ651768
AAGTACCTGTTCGAGAGGTAATCGACCAAATTCTCGGTGCAGAGCGCACCACCCGTCGACACAACCCGGAACCGGGATGCTTCGAGGATCATTGCGAAACGGCATCTCATCGAAACCGTCGCTCTTTAGTCGAGCGAGATCGGCTCCGCTGCCCGAGCGGCCACTCGCATTTAACGCGCGCGGTTGGTTCTCTCCAGGAACATGCACCAGTGCCCACAGATCTCCTCCCATCCCACACATGTGTTGGCTGGTAACAGCGAGGGCCGCCGAAGCGGCAATCGCAGCGTCTACAGCGCTGCCTCCTTTGCGCATAGCCGCGATGCCAGCACCACTAGCGAGGTGATCAATCGTGCATACCATCCCGTTCGGGGCGTGGCGCGTGACAAAAGGAACTTTGTGGCTCGATGACATCAGGAGCCTTCCAGTGGGAGCAGGACATGGGGGTTCAACACTTGATGAGGGTCGAGGGCGTGTTTGATGGATCGGAACGCGGATATTTCGGCAGTCGTTCGATTGAGATGCAAGAAGTTTTTCTTTGCGGTACCGATCCCGTGCTCAGCTGAGATGCTGCCACCGAGCTTCGCTACATATTCAAGAACAGCAGCGTCGACTCGATCGGAAGGGGCACCTTCGTTGTTTCCCAGGACATTGACATGGACATTTCCGTCACCTAAGTGGCCGAACATGTAAACAGATAAGTCTCCGTCAAGGGCCGAAACAACTGAAGGTAGTTGACTAATGAACTCAGCGAGCTTCGAAGCTCCCAAGGTCACATCCAGTTTGTGAGGAGTGCCTTTTGCGGAAATGGCTTCGGTCACTTTCTCCCTGTATTGCCATAGGTTGTTGCGACTGGATGTATCAACGCCAACGCCGACGTCAACCACAACCGCTCCTAGATCATCGATGGCGCCTGCGAGCTCTTCCAGGGGATCGTTCGAACCGGCCGCCTCCACGATTAGCCAAGCCGCACTTTTCTCACCGATAGGAACAGCGGAACCAATGTGTTCGGACACTAGGTGCATAGCGTCGCTAAAAAGGACCTCCACCGCATGAAGGGAAGGTACTGAGCGTTTCAGAGCGGAGGTTGCCTCCACTGCGTCCTCCACGCTGCTGAACGCGAGCATCGCGGTACAGCGGACCGGCAAATAGGGGTGAAGGCGTAGGCGCGCTCTAGTGATGATCGCCAACGTCCCTTCGCTCCCTGCCAATAACGAAGGCAAGTGGTATCCCGTATTATCTTTCTCGAGGCCTTCAAGATGGCTGATAACTGACCCATCAGCGAGCACCGCTTCTATCCCAAGTACCTGTTCTCGCATGGCGCCATAGCGCAGGACATTGATTCCTCCAGCATTGGTCGCGATCATCCCCCCGATCGTGCAACTGTCGCGCGCCGCCAAATCAACGCCAATAACGAGTGAGGAAGAGGCGACGTGGTTTTGAGCTTGGACAAGGGTGACACCGGCCCCCAAGGTGACCTGTTGAGCAAGTTGATCAACAGCTTCGCATTGGTCTAATCGCACGGTTGAGACGACAATCTCGCCGTTCAGAGGAACGCTTCCGCCGACCAGCCCTGTATTCCCGCCTTGGGGCACGATGGCCAACCCAGCCTCCGCGACCAGAATGACGACCTGAGCTAATTCAAAGGTGTTCGCTGGTCGAACCACTAGAGGGGTGTGTCCCTGAAACCTGCCGGTCCAGTCCGTGGAATAACCAACGGTCAGGTCAGTGTCTTCTAAGAGATGGTTGTCGCCAACAACACTCTTGAGCTTGCGACCAAGGTCGGAAATTTCGTCACGCATGCATGTCGTCCCCATTGCACCAAAGACCGCGCCGACGGAATACTTCCAAAAGAGTCGCTGGAATATCGGTCATTATGCCGTCGACCCCCAGGTCAAGCAGTGCATCCATTTCCTCTACCTCATCGATGGTCCAGACGTGTACAGCGATATCAAGTTCGTGACATCTCGCCACAAATCTTTGGTCCACTATTGGAATAGGTCCCTGTCGAATCGGAACCTGAGCTGCCCGCCCACGAAACGTTTTGAGGGGAAAATGCCAGGAAGACAATCGAGCGCGCAACACCTCGACAGGACCCATGCTCAGACACACGGCGTCTCCGAATTCCTCGTGGATTCGCTTTAGACGAGCATCTGAGAAAGCGCCCACACAAACTCTGTCCAGTGCATCCAATTCTCGGAGCTCACGAATTAAAGGATCAACAGCATTGTTCGCTTTGGGGTCAATATTGACTCGTAAATCTGGAAAACTCAGCATCAATTCACTGAAACGGGGGATGGGCTCTCGCCCATCCACCAAAGCTTGACTTACGTCACTCCACGTCAGCTCAGAGATCTGTCCGACAGCGTTAGTTACCCGATCTAGTCGGTCGTCATGAAAGGCAACGAGGACTCCATCTGAGGTGGCATGAACGTCTGTCTCCACGTAACGGAAACCAAGATCGACGGCTCCTTGGAACGCGGGCATCGTGTTCTCAGGCCACGCGCCGGCTCCTCCCCGATGCGCTATCGGAATCGGGATCGGTGTGTCGAGAAAAGGATGAGTAGCAGACATGTGCTGCCAGTATTGCGGTTCACCGCTTCGTTGGATAGCCGAGCTACTCTCCGCGTCTAGTGTCTTCCTCTTTTCATCCCCCGCTTCGACATTTTCAAGACGCATTACTTGAGTCACCTCTGCGGCTCGATATTGCCGCACTGTCGGCTGGTGCCCACTGTCGCCAAGCTTCAATCGATGTGGAAGGGCAGCTATTTAAGATCGATCATCTTGCTGAGGAAATCTCGGACCGAACGCTTCCCGGGATCGTCGAGTTCCTGTTCCAAGAACAAGGTTTCGGTGGAGACAAAAATAACTATTACGACCCAGCGAATAGCTACATCGACCAAGTGCTTCAACGTAAGCGAGGCATCCCTATCACCCTGGCTGTCATCACCATTGAGGTGGCTCGCCGATGCGGCGTCCCCCTTTTCGGTGTGGGTATGCCCGGACACTTTCTTGTTGGGCATCGAGACGCCGAAGGCGTATTCGTTGACCCGTTTGAAGGCAAGATCATTGACCAGTCAGCAGCTCGAACTCTTTTCTTGACGCTTCACCCGGCACAAGAATTTCGACCAGAATTCTTGAGCGAAACTGCACCCAAGGCCATTGTGTTGCGTTTGCTAAATAACCTTCGGATGATTCACTTGAGAGACCGAGGTGTCTCAGAGTTGGTGTCTGTTCTCGAATTGCTGGTCTGTTTTGATGACTGCCCCATAGATGAGTTTCATCGTTTGGCTGCGGCATTGGACGCCCTGGGGAGAACTGATGAGGCAGCTCGTCACCTAGAGAAAGCAGCTGGTCGATACAGAGGAACGGATGCCGAGCAGATGAGGGCCCGAGCGACTCAACTCTGGGCGCGTTTGAACTGACACTCGGCGGGCGCAACGATTTAGATGAACGGTTCCGGCGACAAATCAGGTGATCGAAGGGTGTGATCGCGGCACGGCTGCTATTTAGGTTCCCGGAGAATTCGGACGGAGACTCCCATGGCCGCTACCGTGGCGCTCGGGGAGGACCAATGACGCTTGCAGTGGAAGAAAAACACGTTGACGATTTAGTCGAGCAGTTACTGGATGAGTGTGACCCAGGTGGCCCGAAAGCTGACTTTCTTGGTGCACAATTCGACCTCGGTCTCGCCTGGGTTCACTTTGATGAGGGATACGGAGGCTTAGGTGTAGCGCCGAAACTTCAGGGCAGAGTCGATGTCAGATTGAACGACGTTAGTGCCCCGATGTGTTGGTCTCGAAATCCCATCGGCTACGGAATGTGCGGCCCAACGGTGTACACCCATGGAAGTGAAGCCCAAAAGAAGCGCTACCTACGTCCGCTCTTTACTACGGAGGAGATCTGGTGCCAGTTGTTTTCCGAGCCGACAGCGGGCAGTGACGTCGCCGGGTTGACTAGTCGAGCGGTCAGAGACGGTGAGGAATGGATCGTGAACGGGCAGAAAGTGTGGACGAGCCTCGCCCACGTTGCGCGATGGGGGTGTTTAGTGACCCGAACCGACCCTGATGCGCCAAAACACAAAGGGTTGTCCTATTTCGTCGTTGATATGGAACAAGAGGGGGTTGATGTTCGGCCCTTGCGGCAGATGACGGGAGACGCTGAATTCAACGAGGTCTACTTCACAGATGCGCGCATCCCTGATATTGAGCGGCTGGGAGACATCGGCGACGGTTGGAGAGTCGCTTTGACCACATTGATGAATGAGCGAGTAGCGATAGGCGGAGGGCACGCACCTCGCGGATCAGGGCCGATAGCGAAGTCGGTTCGCCTATGGGGCGAAATGGCTGATCACCGCAAGAACCTGGCGACGAAAGATCGCTTGATGCGCTTATGGATCAAGTCTGAAGTAGCTCGCTTAACTAACTTCCGGGCTAGTCAGAACAGGGGCAAGGGCGTGCCTGGCCCCGAAGGTTCGACGGGAAAACTGGCTTTTGCTGAAAATAACAAAGACATCAATGAATTCAACGTAGAACTCTTAGGGCCTCGAGGGATGCTCTACGGCACCTATGCGCCTGAACCGTCCACAACGTCCGGGACAACAGCAGCCAACAGCAGCGACAAGAGTGCGCGTTTTCGGTCGAACTCGGATGTTTCGGATCCCGATGAAGCGTGCAGTGCACAGCGAAATTTCTTGCGGTCGAGAGCGAACTCAATCGAGGGTGGAACGTCAGAAGTGATGCGAAATATTTTAGGCGAACGAGTATTGGGTCTCCCTGGAGACATTCGCACCGACAAAGATCTCCCGTTTACTGAGATTCCCAACAACTGATTTAGGTAGTTGTTTGCCAGCTAGGCACGGATGGAGAGATGCGGTGACCCTCGAAAGTGAGCCCTTTCGTTAATGGCACTAACGCTTCGATGGCCTCGAGTTGACGCGAAAACTCGAGACACCGAGGTGTAGTCCACATCAAATTTCATGAAGTCGTCTGAGGAAAATCTGAGGCAGTGAGCTAAATAAGCGTTAATCACACCTCCGTGGCATACGACTACTACCCGTTGACCCGGATGTTGTTCGACGATTTCCTCCACAGCCGCCACTACTGAAGAAAACCAGCTTGTTAAAGATTGAAAAGAATCCGATATCTTTCCTGAGGCGAGACGTTCCCATGCTGGCCGATTGATCTTCTTTAGTAGCTCCATGGGCACGTACGCAGTTGAATCACGGTCAAACTCGCTGATCTCTTCACGAACTCTCGCCGTCAGGCCACAAGCTTCTTCGAAAGGCATGGCTGTTTCACGTGCTCGTCGCATGGGGCTGCTGTACAGAGAATCAATTTGCTCTTCGCTAAGCCAATGGGCAACTGCAGTGGCCTGCTGGTGGCCTATTGCGGCCAGGGGAGGATCAGCGGGACTTCCGTCACTGGTCTCAATGTGTTGAGGGCGGCCGTGTCGTACAAGTATCAGTTCCACTTGCGATGACCCTAGAAGATTCGGAGGCAGAACGCGACGCAGTTGGTCCTGTTGACGATCCGGTGAACACTCGTAAATCTTTCTGGTCTTTTTGTTGAGTCTCGGTACCTTAGAGGAGATGGCACGACGTACCAAGATCATCGCGACAATTGGTCCCGCGTCACAGGACGAAGCGACCTTGCGAGGAATGATTCAAGCAGGAATGGATGTTGCTCGGATTGGGTTGGCTCATGGCACGCTAGATGAGCAGGTGGATAAATTTCGCCTAGTGAGGTCTGTGGCCGCGGACCTTGGTCGCTATGTTGGCATCGTCGTTGATTTGCCAGGTCCCAAAATCCGTTGCGCTCCGTTTCCTTCAGGCGGCTTAGAGCTTCTGGACGACACGCACTTATTACTGGGGGTTGACGGCTCGGAAAGTTCTCAGGATCTCATCAACGTCGATTACCCCGATCTGATTAACGACGTACAGCTCGGTGACACCCTCTCGTTCGCTGACGGGAAAGTTGTCTTGACGATCGAAGACCGCGAAGGAGACCGACTGAAGGCTCGCGTGTTACACGGAGGGAAACTTGATGGGAGACCTGGACTGCACGTTCCTTCGGACCGGCTTCGTCTTACCTCACCGACAGATGAGGACCTGTCGATGCTCGATACTTTTGTCGAATTAGGTACCGACATGGTCGCAGTCTCCTTCGTTCGTTCGGCGCATGACATTAGGCGGCTTGGCGTTGAACCAGCGCCACGAGGGCCGATGGTCATCGCAAAGATCGAAACCAAAGCCGCAGTGCAAAACCTTGAAGGGATCATTGAGGCTTCCGGAGCTGTCATGGTCGCTCGAGGAGATCTTGGTTCTGAGGCCGATATCGAAGAACTGCCCCATCTCCAAAAGCACATTATTCAAGAGTGCATAGCTCTAGGGCGACCCGCCATCACCGCAACCCAAATGCTCGAATCGATGGTTTCGGCCCCCACGCCGACTCGAGCCGAAGCATCTGACATAGCCAACGCCGTTTTCGATGGCACATCTGCTGTGATGCTTAGTGGCGAAACTGCGATTGGTAGAGACCCGATTAACGCGGTCGGAACAATGGCCACAATCACTGCGCGAGCGGATGAAAAGTTCAGTTACGAAGCATGGGCAGAGCGTATTCAGGCTCTGCGGCGTCGTTCGAAGTCTGCCGCCTCCTACTTGCGGGTGACGGATGCCTTGACCATGGCGGCTGCGCGGACTGCCACCGAGACAGATGCCGACGCAATTATTTGCTTGAGTCGTTCAGGTTTCACCGTTCGGAGCGTCGCACGTTTCAGGCCAAGTGTCCCATTGTTCGGTATGACTTTCGACGAACGGACTGCCAACCAATTATCTCTTTCATGGGGAACCCGGCCTTTAATTTTTGATGAGCAATCGACCCCGGCAGGTACAGCGACAGAAGCAGTAGATACGGCAGCCCGAGTTGGTGTAGTTCGTTCCGGAGATACGGTGGTCGTTGTTTCCGGTTCTAGTGCCAGAACTCACGCAACCGACACCCTCAGGGTTCTACGAGTCCCTTAGTTTGTGCGGGCCTACCAGCAGAACATCAGAGAACTAGCGGTTTATGGCGGTTCTCGAAACGATGCCGACTTTCAAATCGTTTTAGTTCACGGCGCAATGGATAGAGCAGCGGGAATGATTCGGCTGTCGCGCCGTCTCAAAGAGCACCAAATAGTTCGGTACGACCGTCGCGGCTACGGACGCTCCGCTCACGTGGCACCAGCAGGGTCGTTTTCGCAGCAGGTGCATGACCTGAACGCCGTCGTAGGGGACCGGCCCACTGTCGTCTTTGGTCACAGCTATGGAGGAGTTATTGCTCTCGCTGCGGCAACTCAGGGAAACTCCGCTCTAATCGCCGTTGTGGCGTTTGAGGCGCCCCGAGCTTGGGAAGAGTGGTGGCCCGCGCCACCGCCGAGCAACGTAGACCCCGCGGATGCCGCTGAATATTTCGTGCGACGCGTAATCGGCGACGATCGTTGGGAAGAATTACCTGAAGTGGTTCGACAACGGCGACGCTCTGAAGGGGTTTTGATGGTCGAAGAACTTCGCGCACAGGTTGAACGTCGCTATGACGCACGCCTGATCGACATTCCGCTGGTTGTCGGTGTCGGGCAGCGGTCGGGTGGTCACGCGCAACGCGGGGCATTCTGTATTGCCAGTGAGGCCAAAAAATCGCGATTGGTGACTATCCCTGACGCTGGACATGCTGCACCTATGACTCATCCTGAGGCTGTCGCTGAGCTCATCCGTCTGGCAATTACCGACGCCGGGATCACCGATTTCTAGGAACACATCGCTAAAGTCACGGTATGTCTGAGCAATCTATTCATTTGACGCCGACAGGGCCGCCAGAGACGATCATTGGCCCCTACGACGCCGAAGCATCGAGTGCGTTGTCGGAGGCCCTCAAAGCTGCCACACCAGAGCAGAAGAAGCGGGTCGCAGAAATTGTTGCGCGGTGGCCACGTTTCTTGGATGGATGGGTAGCCATGGGTCAACTCGCCCACGAACCCGTGGAGGCGTACGCGTACTTCCGAGTGGGCTATCACCGGGGATTGGACACCTTGCGCGCTGCCGGTTGGAAGGGGAGCGGATACGTTCGCTGGTCGGAGGAAACTAATCACGGTTTCTTGAGGTCATTATTGGGGCTTCATCGCGCAGCCGCAGCCATTGGCGAACTCGATGAACAAGAACGATGCGCTCAGTTTCTGATGCAACTTGATCCATCAGGAGTTCCCGACGGCGAATGAAGATTACTGGGGCGGTGCTGTGCGGGGGAGCGTCGAATCGTATGGGCGAGGATAAGGTCACATTGGACCTACTGGGCCGTCCGATGGTCCAATGGGTCGTGGAGGCAATGAAGCAAGCCGGGACGGAAACCGTCGTTGCGTTGGGTGATCGTCCAGACCTGGAATTACCAGTGTTGGCCGATAAGGAGCCAGGGAGCGGTCCCCTGGGGGCCATAATCGGCGCACTTGAGCAGTACGGAACCTTACTGGTGTGCCCATGTGACATCCCTACGGTTTCATCCGAAGTGTTGCGGGAAATTATTTCGCACTCTCAGGTCGTAAAGGAGCCGGTTGTACTCGCACACAGTGGGCGCTTGGAGCCTCTAATTGGCGTCTACAAAGAAGAATCGTTAGGGCTCCTCAAGCTCGGTTATATCAGGGGGGCTCGAGGTCCAAAGACGGCACTCAGGGTAGAGGACTATGCCACAGTCAAAGTGTTGCCCGACCAAGTAAAGAACGTGAATACCAAAGAGGATTTTCGTTCAGTCCTTCCTCAATTTGAGCTTTAGAGAAGCCCGACGACGGCACTATCCTTTGTTCTTGAAAGGTGTTTGAGTGGAACTTCCCGAAATCAGCGTCAACCAGTTGGCTTCCGAACTTGCGTCAGGCGCCGCTCTCCTCGATGTGCGAGAGGTCGATGAATGGCAGCAGGCAAGAGTTCGCGGTGGGAACTTGATTCCGTTAGGTGAGATATTTGACCGGCTAAACGAAATCCCTAGTAACGGTCAGCTGTATGTGATCTGCAAAAGCGGTGCGAGAAGTGCAAGCGCTTGCGAATTTCTCCGATTGCGCGGGATTGATGCTGTGAATGTTGCGGGTGGGACACTTGCCTGGATTGAATCGGGCCGAGACATCGATTCTGGATCTGTGTGACTCGCCGCCGCCGATTAGACGGTCATTCGTCTTCATCTCCACCAGCGCCCTTAGCTGAATCCGAGATGACTGATTACCAATGGATCGACGAACAGGAGTTGTTCAACGACTTAGTCGCGGAGGCGTTGACAGCAGAACGGATCGCAGTTGACACGGAGTTTCACCGGGAGCGGACCTACTGGCCGAGAGTTGCTCTTGTGCAGATTGCAGTCGCAAACAACATATTTCTTGTCGACCCTTTAGAAGTCGATCTTGCGCCGTTTGCGGCGGTGCTTGACAGTGATGTTCTCTTGATCATGCATGCAGCGTCACAAGACCTCGAGGTGTTGGAACGAGCCTGCGGTGTTGTTCCGCGTCATCTATTTGACACTCAGATCGCCGCTGGTTTTGCAGGTATGTCAACGCCCTCGCTGTCGTCATTGGTTGAACGATACATCGGTCGCCGGCTACCTAAAGGTGATCGTTTGACTGACTGGTTTGAACGGCCTCTGCGCCCCGCTCAGCGAGATTATGCGGCTAGTGATGTCGTGTACCTCTTCGACCTTTATGATCGTTTAACTACTGACCTCAATCTGCGGGGACGCTTGAAATGGGCGACGGCTGAATCTGAGCCGTCCAGTTGGTACAAAAAACCGACTTTGCCGGCGGAGCTGGCATGGACTCGAATCAAAGAAGCCCGTCATCTTCGAGGCCAAGCGCGTTGCGTGGTGTCGGTGCTGGCAGAGTGGCGGGAGCGAACTGCGCAGAGTAGAGACCTGCCGACCCGGTTCATCCTCTCAGACCTTGCGTTGGTAGGGATTGCCCAACGAGCTCCGAAAAACTCTCAGGACCTAAAAGGAATTCGAGGGCTAGATGGCCGATTCCTAAAAGATCGATCGGCTGACGAAATCCTTTCAGTAGTTGCCGACGGCTTAAAACGAACCTCCGACGACGTTCCCACCCTTGAAGCTGAGGAAGGACCAAAGCTAGAAAAAGACCTTCGAGCAGCGGTGACTCTGGTATCGGCGTGGGTATCTCAAGTAGCCAAAGACGAGGAACTTGATCCAGCCCTACTCGCTACCCGAGCCGACATCGTTGACTTGTTAAGGGGAGCTAAAACCTCCCGACTAGCTTCCGGGTGGCGATCAGCGCTGGTTGGGAGTCGCATTGAGGATCTTGTCACGGGCCGAGCAGCTGTGGCATTCGACCGCCAAGGAGGGTTGGTTCTCGAACCCCGATCAGAGCGGCAACATCAAAAGAAAGAGAAATTCGATGGTTAACGACTCCGATTCCTGCGCGTAAATCTGCTAAAACGGAGGGGGTCGCAGTGCGTTGATTCAGCTAGCTGGTTTAGCTGCTGCGCGACGAAGAGGGTGATTTGGAGACGAGGAGCCATCCGTGAAGAAGGGTCGTCACCGCCGCTACGAAGAGGCGCGTAAATTTCAACGAGAAAATGCGGCAGCTTTTACAGTTGAGGATTTCGAATTTGACGAGCCAGATCTGTTTTCTAAAGAAGAAGAAGACACTCCAGATGACCAATACGGCGGTCTAGCCGAAAAATACGATGACTACTCGGAATTGGCGGCGAAATACGCAGATTTAGACGAAGTCGATGGAGACACAGCCTGACGTAACGAAATTAAGGTCGTCTAACGGTGGGGTGTGGCAATAGCGAGCTTTGATCTTGCCGTTTATCTAGTTCGGTTCGTAGCCATCCATAAACCACGGACCCACATATAGAAGACAATTCCTGCTCCATTTGTAGGTAGACCGGCTGCTTGCCGACATGAGCTTGACTCTCGCTTGTGCACCACCACCAAACGTCAGTTTCTTCACCGCCCCAATCTCGCCGTTCCCATTCACGGATCATTGTGTAGATGTGCCCTGTCACAGTTTCGTGATCTTCACGGCGAAGCGGTGCTTGCCAACAGATTTCGGGCTTAGTCTCCATCGGTAGCACATCGGACTGAATCGCAAGGTGATGGAATGCGCAACCCGCTCCGTTTGTGTGGTCTGGTCGATTTTGGAAAATGCACGCCCCATCGACTACTCGAGTTCGCCAGTAGCCGTCCTCGTCTTGCCACAAACCTCCGCCAAGGCTTTCTGCTGCATCGATGTATTGCCAGAGTTCACCTGTCAACCGATCGATTTGATTCCGCACATGTTCCAGGTCTTCGACATCCGAAATGTACGCCCCATGAGTGCAACAGCCCAGTTGTAGGTCAGGAGCAGGTTCGGGTGCGGTCCCAGGGCAACCTGCGCCATAGATGCAAGTCCAGTTACTCGCAAGGAAAGTAATATCGAACAACCAGGTGCGATGTTCTGCGGGATCTTCGAAGGATAACCATTCGCGATCATGACTAGAAGACGTTAACGGCGTCGCCACAGGCCCAGCCTACGGTACGTTCATCATGGTGCCAGTGTCCCCAGACAAGCCTCTCCTCGACGAACTTCGATCGTTTTTAGGTGATCGTGCGAGAGCTGGAGATTTTGAGTTAGGCCTATATGGCAAAGATGGGTCAGTTCTTGAGGGTCGCCCGTCGATCGTTTGCTTGCCTGTAAGTACCGAAGAAGTCCAACAGATTGTCGGTACTTGTCGAAGACACGAACGGCCGTTCATCGCGCGAGGATCTGGAACCGGCTTAGCCGGCGGCGCTGTGCCAGTCGGGGATCCCGTAGTCATCGCTACTGCGAAAATGAACAAGATCATTGAAGTAGATCTCGATAACCGCGTTGCATGGGTGGAACCAGGAGTACTTAATCTCGACCTAACTACCCAGCTGAAGCCTTTGGGGTTTCATTTCGCCCCGGATCCGTCAAGTCAACAAGTATGTTCCATTGGAGGAAATGTCGCTACCAACAGCGGAGGACCTCACTGTTTGGCATACGGCGTGACCAGTTCCCACGTTGCAGCGATTGAGGTTGTGCTTCCCGATGGCACGGTCACACTTTTAGGCGACCTCACCCCGGAGCCAGCAGGGTATGACCTTAGAGGGCTATTTATCGGCTCGGAAGGGACTATGGGTATTGCGACCAAAATCGCCGTTCGCTTAACCCAGAACCCACCCGAAGTGCGTACCTTGTTGCTGGATTTTTCAGACGTGAGAGACGGCGCGGCGGCGGTTTCAGCGATCATTGCTGAAGGTCTGATTCCGGCAGCGTTAGAGATGATGGACCATCGAGCAATTGAAGTAGTTGAGGCGTTCGTAAACGCGGGCTATCCAACCGAAGCTGATGCTGTGCTCTTGGTGGAATTGGATGGTCTTGCCGGGGGAGTTGCAAGCGGTGTCGAGATTGTTCGCCGCGTGGCAGACGCGCATCGTGTTGGCAATGTGCGAGTGGCAGCCGATGATGCGGAAAGAGCGCTGCTCTGGAAAGGTCGGAAGAATGCATTCGGGGCGGTCGCTCGCATAAAACCTGACTATTACCTACACGACACTGTCGTGCCGCGAGGCAAGCTGGTTGAAGTACTGGAAAAGGTTTATCGCATCGCCGATGAGTACGATTTGATTGCGATCAATGTCTTCCACGCGGGCGACGGCAACCTGCATCCGATTCTGGCATACGACGCTCGAGAACCCGGTGTTCTCGAGCGAGTGCACGCAGCAGGAAAAGCAATCATCACCGCATCGATCGAGGCTGGGGGCGTGTTGAGCGGGGAGCATGGGATAGGGCTTGAGAAGCGGGATTACATGGGGATGCTTTTCAGCGAACACGATATGACTACTCAAGATTTGGTTCGCGAGGCCTTCGATCCAGATGGTTTCGCGAACCCTCTGAAGGTGCTCCCTTCAGGTTCCCGATGCAGCGATTCATTTGGACGGCGCGTGCCAGAAGGAGCGTGGGTGTGAACACGCAACATTCGGTTGAAGAATCAATTCTTAAGTATGCAGCGGACATTGGATCGTTAGGGCCCGTCACCATCGTCGGAAGCCGAACCCAATGGGACGTAGGTGGGCTTCCGTCACCTGGTTCGCGCGAAATTCGTGCTCCAGCCGGTGTGTGGTCTCATCAACCGGAAGAGATGACCGTGCGATGCGGAGCTGGAACTTCCATCCGAGAGTTGAACGAGGAATGTTCACGATTCGGACAGATGGTCCCGTTTGATCTCAACCCGGAAGCGACGGTTGGCGGCGCGCTTGCGGTGGGAAGGAGTGGTTTTCGGCGCTTACGTTACGGACATATTCGCGACTTGGTGCTCCAAATCAGACACGTGGACCACAGTGGGTTGTTGGTAACTTCCGGCGGGCCTACCGTAAAAAACGTCTCTGGGTATGACTTGTGTCGTCTTCTGGTCGGGTCACTAGGCAAATTGGGCTGCATAGCAGAGGTGACCTTGCGATGTTTACCGATCCCTGAGACAACCTTGTGGCTTACTGGAACGGGCGACCCTTTCGAGATTTACAATGAGTTGTATCGACCCCCTTCGATCCTGTGGGATGGCGATCAAGTTTGGGTTGGTCTTGAAGGCGTTAAATCAGATGTTGAGTCCCAAGCGGCACTCCTCAAACTTGATCAGACGGACTCACCTCCCCCGTTTCCTGAGGGGGGAAGACGGTCGCTTGAACCCAAAGCTCTTCGGGGTCTCGTCGAAAGGTCCGAGGGTTGGCTTGCTGAGATCGGCGTCGGTGTTGTTCACTACACCACGCCACAAGTGCCAGAACCACTTTCAGACCCTAATAAGCGTTTGATGAGTGAGCTCGAATGTCGTCTTGATCCGAGCGGTCGTTTAAACCCGGGCCGACAGTTGGTCGCCACGTGAAGAAAGTTGCTGTGAAACTCGGAATCGATTCGGAGGACTTAGCTTCTTGCGTCGCCTGTGGTCTGTGTCTACCGCACTGCCCCACGTATCGTGTAACTCAAGAAGAGTCAGCTTCACCGCGTGGACGGATTGCCTTAATGAGGCAAGCGGAGACCACGGGGCTAATTGACCAGGAGTTCGTCGAATTTATGGATGCGTGCGTCCAATGTCGCGGATGTGAAACCGCTTGCCCAGCGGGTGTCCCATTCGGCTCGATGATGGAGACAACACGCGAAGCGTTGGCTGAGCAGACCCGGTATCAACCATTGTGGCGACGTTGGGGTTATCGAATTCTTGGATGCCCCAAGATTCTGACTTTAGGTTCGAAAGTGTTAGCCGTTCTGCAGAAGCTCAACCTTCTGCCGTCTAAGTTGGCGCTCCCGAAGATCCCTCTCCTGCAGGGGCGCTTGGTTCCCAGCGGCCGAGATGTCTGGTTGTTCACCGGTTGCGTAATGGATGCCTGGATGCGTGATACACACCGAGCCGTTCAGCGCGTTATTGAGGCAGCCGGAGCAGGAGTGCGCTTTCCCGACAAACAGGCGGCATGTTGCGGCGCTCTTCATGTTCATGCAGGCCTAGGACATGAAGCCCGCCGTCTAGCGGAGCGCACCATGGAGGCCTTTCCCGGTCAGGCGCCGATCCTCGTCGACTCGGCTGGCTGTGGCGCGCAACTAAAGGAATATGGCCGTTTGTTAGATAGCGCGGCTGCACACGAGTTCAGCCAGCGAGTGCTAGATGTTCACGAGTGGCTGGTGAATCATCTAGATGCGCTCCCTCCCGCTCACGCCGACGCCCCGAGAATCGCTATTCAAGATCCGTGCCACCTTCGACATGTTCAGCAATCCCACGATCCTGTTCGAGTTGTCTTAGCCCGATACGCCGAACCGGTAATCCTCGATGACGAGGGTTTATGTTGCGGCGCCGGCGGCGCATATTCGATGCTTCACGCTGATACAGCAGCAGCGGTCAGAGAGCGGAAAATTGGCTCTATCGAACGAGCGCAGGTACAAGAAGTAGTGAGTGCTAATCCTGGGTGTCTATTGCATCTCCGAGCCGGAGGAGTGACAGTTCGCCATCCACTGGAAATAGTTGACGATCTCATGAGGAAGGACACTTGACGTGGAGGAAAAGCTTGAAGAGATCAGGGGTCGTCTAGAGAATATTTCCGAAGAACTCGCCGATATTGGAATGGAAGCGTTGAGGGAGGCCCTCGACGGTCAGGAAGCCACGCAACGCCCAGAGATCGAAAAGCGGCTGACTCGAGCTCGTCGGGCGGTCGATAAGGCGACTGCGATTATCAGTGGCGGTCCGGAATCCACTGTTATCTAGCGATCCGGGTCTATTTTCGGGGCAGTTGACTCGTTAGCGAATTAAACCTGATCGCCAAGTGCAGCAACGGGAATGAGCCTTCGGTCCGTTGGGTTGTCGGGCGAAATGGTCGCAGTGCTCACCACCGTTGGTGCTCCGTCGGCTTCGCCGTAGGAGGTTGTGCGCTGCCGAAGTGTTCGCCCGAGTGGTTCTGCAATAGCTCGAAAGTCGTCTTCAACGAGTCCTTGCCCGTGTTGTGCTCCTGCCGCACGGCTGATGTTTTCATCCATAAGAGTTCCGCCAAGGTCGTTGGCTCCTGCTCTCAGGATTTGTTTCGCGCCCTCAATTCCGATCTTTACCCAAGACACCTGGATGTTGTCGATAAGACCGCGATATGCAATTCGCCCGACGCTGTGCATCAGCAGTGTTTCTCTAAAAGTTGGCCCTCGTCGAGCCTGTCGCTGCAGGTAGATCGGGCTTGCCATGTGCACAAATGGCAGTGGTACCCATTCAGTAAAGCCGCCGGTACGTTTCTGGAGTTCGCGTGTTCTAATGATGTGGTTGGCCCAGTGGCGGGGCTCTTCTATGGAACCGAACATAATGGTGATGTTCGAATGAAGGCCAATAGCGTGGGCCGCCTCATGGCATTCAAGCCACTCTTCTGTTGAAATTTTGTCGGGGCAAAGGATTTGCCGGACCTCGTCGTCAAGAACTTCTGCAGCCGTCCCGGGAAGTGATTTGAGTCCCGCATCTTTCAAGCGCGTCAAGTACTCGATCAAAGATTCGTTGAGTCGACGAGCACCTTCAATAACTTCTAACGCTGTGAAGCCGTGTAGATGCATGTCAGGCACAACGTCTTGGATTGCCTTACAAACATCGATGTAATAGTCGCCATCGAAACTGGGGTGGATACCGCCCTGGAGGGTTACTTCTGTAGCTCCTAGTTGAGCCGCCTCGATTACGCGTTCTTGTATGTCTTGCAATGTAAGCATGTATGGGGTGCCGCGGAGATTGAGTGAAAGTGGACCTTTCGAGAATCCGCAGAATCGACATTTAAATGTGCAGACGTTGGTGTAATTAATATTCCGATTGTGAACCCACGTCACTTTTTCCCCGACGGCTTGTCGGCGTAGGTCGTCAGCAACTTCGGCGATTGCCACGACCTCAGGTCCCCTCGCTTGAAAGAGGGTAATGATCTCTTCGCTGCCGACTTCTTGACCTAAGAGGACTCCCTCGAGGACTTCGTTTACCGCGGCTCGCGCAAACGATTGACCGGGAACGATTTTGACCGGTGGATGGTCCGCTCCTCCCGAGTACCACTGGGTGCTGTCTTGGTCAGCTATCAGAACATCGGCTCCTGAGCCCGCATCGCGGTTCTCCATTGTCCTCTCAGGCATTTGCCCGCCAGGATCGTCTCTGCCGAGGCCTTCGGCGTCGCTTCGGTCGAGAACAGGAAAACGATTCTCTTCGTCAAGCCAATCTTCAGGCCGAAGAGCGAAACTTGGATGGATAGTAAGTCTCGGCGCCAGAGTGAAGCCTCGGTCTTCAGTTACTTCCCGAAGTCGATCAAGTTCTGGCCACGGACGTTCGGGGTTTACGTAGTCAGCCGTAACGGGTGATACTCCACCCCAATCGTCGATACCGGCCTCGAGAAGAGTACCGAAGTCGTCGGAGAGATTCGGCGGAGCTTGAAGGTGGATATCGCTTGGAAGCAAAATGCGTGCAAGAGCGATTGCTTGCAAATATTCGTCGGGGGGACATGGCGGGCTTTTATGCATCGCCGTCCCCAGTTTTGGCAAGAAATTCTGGACGATGACTTCTTGAATGTGTCCATGCCTTCGATGACTTTTGGCGATGGCGAGAATTGTCTCGACGCGATCAGCAAGCGTTTCGCCGATGCCTACCAGTAAGCCCGTTGTGTATGGGATTCGAAGTTCTCCGGCAGTCTCGAGTGTGTTCAGTCGTCGTTCTGGTTCTTTGTCCGGACAGCCTCTGTGGCAGAGCAGTTCCTCATTCAGACTTTCCAGCATCATCCCCTGGCTGGGGCTGACTTTTCGCAACTCAGCGAGCTCTTCGTAGTACAACGCACCAGGGTTTGCGTGCGGTAACAAGCCGGTTTCGTCTCGCACCATTCGACACATTTCAATCAAATATTCGATTGTGGTCTTATAGCCGTGGTCATGAAGCCATTGCTGGGCTACTGGATAACGCAGTTCTGGCCGTTCACCAAGCGTGAACAACGCCTCGTGGCATCCGTGAGATGCCCCGTGACGCGCGATCGATAGGACCTCATGCGGTTCGAGGTAAGGATGATCGAGATGAGCTGGTGGTTGAGCGAAAGTGCAGTATCCGCATTTGTCTCGGCACAGCATGGTGAGGGGTATGAAGACCTTGGGGCTGTATGTCACCCGAGTTCCATGGGCCGCATCGCGAACAGATGAAGCGCGTTCAAGGAGGGATTGGAGAGGGAGGCCGAGCAACACATCAATTTCGACAGAAGAGTCAGTACTTGTCGTCATTGGTTTCCGTTCTCACGACCCGACACTTGCGCCCGGACCAGGTCGGCTGCGAATTTCATCGGGATCGAGTGATTCGTCGCAGGTCGGACATTGAGTGATCTGATTAAGGGGAGTTCCGCATTCAGAATGAACTAGAAGTGTTGGAGGTGTCCTATCGTTACACCAGCGATCACCCCACCGCATTAGAGCGACGAGGCTTGGTGACAGGTCTCGACCCTTTTGGGTTAGAAAGTACTCATGACGGATGGGTTTGTCGTGGTATGGAATTTTCGTCACGATGTCTGCTGCAACAAGCTTCGATAAGCGGGAAGCGAGAAGGTTCTTCGCGATACCAAGATTGTCTTCTAGCTGACTAAACCGTCGCACTCCTCGAAAGAGGTCGCGAAGGATGAGAAGCGTCCAGCGGTCTCCGATTACATCGAGCGTTCCTTGGATGGAACAACCATCGCGCCGTTCTGATACTTGTCCCATGCGCACGAAGATAGGTGAGTCAGTTTCGATTTGCAACCGACTGATCGTTAAGTCAATGAATCGGCTTTCGCCGACAGACTCGACAGCAACTCGTCGAAGCTTTTGACGAACGACGCAACACCTTCTTCTTCCAGCAGCTCGGCTACGTCATCAAGGTCGATGCCGAGAGTCGATACGGCATCGAGCACTCCCTGAGCCTCAACTGGATCTGCATCAACTGTTCGCGCGACTGTCCCGTTTTCCACAAACGCATCGATGGTGTTATCGGGCATCGTGTTCACCGTATTGGGCCCAATTAATTCGTCGACATACAAGGTTTGGGAGTAACTCGGATTCTTAGTGCTTGTGGAAGCCCAAAGCGGTCGTTGAAGTTGAGCGCCCTTGTGCGCCAAGGCCTGCCAGCGGGGACCGTCAAAAGTGGTTTTGAAAGTCTGATACGCGACCTGAGCTTGAGCTACTGCAGTTCTCCCGCGCATAGAAAGGGCGGCATCTGTCCCGATTTGCTCAAGGCGCCGGTCTACCTCGCTGTCGGTCCGAGAAATGAAAAAAGATGCGACGCTGGCAATCCCGGAGAGGTCGTCCCGGCCAGCTTCGACGGCGTCCTCCAATCCAGAGATATAGGCCTCCATGACCTCGCTGTATCGAGGCACCGAAAAAATCAACGTGACGTTGATTGACCTGCCTTCGCCAATCATCGTTCGCACCGAAGGAAGGCCTTCAAGAGTGCCGGGAATCTTGACCATAAGGTTCGGCGCATTGAGCCGGTCGTGAAGCGCTCTTGCCGCTTCGGTGGTCTGGTCGGTCTCTCTCGCGAGCGCGGGATCAACTTCTACTGAAACAAAGCCGTCTGTCCCATTTGAGGACTCATAGACGGGGAGTAGAGCGTTAAGAGCGCCCCTAATATCGCTCGCTACTAAATCCCAGTAGGCGTAGTCCACGGCGACACCATCAGCGATCAATTGGCCGAATTGTTCGTCGTAGTCCGCGCTCCCTTCAATAGCTTTTTGGAAGATAGCCGGGTTAGAGGTAAGGCCTCTGATGCCAGAGGACACCCATCGATCCAGTTCCCCGGTGGTGATCCACCCACGGCGAAGGTTGTCGAGCCAAGGGCTCTGGCCTTGCTCGTCGTGCAGAGCTGAAAGCTGAGTGTTCGAGTTGGTGGAAATAGTCAAGCTGTCTCCGATCTAAGCATCATGTAAGTAACGAGCGCGCGGCAGCTTCAACGGAAGCAACGGTGAATCCAAATTTCTCCATAACTTCGCTGCCGGGTGCACTCGCTCCAAAGCGATCGATCGTTACAGTTACGTCTGCCCAGCGGTCCCAACCCAGGGAAATACCGGCTTCCACGCCCACTACGGGCAGGCCTTGAGGAAAGATATCCTGCCGGTAGCTCTCGTCCTGATCGAGAAATAACTCCCAGCAGGGCATGGAAACCACTCTCGATGCTATGCCCGCTGCGGCAAGAGAGGCTGCGGCGCCGACACACAACTGAACTTCTGAACCAGTTCCTGCCAACACCACCGCGGGATCTGGCGCATCGATGAGCACATAAGCACCATGTTCGACTTGGTTCGGTCGTATGGTGCCCTCGAGGACAGGCACATTTTGGCGGGTAAGAATGATCGCAATCGGGCCGTCATTTTCGACTGCAAATTTCCAAGCCTGGGCTACTTCGTTTGCGTCAGCTGGTCTTACCACAGGTAAACCTGGGATCGCTCTCAGCGAAGCCACATGTTCTACGGGTTGATGGGTAGGTCCGTCTTCCCCGACTCCGATGGAATCGTGGCTCCAGACGAAAACCACTTTGGCCGCGCATAGCGCAGCCATGCGAACTGATGGTCTCATGTAATCGGCGAAAACAAGGAACGTCCCAACGACAGGAAGAATGCCGCCATGCAGTGCCATGCCGTTAGCGATGCCGCCCATAGCGTGTTCCCGGACCCCGTAGTAGAGCTTTCGACCTTCAGGTCGGCTCGGCCGGTCCACCGCACCAGCACCAGGTCACGGCCGGCGACGTCTCCGAGGTCGCCACGTGTGATGGTTAGCACTCCGTTCTGTCCGGGCATGGCCTCGGTGCCGATCAAGGGTCCTCATCCGAACGGATTGGTAAGCAAGCCGCGGTAGCAAGAGTGCTTCAAGTCATGCAGGAGTGCGGGCTTGATTCCAACCATGGGGATCGTTACCCGCATCAGTTTTCAGGCGGTCAGCGGCAGC
>ERZ651768.1049-NODE-1049-length-20444-cov-5.840183_pt1 | contig 20444 bp, 21 predicted proteins | sample MGYA00514754_ERZ651768 | MGnify/ENA metagenome assembly ERZ651768
GCTCTCATCTTTACTGTTAAGGGACCAGTTAATACACGAGAACCTATTGTAAAGGCAATCGATCGTGTTGGCAGGTTCATTAACTTTGAAAAGCTGGAAGAGTCAAGCTCAATACAACGGGATCCACTTTTCCAAAGTGTATCAAAACAACTAGCACAATCCGATAAACAAATCACACCCCGTGCTTTTAATTTGCTACGAACTCAGGTTAACAATGACACACATCGGTTTTTTGAGGAGATTAACAAAGCAATCTCGTTCGTTGGTGATAGAACTCAGATTGATGAACGGGATATTAGAAATTTAGTGTCACCAACCAGTTCCGATACAATTTTTGATTTAACAGATTCAATTAGTAACCGAAATGTAAATCAAGGCTTATCAAGTCTTCATAATATTCTGTCAGATGGCGAGGCACCAATTAAGATTAACGCTCTGATTACTAGACAAATCCGGCTAATGGTTCAGGCCAAACTCGTTCTAAAAAACAATGCAATAAATTAATTATTCTGCAGGGGGCCAATTTTCTATCTCCACTTCATAAGTAAAATAATTTTTAATTATTCCATTTTCATCCACAATCTTTACAGAATATGTAGTCCCCATTGTATTACCAGATAATATAATAGGATGTTTTGAACAAACGAACATCGCAAAACAGATAATAATTAAAAGAAAATATTTTGTATTATCCATTAATTATTTAAAAATATTAACCAAAATCATCAAAGGCAATCATTTCTGATTCAACACCTAAATTATATAACATGGTCTGCGCTGCATTTATCATCATTGGAGGGCCACACATGTAATATTCAATCTCTGTCGGATCTTCATGCTTTTTTAGATAATTATCATATAAAACTTGATGAATAAATCCAATATAGCCAACCCAATTATCTTCAGGGAGTGGATCAGACATAGCTACATAGTAATTAAAATTAGGGAATTCTTCCGCTATTTTTTTAAATTGACTATCATAAAACATTTCTCTCAGTGAACGAGCACCATACCAATATGATACTTTTCTTCCAGTTTTTAAAGTATGAAATAAGTGGAATAAATGTGATCTTAGAGGAGCCATTCCAGCACCGCCACCAATATAAACCATTTCTCGATCAGTATCTTTAATATAGAAATCACCATAAGGTCCAGAAACAGTAACTTTATCTCCTGGTTTGAGATCAAAAGTATAAGATGATGCAATTCCTGGTGGAAGATGAGGTTGTCCAGGAGGTGGAGATGCAATACGAATATTTAACATGATCATATTTCCTTCAGCTGGATGATTTACCATAGAATATGCACGAAATGCTGGTTCAGGATTATTTGCTTTGTATTGCCAAACATCAAATTTATCCCAATCTTCGCTATACATATCTCCTATATCAAAATTCTTGTAATTAATATCTTTATATTCTGGAACATCAATTTGAATAAAACCACCCGGTTCAAATTTTATAGGATCACCCTCTGGCAGATCTAAAATTAGTTCTTTAATAAAAGTTGCTACATTTTCATTCGAACGAACGGTTACATCCCATTTTCTAATACTAAAAATTTCATCAGGTACTTGAATCTTCATATCATTTCTAATTTTTACCTGACATCCCAAACGCCAATGATCTTTTTGCTCTTTTCTACTAATATAGGTTTTTTCTGTAGTTAGAATCTCTCCACCACCCTCTATCACTTGGCACTTGCATTGAGAACAAGTTCCTTGTCCCCCACATGCAGATGGTAAATAAACATTCTGAGAAGCCAATGCTGATAATACAGTAGATCCGGTTTGGACTTTTAGAGCTTTGTCCACATCATTGTTTACTATAATACTCACCTCTCCTTGAGGAAGCCATAAATCTGAAAGGACATTAACGACAATTACCAATAAAAATATTACCGATGTAAAAACTGCAATCCCCAACAGTACTGTGAGACCAAACTCACTCATAAATCAATTCCAGAAAAGGCCATAAAAGCCATAGATAATAATCCAGTTAATATCATTGCCATTCCAACGCCTCTCAATCTCGGTGGAATATTAGAATAACGAAGTCTATATCGAACTGATGCCAATGCGAGAATAGCTAATAAGAAACCAACACCAGAACCAAAACCATATACCAATGTTTCTGATAATGAATATTCTCTTTCTACCATAAACATTGATCCTCCTAAAATGGAGCAATTCACAGCAATTAGTGGAAGGAAAATTCCTAAACCATTATAAAGGGCTTGTGAAAATCGTTCTAGAAACATTTCAATTAATTGAACCGCTGCCGCAATAACAGCAATAAATACAATAAGTTTTAAGAATGATAAATCAATATTAGCAATAATAGTAGCGAGTTCAGGATTTTTAGGATTAATCCATGATAGTGCACCTTTATCTAGAAGATACTCATAGATAAACCAATTAATTGGAGCTGTAACTGTCAAAACAACTACTACTGCCATTCCAATTCCAATAGAAGCATCAATTTTTTTTGAGATAGCTAAAAATGAACAAAGACCTAAGAAATATGCTAAAACCATATTCTCAATAAAAACTGCCTTTGTAAAAATGCTGAGATAATGTTCAAGACCCATTATTCCTCTTCCTCAAGACCAGCAATTTCCCTTTGCGCCCAAATAACAAGGCCTAGTATAAAAAATGCTCCAGGTGATAATACCAATAATCCAATATTTTCATATCCTGCATTAATCAACCAACTAGCGTCGCGTTCGATTGAAAATAATATATACCCTGCACCACCATTTGGTAAAGTAATAGTGCCAGCTCCAAATAACTCTCTAAAGAATGATACAAGAATAATCATCATTCCATAACCTAAACCATTTCCTAATCCATCTAAAAATGCTTTTGATGGTCCATGTTTAATCGCAAAGGCTTCAGCGCGGCCCATAATGATACAATTAGTAACAATAAGACCAACAAACACTGATAACTGCTTACTCATATCATACAAATATGCCTTAAGTACTTCATCAACGAAGGACACTAATCCTGCAATTATCGCTAGCATAATTACAATTCTGACTCGACTTGGTATATGATCTTTTAAAAGAGAAATAGCAACATTAGACGAACATAGTACAAAAATTACGGCGAAAGTCATGATAATTGCTTGATCTACTCTTATAGTCACTGCTAAAGCAGAACAGATACCTAAGACTTGCAAAGAAATAGGATTGTTAACATTTAATGGATCAGTAACAATTTTTTTAGATTCTGTATTAAATAATTCCATTTTCTTTTATCTTATTTAAATATGGTTCATATCGTTTTAAATCATCTTTTAGAAATACGGTCACACCATTTGAAGTAACTGTTGCTCCAGATATTCCATCAACTTGATGGATGGCATCTTCCCTACTATAATCCACTTTACCTTTTAAAACTTTTATCCCAATAATTTCACCATCAACATTTCTAATTTTTTTACCAACAAAATTGTTTGTAAACCACTCTTTTTCAACTTCACCCCCTAATCCAGGAGTTTCACCATGTTTATAAAATTGGATACCTAACACTGTATCCAGATCTGGACCTAAAGCAATATAACCAAATAGTGTAGACCATAATCCTTTCCCTGCAACTGGTAGAGCAATACCTTGTAGTTCACCCTCAACAACCTTGAGATAAACTGGCAATCGTTCAATATCTTTCTCAATATCAACTTCTTCTAATATAACATTATCAATTTTATTGCCTTCTAAATCAACACATAGTGCCATAATACTATTATTAAATATTTCTTCAACTTTTTCATTAGACCATGGACTATCTTCTTCTTCTAAAAAATCAAGTGAACGAAGAATGGTTTTGTTTACATCAGCTCTGAGGTTATCCTCTTGCTTATCTTTTAGATTTTCTTTAGTAACGGAAAGCAAGGTTCCTAGAACAACAGTTACGATAAAAACAAAAAGTAATGTATATCTATTACTATGCATTTCTAGCAAGCCTCATCTTTATATTAGATTTTACGACATAATAATCTATTAATGGAGCAAACATATTCATCATTAGAATAGCAAGCATTACTCCTTCTGGATACGCTGGATTAACTGATCTAATGATTACGGTCAATACTCCAATCATAAAACCATATATCCACTTCCCTTTATTGGTATGAGCAGATGTTACTGGCTCAGTTGCCATAAAAACTATACCAAATAAAAAACTACCAATTAAAAGGTGTTGCAAGGGTGTAATTGTTAACATTGCATTAGTAGAAAAATCAGCAAGAATATTAAATAAAGAAGCAGTAAAAAATAATCCAATTACTGAAGCTACCATAGTTCTCCAAGAAGCAATTCCAATATAAACTAGAAAAATTGCTCCGAATAAAATTAATATTTTATTTGTCTCTCCTATGGAACCTGGAATTAAACCCCAACACATATTCCATAGCGAAAAATCAAATTGAGTTGCTTGACTCAATAAATTAGATGCTGTATCATATTCAACAGGGTTTGCTGGAATAGATAACGCAGTTGCTCCAGTATATCCATCAGGTCCTACAGCCCAAATTTTATCACCTGACATTTTAGTTGGAAAAGCAAAATACATAAAAGCACGAGCTGTTAATGCTGGATTAAAAATGTTTGTTCCAACTCCACCAAAAATTTCTTTCCCAATGATAATCCCAAATGCAGTACCAATAAAAACTTGCCATAAAGGAGCATCTGGTGGCATTGTTAAAGGAATTAAGGCACAAGTAACAAGAAATCCTTCATTGACTTCATGCCTACGAATAACAGAAAAAGTAAGTTCACAAATTGCTCCTGAGACAAAGGTAATGATTAATATTGGCAACACATATGACATACCAAAAATAAAATTCTCAAACATAGATCTTGATACATCTGTTGCTATAGCATTTAGATAACCAATATTATAAGCTCCGAATAAATAGCAAGGAATTAAGGCAAGAACTACAAAAAACATCATTCTTTTAATATCCATATTATCTCTTATATGAGGACCAGAACTTGTCTGTTTGTCAGTAGAAAATAAAATAGTATCTGTTGCCTCCCATATTGGATGAGCCCATGATAGAAGTTTTCCTTCTTCAAATAATTTGCCTGATCGTTCTAATATTTTTTTTAAAAAATTCATATTATCCATCAAAATAAATTAAATCCAAACCCTTCCTGATAATTGCACCAACATTCGTCTTGCTCGGACAAACAAATGAACAAAGAGCTACATCTTCTTCATCACATTCATAAATACCCAATTGTTCCATTTCGTCAACATCATTGGCTGCAATACTTCTTGCAAGCTCATTAATATAAATATCCATAGGAAACACTTTTTCCCATGCACCAATAGGAACAAAAGCTCTCTCACTTCCATTTTGAAGTGTAGTAAATCTATACGGTTTTTTATTGTCACCAATATAAGCATTAAAAATACTATACTTAGACGATCCTCCTGGATGCAACCATCCCATAAATGATCTTTCAAATGATTTTTCAATAATAGATATAGATGAATCATAAAAATTTGTATATCCATCCAGATTTATTTCTTTCCCAGTTAAAACATTTCCAGAAATAATTCTAACATCATCTGTTGTAAGATTATCTTGACAGTAGATATCTACTGGACAGCCTAATCTTGTTTTTATATAACTTGGTTTTTTTACACAAGGACCCGCTATATTAATTGTTATTGAAGGATCAAAAATACCATCAGAAAATATTTTACCAAGGATAGGAAGATGGTGTCCTTCTACTGTCCAAATAATATCTTTGTTATTAATTGGTTGAATATGATTAAGAACTACACCAATGTTTCCAGCAGGATGTGGTCCTTCTATTTCTACTAAATCAATATATTCCAAATCAGATAGATAAGTAAATTCCCCCGGCCTAACAATAAGGAATAGCTTTCCATCGGTCAATTCTTTTAAATGTTTTAGAGCACTAACAATATATTCTTGCTGATCTGATAAAGTAAAATGATGATTAATCGCTAATGGAGCCGTATTAGCAAGACTGATAATAATTGATTTTGGATTATCAGAAGGATTTGCCACTTTATTGAACGGTCTTTGTCTTAAAAATGGCCACATATTTTTTTCTAATAAATAATTTATTACTCCTTCTTTTGAAGATAATCCATCTGGAGAGTTTGGTTGGAGAGATTTTTCCTTGTTATCATTCACTTCAAAAATGATTTCCTTAATAACACGTCTATCTCCATAAACAATTTTAGATACTTTGCCAGAAGCAATAGCTGGCCATTTAATCTCTGGATTCAATTTATCAAAGAAGACAGGATCACCTAATTGCACAAAATCATTTTCTTTTACTAAGAGTTTTGGTTTTATGTAACGAAAGTTCTCAGGTGATAAAGAAACAGAGCTATGATGTCTTGTAGGTAGAAATTTCTTGTCTGGGTTTCCAGCAATATTAACATTGTGCCCGTTTTTTATTTTAAGCTTAAACATTAATTGTAAAGTAGAGATGAGAAAATAATAAAAAAGAGAGTGGAGTTCTATATATAATTAAGAAAAAATTATTTTTTAGATTTCCATTCAAAATAATTTCCATTATAAGATGAATGACTTTGCCATTTTTTTATTTTTCCATCAATATGCTCTAGTGATTCAGAATCAATATCCTGAATTAAATCAATTGTTAAATCTCCAACAGTTTTAGCACTAATACGAGATGCTTTAATATTTCCTTTTCCAGTAATTGCATTACCCATTCCATGCACTTTATCTAGATTGTTAAATTTGCCAGAATCTTCATCTATAATATCGTAAGTGGATCCATTCATTGGAAGACCATCAATTGGCTCTGGCAAACTACCAATAGAACTAATAATAATATTTCCTTTTAAAATTTGATTAGAATCATCAATTGGGGTTGGTTGATTATCTACAATTTTATTTTTAATTATTTCTAAACCTTCCAAATTCCCTTCTACAATATTTAAGGCAGTAGGTTGAGTACATTCTAATACATTAAACAAAAATTTTTTTTGAGTATTATTTAAAATCTTTCTTCGTGCTTGTCTGCGTTTCTCAACCATTTCAGGTTTAGCATCAAATGGAATAGTTGTAAGAGGCATATTCTCTATATCTCTTCTATATATCAAGGTTGTTCCTTTAATTCCAAGACTATTATAGTCAATATTATGTTCTTCTAGATATCTTGGAATTCCTTTGTGTTCCATAGCAATAACATCAACGTTTTTTACTCTAGATTGTATTTTTTCTTTTACGAGTTCCAACTGGGTAATTTTACATACATCAATTGAAGCAAGCCCACCTCCCACAACTAATATATTATCTTGAATCACTACTTCGGGACCATTATAATTATCCTCATGATAATGATTAAACCAGTATACAAAAGGGTTTTGGTAATAAAAGTTTGAGAATTCTTCAATGCCTTTAATTGGGAATAATCTATCTCTCCAAGCACCATTAGCAAAATAAACACAACTCCAGTTCATATCATAAATTTCTTCAAAATCAATATGATCCCCTACTTTGGTAAGAGGAATAAAATCCACTAAATCATGAGCCATAACCTCATCAATCTTAGAATATTCGCTAAGGCGTTGTTTTTCATGCCATCTTGGAAGTCCATCTTCAATTTTTCCATAAGGCAAACGATTCTGATCTACGATTACACATCGAACACCATTTTCTGTTAATTTTCGAGCAGCAGTAGATCCTGATACTGCACCACCGATGATTAATACTACTTTCATTGATTTTTTTATTTGTTAAATTTATTCGGTATGAAATTAATAAATAATTTACTAATTCAAATCATTCCTTTTTTTCCAAAAAGTTTTATTAAACTTTTTGCTTCCCCTTACATTGCAGGTATTACAGACAATGAAATGCTATCTACTGTTGAGAATTTAAATACCAAAGGGTATGATGTCACAATCGATATTCTAGGAGAACATATAAAAACAGAGAAAGAGGCTACAGAAATTACTGAAAGATACGCAAATTTATATGATGAGATTTCTTCCAGATCTTTACAAGGAAACTTATCAATCAAATTAACTCACATAGGACAAGATCTTGGATACGATATTGTCAAAAAAAATTTAATAATCTTAACTGAAAAAGCTAAAAAACATTACAATTTTTTACGCCTTGATATGGAAAATTCTCCTTATACCTCTGAGACAATCGCACTATACAAAGAAGCATTGAAAATATATCCTAATGTTGGAATTGTACTACAAGCATACATGCATCGCTCTATGGATGATTTAAATGCATTAGCTAATAAAAATTTTAATTGTAGAATTTGTAAAGGTATTTATATAGAAAGTGAAGATATTGCTTATTCTGATTATAAAAAAATAAGAGAGAATTATATCAAACTAGTTCAAATAGGATTGCAAAAAGGTTCTTATATAGGAATTGCAGGACATGATGAGTATCTAATTAATCATCTATATCAATGGATTCAAGATAATAATATTTCTAAAACTCAATACGAATTTCAAGTTCTCTATGGTGTGCCTATGGAAAAAACTTTGCAAAAACTAATCCAAGAAGACAATAAAGTACGTGTCTATGTTCCTTATGGAGACAACTGGTATGATTATTCAGTAAGACGGTTAAAAGAAAATCCGAAAATGGTTGGGTATATTTTTAAAAATATTTTTAAAAATATTTTTGGATAAGTTTACTAATCATAAGCTTTATCCCAGAAAACTTCTGTTATTACACTAAGTTCTTTATCATTTAATTTGCTTGTGCCTTTTAAAATGCTAACAAAAGTTTGAACTTCATCCTTTGTCACTGGTGAACCTATATTATTATTATTAGAATCTAGAGAATTATCTAGCACATTTCCCTTGCTATCAAATATAACCCAAAAAGGAATTCCACTTGTACCTTCTTTAAGAGAATCATAAAAATCGGGTGCCCCTGGATTTTCAAGATGTTTATTCTCCTTAGACTCTTTAATTGCTAAATGAACAGTAACATAGTTATCGTCAAAAAAATTCTTACATGCATTATTGTTCATATTCTTATCCATGCGTTTACACCAACCACACCACGAAGCATCAAACATTAGAAAAACATTTTTACCTTCTTGTTCTGCTTCCGCATAAGCAATATTCATTACTTCGTCTTTCGACAGAATTGTATCTTGACCATTAAGAAAACCAACAAAAAAACAAATTATAATAGTTTTAATTATTCTATTCATTATGAACCTCTTTTACCCCAAACCATTTTAGTCTTTAAGGTTTGATAATAATCGTAATCATTAAATGTAATAAACTTTAAATGATTCTTTGCTTGCCTAATCTTTACGATAGATTCATCGGTAAAATGTTCAATATGTTGTCCATCACAAATTAATTTTAACTCTTTTTCTGAATGACCATTAAACCGGAATTCAATTTCTACATCGGGAGGTAAAACCAGTGGTCTTGATGTTAGAGAGTGGGGAGCAATTGGAGTAACTACAATAGAAAAAACATCTGGTTGTACAATTGGACCTCCAGATGATAAAGAATAGGCAGTTGACCCTGTTGGGGTACTGATAATAATTCCATCTGATTTATAATCGCTAACATGTTTACCATTAATATAAAGATCAAGAGAGGTTACTCGATATGCCACCTTATTCTGCACAACGAAGTCATTAATGGCAAAATAAGTATTGTTATCACTATTGTGAGAAATCTCCGCATTTAATACTAAACGATCTTGAATACTAAATTCTCCATCTTTAATTAAATCTAATTTTTCTATTAATTCATCTGGAACAATTTGAGCAAGAAACCCTAATCCTCCAATATGAACACCTAAGACAGGAACCATTGGATTACTAAAAAGACGAACCCCAGAAAGTAATGTACCATCTCCACCTAAACATAACAGAAAATCTACACTAGGAGGTTTATCATGATCATATAATGTATAATTACTTGGAAGAGAATCCAGGTTCTTTAAACCTTGGGGTAAAAACAATTGCAAATCATTATGATTTGCCCATTGTCCAACATCATGAACTAATGCTGGTATTTCTTTTTTCCCAACATTAGCCCAAACAGCAAAACTTTTTGGTTTCATTTTATTTATCTATTTTTTTTCTTATGTCTATCTGCACGTAAACGTTTTTTACGTTTATGTGTATTCATTTTTCTTTTTTTTCTTTTTTTACCGCAAGGCATCAAATGCTCCTATTTAATAGTCAATCAATTTATCGTTGACAGTATTTTTCATTAGTTTCGAAGGCTTAAAAACTGGAACATAACGCTCTGGAAGATATACAGGATCTCCAGTAGCTGGGTTACGTGCCTTTTTAGGCATTCTATGTTTAACTGTGAATGTTCCAAAACCTCTTAACTCAATCTTTTCATTCTTGCTTAAGGTAGTAATAATTTCCTTAAATGAATCATTGAGTACAGCTTCTACTTCTACCTTTGTTAAACCAGTATTTGCTGATACATTATCAATTATATTTTGTTTAATCATAATACCTCTTCTTTTAAATTTCTATTCTACAAATAATACTAATTTTTGCCCAGGATAAATTCTAGAATTTCCTTCTTTTATTTTATTCCATTTTCTAATTTCGCTAGCTCTAGTATTATGCTTTTCAGCAATTTGTCCTAATGTATCTCCTTTTTTGACAATATAAACATTTTTCTTCGGAGTATCTGTTGATTCGCTAACATTTTTATCAACAAATAATATTAATTTTTTTCCAGGATAAATTGCAGAATCATTTGGTTTCATTTTATTCCATTTTCTAATTTCGCTAGCTCTGGTACTATAATCTTCAGCAATTTGTCCTAATGTATCTCCTTTTTTAATTTTATAAGTAATTCTTTCAGGATAATTTGAATAAATACCACCCTTAACTGGAATTGTTAATCGTTGACCTATATATAGCCGTTGAGGATTTGTAATGTTATTAATTGTCTGTAAATCAGCAATAGAAACACGATATTTTGAAGCAATAGCTGATAAATTTTCTCCTTTTTTAACACGATGTTCTACTTTTTGAGTAGCAAATCTTTTTGTTTCAGGTAGTGCATTAAAATTTTTATAAAAAATATCTTTCTTACCGTAAGGTATCCTTAAAGTATAATCACCATTTGAAGGAGTTGCAGGTTGTCTTAATTCAGGATTGAGGTATTTAATAGTACTGAACTTTGTACCAGCCGATTTTGCAATTACAGTTAAATCTGCACTCTTTTGAATAGTAACTTCATCATATTTTAGTGGATTAGATTTTGGAATTTTAAATCCATACTTCTCTGGATTTTTTAGAATGATTGCAGAAGATAAAAAATATGGTATATAATTTTTAGTATCCTTCGGCAAAGAATATAACTGCCAATAATCAGATGTTTCGTGAAGGTTGACCGCACGATTTACTCTTCCTGGCCCTGTATTATAAGCAGCTAATACTAGATACCAATCATCAAATTCTTTATATAAATCTTTAAAATACTTAGATGCTGCTTCTGTAGATTTGATAGGGTCTTGACGTTCATCAATATACCAATTTCTTTCTAGCCCATATTGTTTCCCTGTGGAATACATAAATTGCCATAATCCTACTGCTTTCGCCCTAGATACTGCTTTTGGATCAAGACCTGATTCAACCATAGCTAAAACAATCAATTCTTCTGGCAATTCATATTTTTTAATGATTGGTAAAATCAAATCTTCATATTGTGCATATCTTTTCAGCCAAATATTAAATCCCTTTCTTCCCTTTCCTTGGAAATAACGGATATACGTTTCAACTTGATTATTAATGACTAAAGGAATATGTCCTTCTCTGTCATCTAAAACAGTAAATTTTGTAGAACCCATTTCTACTTCTTCAATTTCATTCGCTACCTCTGCAACTTGTTGTCTAATAAGTTCAGCGGTTAAGATTTGGCTAGAATCATCTAAGGTATTTAATCTAGTAGAATAAACTTGAATGAAATCATTTTGGAATTTTTCAAATTCAATCTTATCGAGCTCATTACGAACACCAATCTGTTCTACATCTGACAGTAAATCAAAAATTCTCTTAATATTATATATAACTTCTATTGTATCTTTATTGATATCTGCAATAACAGCATCAGAAAGAAATTGTTTTGCTTCATCTAAAATAGGTGAAATATTATTGATACTTCCAGAAAATGCGATATCACTGGTATTCATAAATGGTTTTTTTTCATTACCATTTATTAAGTCTTGGGCAAAAATATTTGTAACCAAAACTATTGCTAAAAAGTATAATTTAAATTTCTTCATAAAACTTGCCAAATTATATTGAAACTTGATGACAATCAAGTTAGTGTTTTTTTATTTGATTAATATAATGAGTAGAACTATATCCTGGATGAAAATCTAATATTTCTACTTTCCCTCCATTTTCTATCACTTCTTGAGCACCAACAACATCTTCAATTGTATAATCTCCACCTTTTACTAGAATATCTGGCATAATCGATTTAATGAGATTGAATGGGGTTTGTTCCTCAAAGCTAATTACATAATCAACAACTTTTAATTCTGATAATATAAGCCCTCTATCTTCAAGTTTATTAATTGGTCTAGAAGGCCCTTTTAATTTTCTAACTGAATCATCTGAATTAATTCCTATCACCAATATATCGCCTAGTGTACTTGCTTCACTTAAATAGCGTGTATGCCCAACATGTAAAATATCAAAAACACCATTGGTAAATACTATTTTCTTAGAATTCTTCTTATAATTTCTTATTTCGGTAATTACATTTTCTAATTGATAACTATATTTCATTATTTTGTAATTTAATAATCTCTTTTTTAATAGAATTAGTAATATTTTCACGATCTTCATATTGTTTATTTTCTGTAATAATAGGTTTACCAAAATTCACAACTATTTTCTTAGAATTTTTTCTAAAATTTTTTGTATCCCACCAATCAAAAGAACCCATAATATAAACTGGGATAATAGGTAACCCTGTGTTAATTGATAATACAGCTGCCCCTTTTTTGAAACTTTGTAATTGATTAGAACTTGATCGTGTCCCTTCTGGAAAAACTACAACTGATCTCGGAGTATTCTTAATATCAGATTTTAATTTATTTAATGAATCAATTGCATCACTAGTATTCTCACGATCTACAAATATAAAACCTGAAACATTTAAAATTGATTTAAAGATTGGAATTTTTTTTAATTCTTTTTTTGCAACAAAAACCAAGTATTTATTTATAGCTACAAAAAGTACCGGAAAATCCATAAATGATGAATGATTCGGTGCAAAAATATAGTTTTTATTATCTTTTATATTGTGTTCTCCTATTATTTCTAGTTGAACTCCCGAGGCTTTGATTAACACTTCTGACCATTTTATACCATAATATTTAAAATTATTTTTATTATTTGATAGTTTAATAGAAATGATTGAACCTATACCAAAAAAAAGGGTCCAAAAAAAGATATTAATACTGATCCAAATCTTTCTCAATTATTTAATCTCCGCTAACCCAGTATAAGGCTGCAAAGATGATGGAATATTAATTGAACCGTCTTTCATTTGGTGTGTTTCAAGCAGAGCTGCAAGAACTCTTGGTGTTGCAAGACCAGACCCATTTAAAGTATGAACATAATTAATTTTATTATTTTCATCCCTAAATTTTATATTCCCTCTTCTGGCTTGAAAATCCTCAAAATTGCTACAAGATGAAACTTCTAACCATTTTTCTTCTCCTGGAGCCCATACCTCTAAATCATAACACTTTGAAGCTGCAAAACTTAAATCTCCACTGCATAATTCAACAATTCTATAATCTAAATCTAGCATATCTAAAATCTTTGCTGCTTGTTTAGTTAAACTCTCTAATTCTGAATATGAATCTTTAGGATGAACAAATTTTACTAATTCTACTTTGTTAAATTGATGCACTCTCAACAATCCTCTAGTATCTTTACCATAAGAACCTGCTTCTCTCCTAAAACAAGCTGAATATGCCAAATAGTATTTTGGTAAATCAGATAAATCCAATATTTCATCTTTATGTATATTAGTTAATGGTACTTCAGCAGTGGGAATTAAGTACAAATCATCTTTTTCGATATAGTACATATCTTCATCAAATCTTGGTAACTGACCCGTTGTACTTGCAGAACTTGGTTTTACTAAGAACGGGGGGAAAATTTCAGTATAATCATAATTTTTTAAATTATAATCTATCATAAAATTAATAAGTGCACGCTCAAGCAAAGCTCCATTCCCTTTATACAACGGAAAACCAGTACCACTAATTTTTGCACCAGCTTCAAAATCTATTAAATCTAGATTTTTAACAATATCGACATGGCTTTTTGGTTTAAATTTTAATTTTCTCTTTGAGGAACATTCTTTAGAGACAACATTATCAATAGGAGATTCTCCAATAGGTACAGATTTGTGTGGCATGTTTGGAATCTGAAAGAGCATATCTTTAAGTTCTTGAGATTTAGTACGTTGTTCATTCTCTAATTCTTTTATTGTATTAGATAATTTTTTCAAATCTTCAAATACTGACTTATCAGTGCTCTTTTTGGACTTTAATGTTCCAATTTCTTTTGATTTTTTATTCTGTTTTGATTGAAGATCATTAAGTTTTTTAGTTAAATCTCGAAGTTCAGAATCAGATTTAACAATACTATCTAAACTGATAGACTTATCTTTCTTTGATAATTCTTTTTCAACAGAAGATTTATCATCACGAATTTTCTGTATAGATATCATTTGCTATAATTTACTTAATTCTTCTACAATATTAACACTTATCGTTTCAAGGATAAAATCGTTTTCGTCAATAATTTCTATTTTATAATTACCAAAATTATCAATATTAAATTGGCTAAAATAATAATCTGATATTGGATTGAAATATAATCTCTTATTGTATAGGTATCTATCATCAATAGAAATTTTTGCAGTAAATATTTTTTTTTCTAAGTCAACACGATTTGAAAATCCATAGATAAATATTTTATCATTTATGTTATAATGTTCGCTTCCTAAAAAAAAATTGTAATGTAATTTCTTATTTTCTAATGCCCATTTTAAAGATTCTTCAAAATAATCATTTTTTTCATTGAAAAAATCTTCATAAAAATTTGCATTATTGATTAAAACAGATTTGAACTGATTTTTCTCGAAAAAAGTTCTTTTTGAAATATTATTTATATCCTCTTTAGAATCAATTTTGACTCCAAAGAGTGGAGATAATTTAATTAAAGAATCAAAATTCTGATTATTGCCAATAAAGAGAATTAAGGCAGTATTTTGAGAATAAATTTTTCTGAAAAATAATTCTAACCATTTATCTGATATAATATTATTTGGAAAATTATCAAAAATAACTAAATCATATCTTTTAAACCAAAAATTTTTAAAATCATGAATCCCCGTCTCAAAATCAGGTATAAAGTGATCAAAATCATTTGCAACATGATTAATAATAGCCATTGAATTAAAATTCAAGTTGCCACTGATAATTGCAATCTTTGGATTGTTTGACTCTAAGCTGACATTAAAACTATATCTATTATTTGCAATATTGTCTTCAAGCTTCAAGCTGGAAACTTTTACATCAAACTTTGATTTAAAATCAATATTATCCTTTAATAAAAATGATTGAAAATAAACTTTTTGGTTGGATTTCAAGCTAATTTGGTCTGAACCAATAAGATTGTTGGCATTTGAAAGACTAACTTGAACAGTTTCATTTCCATTAATGTTTTGGATTTCAATATCAATATATATTGATTCTTGATCAGACCTGTTAGGGTATACGATAATATTTTTTATAGCTATATCTACTATATCTATATCTTCTGGAGTTTTTAATTCAATACTTTCTGGAATTATATTATCTGTAATTATATCAGTCTCATCAGCAAAAAAGAAAAGGGAGTTTATATAAATTGCTCCACCTATAGCCGTACCAATTGATACCCAAAAAAGAAACAGCTTATATTTACTTTTCATTATTAAAGAACCATTCCTCTAGAATAAGCAGAAAAATTTATTCCTTCTTTAACAGACTTAGTGTTCATTTTTTTCTCTCCTAAAAATGCAATCATATCTGCATTATCAGTACAATATTTTAGAGAAGGAAAAATAATAGTTTTATCTAATTCACCTAATTTTTCTCTTAATCGTTTATTGGCGGCAACTCCACCACAAATAATACCAGTATCGATTTTAAAATTATCCATAGCTCTATTTAATTTAATCATTAAAGTATCTACGATAGCTTCTTGATAGCTAGCAGCAACATCATTTGGCGAATATTTATCATTCTTTTTTATATAATTAATCAAAGCAGTTTTTAAACCACTAAAACTAAAATTATAACTCTTATCATGTATCATAGGACGAGGAAAATCAATCAACTTATTATTTCCACCTTTTGATAACTTCTCTATCTCCGGACCACCAGGATAATCTAGACCCAATGTCTTTGATCCTTTGTCAAATGCTTCTCCACATGCATCATCCAAAGTTTCTCCTAAAAGATTATATTTAGAATCAGACTTAACCATCCAAAGTTGTGTATGTCCACCTGAAACAAGTAAATTAATAAAAGGAGGTTTTATTAAATCACCAAATTCAATAAATACAGAATTAAGATGTGCCTCAAGATGATTAATAGGAACTATTGGAATATCTAGTCCTTGAGATAATCCTTTGGCAAAAGAAATTCCAGATAATAAAGAACCCATTAATCCTGGACCATTAGTTACAGCAATAGCATCTAAATCAGAATAGTTTAACTTAGATTCTTTTAAAACTTTTTTAGCAATTTGAGGTAAAAATTTTTCATGTTCTCTTGATGCAATTTCAGGAACAACTCCTCCATATTTTTTGTGTATATATTGAGTTTTATTATAGCTGGCAAGAATTTTATAATCTTGACAAATTGCTACACCAGTCTCATCACAAGATGTCTCTATTCCAAGAATAATCAATTTTCTTTGATTGGTTCTTCTCTATCAACAACAAGAATCTCTAAATTATTTGGAGATAAATTTTCCCACTTAAAAAGATTGGTAGGTATTTCAATTTGAGGTAAATAAAATTGTTTATCAGGATTCCAATCTTTAAAATCAATTGTAACTAAAATATCTTCAGGAAGAATATTTGCAACTTGATCAAGGCCTCCAATAATAGTTAATGAAACTGTAGAAGGATTGACAAATATTTCAAGATCATTTGGCTTATTAATTAACTGAACTGGAATAGATGTAACAATCGTTTCACTAATCGGTTGAATATTAATGTATCTTTGAACTTTCTTTGGATCAAAATCAACTAATTTATTTGGATTAATAATTGATAATTCTTCATCTATTGATGCTACAAGGTTTAGCAAAGTATCTTTTTGAGTCTTCACAAATTCAATATTATTTACGATTTCTTGTGGTCCACCAATGTTAATAGAATCTGGAACAAAATTTTCATTTCCAACTTGTACATATCCTGGTTCTGTTGAAATAAATATCTGTGATTGAATTGGTACTTTTTTGACCAAATATTGATCTAAATTGATTATGATATTTTTTGGTGAAATAACTTCTACAAATTCTAAACCTAAAGATAGTGGCAATACTATCTTTGCAGGATTGTCTCTATAATAATCATTTAAATTGAAATCATATTGATCAGCAATACTGCTTAAATCAATAATTGCTTTATAATCATCATAGAAATTCTCAAACAATGCGAGCCATATAAATGATCTACCAGATCCTCTTATTGTAACAAGAATATCTTTTGGAACTTCTTCTTTATATGTTTTTTGTTCTTGTAAATTTCTTGCAACTAGAGGAATTTTTTTTGTTACTAAATAATCATCTTCACTTTTAATAAAAAACCAGAAAATAAATGCTATGAGAACAGAATAAGATATTCTTCTTAATTGAGGTACATTAGTATTTTTTGATTTGGGTGTATTAATCTTCATCAGGTTGATTAAACATCAAGATAACTCTTTTATCTTTCTCTTCAACTTCAACAACTAATAAATCAACAAGTTCCCCTTGCTTGATTGATGATAAGTAATTTTTTCTTAATTTTTTTGAAATCTTATCTATTGGAACAAAACCTTCAATATCATTTTCAAGACCAATAACCATTCCAGAATCAGTCAAACTATTAAAAGTTCCTTGAATTGCTTGTCCAGATAAATACTGCTTTTTTATTTCAGACCAAGGATTTTCAGTCATTTGTTTCATGCCTAAAAATATTTTTCTATCCTTATCCGAAATTTCTAATACAATTAATTCAACATTGTCTTCTTTTTTAACAAATTCTTTTGAATGAGAAATATTTTTTGTCCAGTGAAAATCTGTATTTCTTATAAAACCTTCGATATTATCTCCCAAATTAACATATGCACCAAACTTGGTAATATTATTAATTGATCCTTTAATTTTATCATTTATAGCAAATCTAGATGATACATTCTTCCATGGATCTTCTGTTAATTGTTTAATACCAAGACTAATTTTTTGATCTTCAATATCAATGGATAATATTTTTGATTCCAATATATCTCCTGTTTTATAGTGATCAGATAAATTTTCAATATTCTTATTCCATGAGATTTCTGATATGTGCACTAAACCTTCCACACCTTTTTCAATTTCAACAAAAATACCATAGTTCATAATACTAACTATCTTGCCTGATATAACATCACCAACATTATATTTATCAGAAATTAATTTCCAAGGATTAGCAAGCAATTGCTTGATACCAAGAGAAATTCTTGATGTTTCTTTATTATAATCAATAACTTTTACGTCAACTGTATCTCCAATTGATACAACTTCAGATGGATGATTAATTCTTCCCCATGAAAAATCAGTAATATGTATCAACCCATCTACACCACCTAAATCAATAAAAGCACCAAAGTCGGTAATATTTTTAACTATACCAGAAATTGTTTCATCAACTTTAATTTTATCCATAATTTCTTGTCTCTTTTCATTTAAAGACTCTTGAAGTATGGCTTTTCTTGAGACAACAAGATTTTTTCTTAATTCATCAACTTTGACAATCTGAAAATCAAATTCTTTATTTAAATAATCATCAAAATTCTTTACCGGTTGAACATCAACTTGAGATCCAGGAAGGAAAGCCTGAATTACATCAAGATCTACTACAAGACCCCCTTTAACTCTTTTAATGATTTTTCCTTTCACAGGTTTGGCATTATCACAAAATTCTCTTAATTGATCCCATCTTTTAATAAAATCAGCTTTATATTTTGAAAGGGTTATATTTCCATCAGTATCTTCAAATTTTTCAAGAAAAATATCTATCTTAGAACCAATTTCAGGTAAATCTTTATTGTTAAATTCTGATCTGTTAATCAACCCTTCAGATTTAAAACCTATATCAACCATAATATCACTTTCACTAATTCCAATTACTTTTGCCGATATAATTTGATTTTCAGAAATGTCTTTAAAAGTATTTTCATATGCACTTAAATCAGATTTACCTAAACTATCAACTTCTTCATCACTTTCTTTACCAGAAATTATTTTTACATCACTAAATAAATCTTTGCTTAAATAATCTTTAATTGTTTTTTTAGAAGATACTTCTTCTGAAACTTGTTCAGTAGTTTGTTGCTCTACTGGTACTTCTACTACTGCTTCCTCTACTACTTCGTTATTTATGTCTTGTTTAGGTTGATCATTCATATTATTTAGTTTCTCTCAATGTGTTTATAGATTTGATTAACTGCATCATCAACAGGGCAGTTTGATGTATCAATTACAATTGCATCGCTTGCTTGTTTCAATGGAGAAAGTTTACGACTACTGTCATACTGATCTCTATCTATCAAATCTTGTTTTATTTTGTTAATGTTTAACTCCTCATTTAATCTCTTAAAGTCTTTTAATCTTCTTTCTGCTCTAGTGTCATAGTCAGCTATCACAAAAAATTTATACTTTGCTCCCGGATAAATTACTGTCCCAATATCTCTTCCCTCAATAACAAAGTTACCATTTTTTGTGATATCTTTCTGTATTTTTACTATTCTTTCTCTTACAGGTTGCAATGCACTAACCTCACTTACTGCATTCGTAATTTCTTTACTACGAATTAGTGAGCTCACATCTTTATTATCCAATAATACCGTGATGCTATTGCTGGAGGTAGAGTCTATTTCCAAATTTAAAATATCTAACATTTTTCTGACCTGACTTTCAGAACTTATATCGATAGAATGCTGTCTAAAAAAATAAGTAACAGCTCTATACATAGCCCCAGTATCTAAATACTGATACCCTAGCTTACTCGCTAGGCTCTTTGCGATGGTAGTTTTACCAACAGCAGCAGCTCCATCAATTGTTATAACCATAAAATTGCTCAGAAAGTTAGTCTTACTTTAAATAAATGCCAACATTTTTAA
>ERZ651768.1051-NODE-1051-length-20437-cov-8.079470_pt1 | contig 20437 bp, 13 predicted proteins | sample MGYA00514754_ERZ651768 | MGnify/ENA metagenome assembly ERZ651768
TTGCCTTGGTACTCTATAATCTCACCACTTATCTCGACACTGTCACCGACAGACAAAGAAACATATGGAGATCCATAATGAAAAATAACAAAACCACCAGTTGCATCCTGCAGCCCGTATTCTGTATTGTCAGTTTGGTAATTCGGTGTTGTAATAATACCCCTTACAGTCACACTGGCCTCATCGCCTGCTGCTCTTGCTTCAGCAATTGTGATATAATCTGGATCCGCAGGTGTTTCCAAGGCTCCTTCATCGATCCATTGAGCAATTAAATTAACATCATCACTGCTTAAATCCGGGTTATTCCCTGGCGGCATTGCGCCACTGTTAACTTTTTGCCAGAGCAGGCTGCTGGCGTGATCTCCGGCTACTACTGCAGCACCGCTACTGCCACCTGCCATAACACCTGCATATGATGTCAAATTAAGTCCGGAACTGTGGCCATAAACATGGCAGCTGGTGCAACTTGCAGTGAATATCGTCTGCACCTGGGAAGTATAATCCACTTGTCCCCAAATGATTCCAATTGTTAGTAATAACCATATCATTTTCTTCATGGTGATTTTCCTTATCTCATTTAATAATTAAAAATTTACCTTCTTTGATTGTGCCAGTATCTTTGTTCTCAACAGTAAACAGGTAAAGGCCAGATGCGGTAGCCTGATCATGCATGGTAATCAAATCCCAGGCATGTTCGCCGCCGGACATGATCGGATTCTTTCTTTCATCAACATTGGCTATATCTCCACCCATATACAGTTCATCATGCTGGATCACTTCCACCAGGTCTCCCGCCAGGGAGAATATCCTGATCTCTGCCTTCGCCGGCAGGCCCCTGAACCATATCATTTTATTGCGGCTGCCATAACCATCCCACAGGGCCTGCCCTTTGTAGGGGTTGGGATAGACCGTGGGCTGCCAATCGTCATTGACGGCATCAGGTTCACCGGAGTAAACATAAATGCGGTTGGCATATATGGAACTTTCCAGGCTTTCCAGATTGGTATCAGGATCACCCTGATCATAGGCTGTGACTGTGTAGTAATTTAACCATCCGTCCTTGATACCTTCATTAATAAATTTATACTGATAAAATAAACCGTTTATTTCCAGGCTATCCGGTTCGCCAAATTCATTGGTGATGCGGATGGCAGAAAAACCGGTGTTGTAGCCGATACTATTTTTTATATCATTTTCCGACAGCAGGGTAAATTCCCCCAGGGCTTCATTGGCAGTTTTTCGCGCACCATACACTCTATATCCTTCAAAATCCGCGACTTGGCTGATAGGATCCAGAAATGCTTCCGCATTATCCTGCCAGTACAGCGTAACTCTATTGGATTCCACCATGATCTCCATATTTGGCGATGGAGGTGGTGCCGGCAGAATATAGCGATCAATGATTTGATTATTATTAGCGTCCTCCCCTTCATCTAAAACATTGTTGCGGTTTTTATCTTCGCCGTCATAGGCTTTCTGAGCCCAGTCATAATTCACATAAAGATTTTTCCGCTGGGCGGGGGAATCAGCGCTTGCTCCAGGGGTCCATCGGGCACAGACAACTGTGAAAGCTACAGAACAGGAGTCGCCTGGAGCCAGGCTCCAACTAGCTGAATCAGCCGTTGACGGGCTGGATCCCAGGGGCCCCGCTGAAACCAGAAAAATCCAACTATTCTCTGCAGCGGGATATCCTTCAGCAGTGTATTCCGGGCCGCTGCCCTGGGGTACACGGGAAGACATTTTATCATAGCGTGCGTTATCATCGATTGGCATACTGTATGCAGGATAGTCACTGTTATTGGAGTTGGTCCAGACCCACTGGTGATAATTGGTATGAAGATAGTCCATGGGAACATTCGCTCCCAGGATTGAGATCCCCACATAGGATTCTGCCCAGCCATCATCGCCATCGGTATCGTACTGGTAGCCAATGCCCCGTTCAAATCCGGCCTCATCCACAGACCGATCAAACCCGTCCAGGTTGTCATACCAGGTAAACCCGCCACCGGGGGTATAGTAGTCGGTATAATTGAAATTTGCCACGGAAGCATCCGACCAGATCCCGGCGTAAATATCTGCTATGGTATCCATTGACATATTTTTGAAGGTATAATTCAGGATGATGAAAGCATCCGCATAGGAATAATTCCAGGCATAAGCTTCCAGGTGGATATTTAACCCCAGAGGATTGTGATTTGAAACTCCCAGCCCATCGGATGGGATGGTCCCATAATCCTTAAAATCTGCGATCATATCCTGATGCGATACAGCATAAGGTGAATAGTACTGAGCCATGGAATCCTGGGTTGTGGAGGCAATGGATGACTGCATGGTGATGGGTGTATCAGCAAAAAGCTCAAACCCCTCGTCTCCAGCCTCAAATACACCATCAACGATAGCGGTGGATACCCGCCGCTGGCCATTCACGATTCCCCCTACCCATAAACCGGCATAGGAAAAATGCTCTACCTGTTCCCGAAGGGTCTCGGTATGCTGCTTATACTGGCAGGAAGGTTGGATGCTGCCGTCTTCCATACGGTTCCAGCCATTTCCCAGAATTCCAAAATTGGTGATCGTCAGGCCCAGCTGCCCTACAGAGGTAAATTTATCATATTCATCGGATACAACTGGAGAGGCAGTGGTGCGGGGAACTCTCCGGTCCTGGCCATATAGACTGCCGATCATCATCAGGATAAGACACAGCCTAGGCATTATTGAACCAAGGTGATTTTATTTACCTGGATATGATTTACACTTTCCATTTTCAACCAATACACACCGGAAGCCAAACCTGAGGCATCCCATTTGGCGGCATAGTGACCAGCGCTAAAATGATTGTCAATTAATGTCTTTATTAACCGCCCTGTAACACTATAAATATGAATTGCATATTGGCCGGACACAGGGATCGTATATCGAATGGTGATCACCGGATTAAAAGGATTTGGATATGGAGGATGAAGTAGAAAAGTTTCTGCTATTCCGATGTTTTCATCAACACCAGCTGTACCCTGCCAATCGGTTCCTGGGGTTCCATAATCACCGTCCCCATATTGAACTGTTGATGCATACCAATTTTCCGCAACATTATTGTTTGATTCCAGATCATGGATTTCCATGGCAATACCGTTACCAAAAATCCACGCATTGGTGTAGTGAACTTCATCCACAATAGCGCCTGAGGAATCGTTCAAAATGATTTCATCTTCACTGTTGGATAAAGTAAAACCAGTATACGCATAATCAGCAACCAAACCGCCATTCAATGCTTCATTGCCATTTCGGGCCAATATAAAATAATCCCCGGGCACCACAAGGATAGACATGGCATCATTGGAAATCACATGTTCATCGCTTCCAGCATCCTTAATCATCCAGCCTTCAATATCAATGGTTGAATCCGTCGTATTATGTATTTCAATCCATTCACCGTAAGAATCAGATACTGCACCGGGATTAGGCATGATTTCCGTAATCACAATCCCTGCATCATTGTAGGTCAAATCATCAAACCAGACATCCATATAAACCGGTAAATGATCTGAAGCATCGTGCAGAGCATCTGCTATGGCATCACTTACAGATGAATTATTTCCAAAATTGATAGACTTGTTATGATGATCGCCATCATTTCCGACTGCCCAGTATGTATTTTCAACGTACCGCATTTCTGATGATGTATCAAGAATGACTTCAGAAACAAATAACCAGTCAAAACGATCATCCAAACCACCGTTAGCACCACCATTGTGACCAGATTCATGATTACAGGTTGATTGGGTATGAACATCCGCGTAGGAACTATTAGAATGCCAAGGACCAATGCGGTCAATAGGATCAAATAACCTGCCATTGTTATTGTTAGCATTACCAGTCAGCATATCAAATGCAGGTTCTGAAGAGGAACTGTTGGAGTAAATATTGAAGTCACCTGCCACAATAAAATAATTCTCATTCAAATTATTTAGGTAAGTGCGCAGGATGGTAGCCTCCTGCAGGCGCTCCTGAGCATTTGATTCGCCGGAACTCGCCTTAAAATGTACTCCATAAACATTGAACTGTACACTGGATTGATTATGAACCATGATCCATTCAATAACATCCCGTGTTCCTGATGATTGTGCGGTATAAACCACATCCGTGCTTATGAATGTAAAATGGTCATGACGGTAAAATAGAGCAATATCCTGGCTTGCACTTTGATTGGTAAAGGTAGCACTTGACCAGGCATCCGGTTCTAAAACATCAAGTACGTCAGATTTAAAATGACTAAACCCGGTCTGAGCCACTATTTCCTCAGCAATGATCAGATCCGGTTCAACAAAATCAATAATGGCAACAAAATCGTCCTCACGATCATTTTCATCTTGGAAATTCAACAAGTTGTAAGTCATGATTCTAACTGTACTGGCAGCCAGCCAGCTCATTGACAATAGAATGAAAAGAGACAGTTTAATATTATTCATCCACTATTGCCTCAATTCGACCAATTTCAATCTGGTTATGGTTCTTCAGTATTCCTGCGCTGAATCGTTCTAATCTGGACAGTTCCTTCTTATTCAATAATTGCAAATGTTCCAGTAATTTCATGGTGGCCGGCGACAGGGCCCTGAAATTTCCATCCAGTACTTTCAGAGCCAGCCCCACACAGCCTCCATCGGCCTTTTTGATGGATACGCCCCTGATGGATTCGCCGCCGATCTTGGTAACACCGCGGCCCTGCAATGCTTCAATAAAAAGTGTATCAAAAGTGTCTGATCCAGATACAAGAAAAGGGTGTTTCACCATGGCCTGGTATGCTCTTTCTAATTCCGGGTGTTCCCCTGATCCCAGTTTTTGAAATAACCCTGCAATAGCGGCCAGGGTGATAAAGGGAGTGGGGGCAGAACAGCCATCAATACTGGTTGGTATTGTCTCAAGACCTGTGTATTCCTGCAGCAGGGCAAAGATCATCTCCTGGACTGGATGGCTTTTCTGAGTATAATTTTTTATTCCCTGGTTGAGATGTTTGGCAAGGGCCAGCATACCGGCGTGTTTACCGCTGCAATTGTTATGCAGCGCCAATGCCATTTGACCATCTTTTATCATTCCCCAGCGGGTCATTTTATCGGAAGGATAATGGGTACCGCATTCATAATCATTAATAGTTAGATTCAGTTTTTCAAGCATGTTCCGGGCGGTATCAACATGTTCTTTTTCACCTTTATGTGAGCCGCACATTAAGGCAATATGATGATCGGAAAAACCGGCAGCATCTACGGCACCACCCTTGATGGCAGCAGCAGCCTGGAATGGTTTTAAAGCGGAACGAACGCAGGTTAAATAATGAGGATCACCTGCAGAGAAAAATATTTCTCCACTCTCATCAACGGCGACAGCAAAAACAACATGAATGCTTTCTGTAAAATCACCACGGGTGACTCTGCAAAGGATGGGCATTATAACTAATACAGCATATTTGAAACGAACTCAAATTTAAATCCTTTTCTCTTTAATTCAGGTATCTGTTTTCTTAGAACATTCAATGTATTCTGCTTTACGTGGCCGATGCCAATTGCAGAGCCATCCCGCTCTGCGATCTCAACCAAAGATAATAATTGCCTTGTGATTTTTTCCTCATCATGATCATTGTCCAGAAATACATTGCGTCTTGCAGATGGAACCTTCCAATTGTTCATTATGGATTCGGCAACTGTCTCCGGTGTTGTCCTGCTGTCAATAAAAAATTTATTGCGCTCTTTTAATACAGCAGCCACAGAATTCATTACACCGGGATCTGCAGTAGCTTGGGATCCCTGGTGATTGTTCATGCCAATGGCTTCCGGAATTTGATCCAATGCGTCATATACCCGATTCTTTACAGCATCAGGTTTCATATCCACCCGCAGGACAAATCCCTCCTCCCCTCTGTTTTCACCTACATTCTCCATGGGCATGTGTACGATCACTTCGTGACCGCGACTCACCGCCTTTTCACCGAACGTACTGCTGTAGGCATGTCCAGGAATCACAGCACAGGTTAGGTTCACACCCAGATGTAAAAAGCCATCTGATATTTCATCGTTGCGGTATCCAAAATCATCAATAATGAGGCCTATTTTCCCTTTCGTCTGGATCGGTGCTGTTGCGGCACTGGATTCCTCTATTGTTTCTTTTGCCGCTGTCCCTGGTTTTTCAGCTGGTCCACCCATACGTTTGATGATGATCAGCAATAAAACAATAACGACGGTCAAAAAATAGATAATGGGCGTCCGCAGGTCCAATTTGCTCATGGCAGACGAAGATGCAGAGTGATGGATTGCGGCAGGCCGATATCCTGGGATCCAAAGCGAATGCCATAACTGATATTATATTGACCGAGCTGGAGCCCCATCCCGGCAGAGGCCGTATATATTTCACCGGCTGCGGAGGTCCCTGCCATGATGCGGAGTTTTTTCCAATTAAATATATTACCAACCCAGACCTGAACCGTTTCAGCAATCTCATTCCACTCGGAAGATAAATGCAGTGTATTGCTGTAGTCGCCAAAATTCAGCTCTTTCGCCAGTCCCACGAAAACACGAGTCGGCAATAAGGGCGCAGTTGACCCCAGGGCAGACATTTTGCCTATATTCAGGATCGAAAAGCCCAAGGACAGTTTGTTGGGAAAGCGGTGCAGATACCCGGCATTCAGGGCCAGCCCTTGTGCGGATTCATTGTAAATCCCTATCCGAATCGTTTCCAGAGAAAGCCCGTATCTGGATCGGGACGAACCAAACGAAACACCAACATTACCGGATATACCGAAAGATGAAAAATGGGCCAGGGCCTCATCGGAGGGACGGTGATCCCGCAGTTCAATGTCTGTCAGACCGCTGTATCTAAATTGTATGTGTAGCGTGCGATTGTTGATATTCTGGTTATAGGCCAGGTTCGTGGTGGTGACACCACCAAGCCAGGTGCCGTGGCATACAGACAATTCAGGATGTTTTGCAGGAGCCGTAAAAACTGCCGGGTTCACGGAAAAGAAACGACCAGCAGTGGGATGACTCCCTGCAGCAAGCTCTTCGGCATTGGAGGGCAGGGTTAAAAATTGGGTACCGACAGCAAATAACGGCACCTGGAGCAGATATAAGATCCTAGAAATTAAACGCATAGGAAATGGTATGGGCTGTCTGGGCAGCCCAGTCCATAGAAAATGCATAATCCAGATGCGAATCGAGATGGCGAAACAGGCTGTATTGATAACCAAACCCGAATCCTATCCGGCCATTGCCAAACCCTCCGCGGAATTTATACTGTTCCAGGATGGTATATTCCACACCGAGCCTGGGTATTAAATTGGCAAAGGAGCTATGGTCCGTAATGATACCCAGATCACCAACGATGAATAAACCCTTATAATTTGTTCGTGAACCAATGCGGTAAATCGTGGGAAATTTATCTTTGTAGGTTCTGCCTTCAGCATAGACATCACCTGTATTCCATTGATAATTCGAACTCAAATCCTGGATCATGATTCCCAAGGTATTAAATTGACCAGCCTTGATCAGCAGACCGATATCAAACCCGATTCCTTTGCCCACCAGCTGGTCTGATTCAGTGATGGGCAATTCATGGCGCAATATTTTTACAGTTGACCCAACGGACAGCCAGGGGAAAATACGCTGGGAGAATGTGATCATGAATGCATTTTCTCCTGTCTGCATCATACTGGTTTTCTCCCCGGCACTGGTGCGGCCCTGGATATTGGTTACTCCGGAATTGATCCAGGATAGACCAATACCTGCTGTAGGCGGCAAGGGTGTAGAAAAGCTGGTGGCGGTGAGTCTGCGGTTCAGGGTCATATTGGAATAGCTGAAACCGACTTGTTTCTGGGTCAGAAGCGATGCCCAGGCCGGATTGTAAAACACCGCAAAGCCGTGGTCCAGGTCACCCGAGAAACCGCCGCCCATAGCCACAGAACGGGAGGTCATGCCCATCCGTAAAAAACCGCCCGGCAGTCCAGCCCAATCCTGCGCCGTAATCATGGAAATAATGCTAAAGGTAAGAATAAACTGTTTCATTATTTTACAACAATAACTTTTGTCCACTTTGGAGTGGGAGACTGGCCTAGAGCTGAAGAAAACCTAAGCCGGGCAAAATATACGCCATTGGCCACATGATTGCCGTCCTGGCTACGGCCATTCCATTTTATGGCTCCTCTATAGACATTCAGGTCATAATCTTTATAGTACACTTTTTCCATGGAAAAACTGAAAATATCAAGGTTTAATTCGTCGCTTGTAATTGGACCGGTATGAAAACGAACATAGCCGTCGCCCTCAAGCTGGTTATGGGTCAGTGGAGAGAATGGGTTGGGATAGGCATAAACTTCAGCACTATCATATTCTGCCTGAATGATGGACCAATCGAACCCGTGAATATCATTGGCAACAGCGATACCATCGGGTGTCCCCAGCCAGATCCGGGGTATGGTATCTCTTTCATCCAGGATCGCCGTATACACCACATCACTTAAAATTTGCTTCTGGGCCAGGAACGTCTGGTCTATCGCTGAGTGAAATCGGGCCCAGTTCACACCATCCAGGCTTTTCCACAGACCCGAGGCTGAAGAGGCAAATACCAGGGAATCCCGGGCACTGATATTATAGATCCGTTCACCTATCAATGCTGTTTCCCACGTTGTGCCTCCATCACGGGTATAACTCAGCCCGCGCACCTCACCGGGTGCATCCGCATTCACTGTAGCTGCCCAGATGGTTATTTGTCCACGCCAGTATTGTTTCGCGAGACCTACTACAAAATTGCCGGACAGACCATCTTCAGGGTAGGAATAATGTTTCCAGCGGATGCACTCTATGGCATTCTGGCCCCAGAGAGTATCCCGCACGATCAGGCCCCGGTTCACACCATTTGCTGTCCCTACCCAGACCGTATCTCCATACGCCAATACAGAGAATGCTTTATGATTATGATTGCCTCCATCACTGGGATCTCTGGGATTCAAATAATAATTTTGTAAAACTTTGGGGCCTTCGCTGGAATCAAAATTGCCTTCATCGCACAGATCAAATTCAGTCTGGTTATCTAATGGAAGGGGTATATGTCGCCACTCCTTGCGAGGAAAATGGTAGTTCCGCAGACCGCCTGCCCAGCTCGCGATCCAAAAATATTTCCTGTTCAGGCTGGCATCATAAGTCACATTGGCCTGAGGAACAGTGACAGGCAGCTGCCTGAAATAACCAACACCGCCTACCAGCTCCAGTGAATCAGATTCCAGATCTACAGGTTGTTTAAAATAGGTCCATCCTATCCCGTTTGTATCCTCGGCGGAAAAGGTCAGGGCTAGACCGAGGCCCATTTGTATACTGCCATCATCTCCTGAAAAGGCCACAAGCATGGAATCATTTAAAACAGCGATCGCTGGAATACCGCCCTGCGGCAACAGGTTGGTACTATCCAGGTTTTGCAGTGAATCGGTTGTCGTCCTGTACATAAAGACCATATTGTTATCATGTACTGCCAAGCCCCGCCCGGTACCAAACCAGGTGAGTGAATCACCCATAGTCCGAATCTCAGCCACTACATTGGTCGTTAAACCTGCTTCCAGCAGCGTATCCGTTAATTCTGCAGTCAGTGAAAATCTGCTTGGCGCGGTTTGAGCCATACCCAATGCGTATACCCATAACAAACCAAAAAAAGATTCTTTGATCCAGCCCATAAAAGTCTTATTCATAAACCACCAGAGAATCAATTTCTGATGTGAATAACCCGGCCCAGTCATTTAAATAAAAAGTGGCATAATATTTCCCCAGAGGATTTTCATTGCCGATTGTGATCAGACGGGAAAACACTCCATCGTTTGCAGTGCGGTCCCAGATGGAAATATTATCCTCACTTTTATTTCCGTCATCGAAAAGGTATATGGGCTCTCCATTATTTGCATAGGAGCCATCCGGTTTTTGAAACATGAGGTAGCAACTGCGGATATCATTTAAACCATTAGGATCAAATACATTTACAAAAATACTGTCAATGGCGTAATAGTTGGCTTCGGTGGGATGCAGCATGGAATCCGGAAATATGATGGTAAGAATTTTCGGAATAAGATTACCTATCTCAAATGAGTCAGGCTCAGATACTATTTCATCGCCGAAAGCTACTATATAGTGGATATAAACATTTCCGGAATCATTGCCCAGAGTGTTCAGGATCACCCCGGGATCATTGTCAATCTTTAAGGCATAAATATGATCGCTGCTTAGAATGTCTCCCCGGGAGCCATCGTCAACAAGCGTCAGGGAGTCCGGTGTGTTCCCCTGGTCAGTTCCAAACCAAAGGACAGAAACAGAACTTAGCTGCTGGTCATTGTAGACAGTTTCTGTTTCCAATCCAAAATACAGTTTATTTACATCCTGGTGAAATGTGAATTGTGTCTGTAAAATGGGAATTTCTAATTCCGGTTCCGGTGTCTCACCGGGACAAGCCAATAAAAAGATACCAAGAATCATGATGGGGGAGACCCGGTTCCAGAAAAAATTATTTGCTTGGCGCAACAATTCTATTCCTCACTTTCCCTGCCCCGGTTATAAATATAATCCACCATCAAGCGCCCCACCTGATCAAGGCTTTTTGCACTGCAATTTTCCGCTACATCATCTATGGTATGATGAAAGTTGGCATAAGGATTTGGATATTTAAAATCAATGATATCAATCGCCGGGATACCGGCGATCTTATAAAGCGGCACATGGTCATCATAAATAGCATAATCTATTTTCCCGCTGAAAGCATCCAGCCCCAGATCTTTGGCCCTGTCCCATAAATCACGCACCAGGTCCGGATGGAAATCATAGGAATATCGTTCGATGGGTAGCGTCAGTTGTTTGTCTCCCACCATATCCAGATTGATGGCTTCATCGGGACGTGGAATCGGCAGCCGTTTGGCAAAATATCTGGAGCCCTGGCAGTAGGTTTCATTCAAACCAGGCGAACCGAGGTCCTCTGCATCAAAAAATACAAGATTCACACCAATAGGTGCCGGGTTTTCCGCCAGGATTCTAGCCAGTTCCAGCAATACTGCTACACCGGATGCCCCATCATTGGCACCCATGATGGGCGTACGACGGTTTCTTTTTTCCGGGTCTCTGTCTGCCCAGGGACGAGTATCCCAGTGCGCAGATATGATGGTTTGAAAATCAGCATCTGGATTGAAACGCCCGATAATATTCTGGAAGTCATACGTTTGGTCATCGACTTGTTCACGGTATCTAAAATCCTGCAAAACAATATCATCTGCATAGGCCTCCAATTCCTCGATAATAAATTGACGGCAGGCGTAATAGCCATCGGATCCAGGATTTCTGGGACCAAAATCACATTGATCCAGGAGATACTGGAAAGCGTTATCCTTATCGAACTTCGGAAAATTGGATTGGCATCCTATCATTCCGAACAGAAGGGTTAGAATTATGATACGCATAAATATCAGCCTGATATTGCCAGATTCACATCAAATCCAAAATCGCGGTCAATCTTTTTGCCTGCTGTCCTGCTATCACTCTCCCGGTATTCATAGCGGAGCCCACCGCTGATTTTCGTAGAGAATTGATAAGAAACACGGAGGCCTGCTTTCCAGTTTTCTGTAAAAGTGCCTTCTTCAAAATTAATTTTATCGCCAGATCGAAATTCTCTACTTTCATTCAGATCGAAATTTAGTGTAAAACTCATTGTATTGTTCAATTTGAGATCACCATAATATGGGATCGGCAGGGTCATACCGCCTCGATGAGAATAAGTGCCGGTGGAGGTATAACTGTTGTCTTCCCGAATAGTCATTCCAGATGTTGTTTCATCCAGGGATTTATTGCGGTTATGCCGGAAGGTCATGGATATATTTTTTTTCAAGGTCATGTTCATACCTACCAGAGGTGAAAAATTACGGTTGACTTTGGCGGTTCGCTCAAACTCCTTATAATCTTGAATGAATGTTGAGAAATTCAGAAAATTCAGCTCTTCCCGACTGATATTCTCAAACTGCCAGGAACGGGATTCCTTTCCTGAATAACTATGTTCCAGGGATACAGATTTGGCAACCCATTTTATCACCGGCAGCTTTTCAAGTCCGCTGAGCCGGAAACTCCAGCCGGGAATGGGCATCCCGTTTTCCATGTATTCACCATAGACAAAATAATCCCGCTGCATGGACAATTGTTCCAGGCCGGAACTGGCACGATTCGTGGAAAAATTCTGCGAATAATTCAAATTGATTGATAAGGTTCGAGTTAATTTCAAACCGCTGCGGATAGAACCATCCCGTTTATGATCCCAATTCCCCAGATTGCTGCCGGCTTCGGTCGAGTGGTCTAAACCATGTTCCGGAAGCCAGCCGAATTTATACCCCGTAGGTATTTCGCCAATAATCTGGTTTGCGGTCCTGTTTAAAGTTTCAGTGTAACTTAAACTGACCGGATTTATTTTTCCCACCAACCCGTGAATCAGAGTTAACGATTTGTATTCCCGTCTTTCTTTTTGGGGTTTCTGTTCAACTTCCGATTTTGCTCCCTGGTTCCTGGATCTGGACCGACTACCGGTTTTTCTGCCCCGTCCGGTTGATTTCGACGGCGGCTTATAAACAACTTCAAATAATTGTACCGGCGACAGTGTAAAATTTGAACCAAACCGTATTTGGGCGCTGACGTTCTGGCCTTCCCGGGACAGATCATTGGTCCACCTGTAATTTGCGGTGTAAGTAAAGGAGGGTTTGAGCCACTTAAAAAACCCTGGAGAAAATGAAGTGTTCAATGCTTCTGTGGTCTGGGTAACAGTTCCCGGATCCAGATCCCTCAGGGCCATCCAGGCATACCCGCGGTAATCGTTGAGCTTGCTTTGTCCGGACCAGGAGTACTTGGTGGATAGATTATTGGTGACCTTATAATCCAGGTTTAAGGACCGATCCAGGCCAAAGTTATAATTATCCGGAGAACGAATTCCGGATCTGGTCTGGTTCCAGCTCAGCTTTTCATTCAAGTTCAGGCTGGTTCTGAATGCGGAAGGGGTATAGTAAATCTGCAGATCACTGAAAGAGGCGCCCACCAGTGGCCAGCCCTTCATCCACCCCAATGGATTAATATAATTATTTCTGCCGAACGGAAAATTATAGGAAAATTTCCCGGAATAGGTTTCCGAACGTTTATTGCTGTAGGTTATATCCGATGATCTGGACTGCGAAGCACTGAAATTCATCTGAATGTTATCAATGGTATATTTAAATAGCTTGTTATCTGATTTACCTGTTTTGGACAGGGAGGTACTCAGAGAAACAGATTCGTTTAAGGTTAACACAGAATCCGGCGGAGAATCCAGATCCACAAGTATATCTTCTCCAGGGAAATATTTGGGCCTGTTTTGATTGCGGGTCAGCGATCCATTCACCGGCATGGACAACCCCCAGGAGGTGGGCAGTAAGCGATGCAGACTCAATTTACCAGATACATTCAGGTTTTCTGATGTATTGGTGCTCTTGGAAAGGCGCTCCTGCAAACGATGGTATTCCGCATCCTGCCGGCTGTAGACCACATTGGCATTCCCCAGGTCGGATAATTTTAAACTGGATTGCACACGCATGGCTACACCCTTTTCCTTCTTAACCCCGCTTAAGCGCAGTTCATCCAGCCATAGCTCCCCAGTGATTGATTCGTCACCAATATTGCGCATACCCACCATGAAATACTGCAGCCTGTTCAGGGCAGGTTTTCCCGTTATACTTACCCGTTTGCCTGTTTTGAACCCCTCCTCATCCGTATAAATATATTGGCGCACATTGGCGGAATCCCTGATGATATCTGTTTCACGCAATTTCACTCCAGCTGTATCCTGCTGCTTTAGAGTGGTAAGCCAATCCAGGTCTATCTTGATACTGTTGCGTCCATCATCCTCATCCCAGCCATTGTAAACCGGCTGGGTGATCTCATAGGAATCCTCACCAAGGCCAAACTTTAAAAAAAACTCCACATCCGTCTCCTGGGATGTGATCCAGGGACTATCCCCATGAATATACATTTTCATGTAGTCATAGGTCATGAAACTTCGTTTCTGATTATCATTCAAGGTATATAATGTTTTCTGGGCAATCCCCGTATGTTTGGGCGGTAACTGATCAAACTGCAATACCAGGGACTGCTCCTTAGAGCGTATCTCATTTAAAATGTCGTATTCGCCTTTCACACCCTTGGGCGGAATATAATCTGCATTATCCTCTGTATTGATCACCGCAACCTGGAAGGAGGGCTCCAGGCCCTCATACTCGGTGGAATCCGGGGCAACAATACCCATTTCCTGCCATTCATTTCCTACTATTTCTATCTTGGCAACTGCCAGGTTGGAAAAATTCGGTTCCAATCCGGACACAGCCAGGCGCACATAACGAATTTCATTCCATTCGATATTACGTACGCTTTTAAAATCAGATAAGGGAATACGGAACAGCCGCCAGCCGGTGGGCTGCCCGTTTTTTATTGTTTCCCCGGCCAGATAGGTTGTATCTGTCAAATCAAAACTTGCAGAAAAATAATCGTTGGTTTTATCCAGGAAAGTAGACCGGTCCAAATCTTCTGTATCCGGGTACTTTCCGCCTTCCTGGATCTTATTTCCAGTGCCATTGCCCTCAGTACCGTTCACCTGGGAGTAATTGGAACTGCCCTGTTCGTAAAACCAGTTATCGCCATTAGGGTCCTCCGGATCAACATCACCTGCCTCATTGATTAGATCGCTGTCCTCGGCTGCCAATTCTGTGTAAGTACCGCTTTCCAAGCATCCGCCCCAGCCATTTTCTGTTTCATCAAAACAGCCATCCAATCCTGTATCCTCATTTTCTTCAAGAAATCCATTTCCCAGGGTTAATCCTGCTGCGGGAATGTCCTCTGTATTCAAGTTGCTATTGCCGTCCATATCTTCGCTGATTTTTCCCAGATCAATTGACAAATTCCCTTTATTGCCATTCAGCCAGATCTCGAAAAACTTGCTTTGGGTCTGATCGTAGTCACCAGAATAAAGAGAGGTCGTAATTCCAACCCAGATCGAATCCTTATTAATAGTGTTTTGATGCTCCCTTGATTTGTAGCGCAGAATCAGCACATCTGTGGTCTCGTTCCCCGCCCGCAGTGAAGTGGACTGGTTGGGCCATACATCTCTGGTCCGGTACGGAATATAGGGATTATACCAGTCGAGTTTCCCTCGGTGCCTCTGATTCAAGTCATCACCAAATTCCTGGGTTATTTTATCAAAGGTAAGGGGAGCCGATGATTCTTTCCAGAACCTTCTTTGTATGGATGGGGATGTGGTTCGTTTGGCCCCTTCGAAATCATCAATGAAGGCAACCCCGTTGGCATCACCGGTTTCCGGGTTATCGATTGAATTTGGATTCGGCAGCACTTGGGCAATTTCACCTTCTATGGATAAGGATGACATTTTGTCGGCTTCGATCAACGGCAGCTTGTCCAGCATACGCGTCAGCCCATCCATATCCCACTGGTAGCGGCCATTGAGATCCCAGATGAAGTTGCGGGTCGGTTCATAACCCACCTCCACTTTCTTATTAATGATCGACTGGTTGAAATACAGAGCCGTGGCTCCCAGGAAGGAATTGTTCTGGCCCAAATCCATTTGCGCCCGAGTGCCAAAGATTGTTTTCTTATCAAAGGAAACCAGTTCATGCTTATCAAAGTTGATCTTTAGTTTTGCATTGGGGTCGCTTGCTGCGTCGCCCATAAGTACGATGGTCCCCGTGAAATAATCGATCTGGTAATCCATACCCCGTTTCAGTGTAACACCATCCCTGATCACCTCTTCACTGCCTTCCACCAGCATGAAACCCAGGTTGATGGTGGAGCTCTGATTGGTATATTTTGCCTCAATCATCCAGCGGTGGCCGAGGTTAACTTCTGAGGATACTGTGGAGGTATAAATCACTCCTGGGCCAAGTTGATCCTGTAAAAATTCAGATGTATTGCCGCCCTCAATGGAATCGGCCTGTGCAAAAGGGTGCAGAGCCGGCAGCATCAGTTCACCATCGATCATATTTACAATGTTGCCCGCGTCCTTATCAATGAGTTCATCATAGCTGCGGTTGCCGTTCTCATCCAGACTGTCCAGGCCAAACAGAGTTATATAGGGCAGGCTGGTGGTCCTATCCCGTTCTGTGACCGGCGTGGCATTTTTATTGTATATCTGGATCTCAAACCCCTCCGGATTGATCTTTGTGGTCCCCATGCTGTACACATTTTTGAACATTAGTTTCCAGGTGGAATGGTTGGGATGACTGTTGCGGGGCTTGAGCATCATCAGGGATAAATTCGTGCCCGCTGAATCCGGACCCTGCCCTACAACCATGACTGTATCCCCGGTAGCCCGGTCCGCCAGTACAAATGTACATCCAAGTATGTCCTGGGAAACCTGATCCCGAACCCGGATAAAACCCAGGTCCGGGCTGATGTAATAATTGGTTCCCTGTTCCAGGCGGATAAAGCTGCCCTCCTCATTTTCATCAATATAGGTAGAATCCGTTGGATTCAGGGGATCAATATAGGCCATACCCGTCATGGCACCGGCCTCGTTTGTATTGATAGATTTATACAATTCAAAATTTTTCACCACCATGTTGCCAATGGAATGCAATCCGTTTTTTAAAGGGTAAAAAGAAGGAATCATGATTTCCCATCCCGGCAGAAATGTATGGGCACCATCCCGAAACCAGGAGTGGATAAAGAAATACCTGTTTTTGATCCAATCCACATCACGGATATTCTGGGAACTGGATTGCCCGCCGCCCTGCCATTCGGACTGTTCTTTTTTCGTTTTTTCGATGGAAGCAATGGTGGTCACATCCACCGGCCCCAGCTTGGAAATGGCCTTGATGCCGAACAGCCCCTGATTTTTCCCGGAAAAGGTCACATACTTAGTGGAAGGCAGGGAAAGGGAGATATTCCCAGCCTCGATTTTCTGAACAATATCATCCTCGTAGCCTTCAAAGGAGATGCGGATATTGTTTTCCCAGTCAAAATCACGTTCTGAATCCTGATCCATGGCCACGGTGATCTGATCTCCGATTTTGCCCTGGATATTCAAGTTTTGTTTCTGGTCAAATTCCAGGTGGGTGTTCTGGGTCTGGTTCAGGGTAGAGCGCACCAGCTCCTGATCCTGAAATACCATTTTACCGTTAATATTCACATTCCCGCTGACTCTTAGGGAAGCGCGGCCCAGATTGCCGATATCCACTCCCACCACTTCCAACATCTGGCCCCGGCGTTTCCGATCACCATCTTTTTCCTCTTTGTGCATGATTTCAAGGAATTTTGCGTACCAGTTGCGTTTATGCAGCTGATCCAGGTACCACTCCACATCTGCAGTGAAAGGCATACGGGGTTCTTCACCATCGGCAAATTCCAGCACCGTGATCCAGGACCAGTCCCAGGCTACCTCTATAATAACTTCTTTTTTCTGATACGGGAAAGACAGCAGGCCTATGGGCTGGGTCAGGGAATCAAGAGGCTGGACCAGGGTTTTGTTTACCCTTGGGAACGGATTTACAACAAAATCGGATTCCGGAACATATGAAAAGTGTAAAACAGGGAAGGATTCTTGTTGGGCAGATGATTCTGCCTCCTGGGGGAATGCGTAACCCAAGGCACAGAGTACCCATAAGCCGAGGGCGTAAACTCGACCTTGAAAAAGGCGATATTGCTTATAGTGGCGCAAGTGTCAGTCTTCACTAAACTGATACCGGTTTATTCGATCTATTCTCCTTTTTCTTCAAAAACAGTTATTAATTTTTTACGCATTTTTTGAAGGGCCCGTGCCCGGTGGCTGATTTCATTTTTTTGCGCTGCACTCATTTCCGAAAATGTTTTTCCGGTATCCGCCGCCTCAAAAATCGGGTCATAACCAAAGCCCCCTGCACCCCTTTTATCCCGGGTTATCAATCCTTCTATGATTCCTTCGGTCCATAGTTCCGTATCACTGTCAATCAGGGCAACGACCGTTCGAAAGCGGGCGGTCCGGTTCTGCCTGGAAACACCTGCCATTACGGATAACAATTTTTTTACATTATCTTGATACGTAGCATCTTCACCTGCAAATCGGGCAGAATAGACACCGGGTGCTCCATGAAGGGCATCTACCTCCAAACCGGTATCATCTGCCAGTGCCGGAAAACCTGTTTTCAGGTGTACCGCACGTGCCTTGATCAGGGCGTTTTCAAGAAGCGTGGTGCCATTTTCAGGAATATCATCAATCTCGGGGTACTGGTCCAAGCCAATAACATCCAGACCCAGATCTGACAGTACCGCATTCATTTCTGCCTGTTTGTCTGGATTATGGGTCGCTAGTACCAGTGTCTGTCGACGGAACATCATCCATTTCCCTTACCAAAAATGCCGGGGAACCTATAAGAATTCGCCCTGCAATACAAGAAATAAGTAAAACGTGCTTTTTAAGGCCTTATCCACGATCCCGGCGCTATAAATCTTTTTGACTTGGCTGATACCGACCGCTAAGTTCCACGCGCTTTTTTCTCTATAGAACTGATTGTATTGTGGCTCGGTAGCTCAGTTGGTAGAGCAGAGGACTGAAAATCCTTGTGTCGCTGGTTCGATTCCGGCCCGAGCCACTTTATAATCAACGACTTACGAAACACTCCCCTTTTTAATTCCCCTAATGTAATGACTACAATTGACTACAGTCCTACCGAGAAGGATGAGGGTAGTAGTCAAAAATCCAAGTTTTAATTTGACTACACAAATGACTACAATTTGGAGGACATCATGAATATTGGATACATAAGAGTTTCAACAGACCAACAAGAAAATAGTGTTATAACACAAAAAGAGATGATAAGTAGTTATTCCAAACTGAATAGAATAGAAATAGATGACTACTATATTGACTTTGGTATTAGTGGTTCTTCCACTATTAAAAGGGAAAAGTATTTAGAACTGATGGAGTTGGTTGAGAATGGAAAGATTGATACCATAATTACTACCTCTCTATCTCGTTGGAATAGGAATACTTTAGACCTTCTTAATTCTATTGATGTGTTAAAGAAGAATGATACTGACTTGATGGTGATTAAAGAAAACATACCTTCCCTTAAAACTCCTATGGGAATGTTCTTCTGTGAAATTCTCGGTAGTGTATACAGTCTTGAACGAAGATTGACGAGTGAAAGAACTAAAGATGTAATCCGTAATAAGAAACAAAATGGTAAAGTGTATTCAAGGACTCCATATGGGTATGACAAAGTTGATGATGACTTGGTTAAGAATACATACGAACAAAAGGTATTACGGAAGATTAAAAAGTTAAGAGATAAAGGAAACTCTTACTTATCCATCAGTAGGTTCTTAAACAGAAATAACCATAAGACAAAAATGGGTAAGAAATGGAGTAAAGAAAATGTCTATTCCTTACTAAAAATTAACCGAAATCTTATTGGTTTGTCGTCAGTAAATGTGTGATTTCAGTAGTAAGAAACTGACCGATTACTTACGGAAAATGAAGAAACTACCCATCTGTCCAACCTGTAAAAACCGACATCCCATCCACGATGATGGATTTGAATACTTTGATTGTTGGAATTATCTTATAAAAAAGAAATCAAGAAAAGAACCAACTGTTGAAATATGGGATAAGGGAAGGAAGGAGTGGGTTATAAAGGAAAGTTGATTACCACTTCACAGAACCATTTTTATTCCACATACCTATTACCTCAACAATTTCACCATACTTGTAAGTCACTTCATTTTCTTTCTGTCCATTCTCAAACCACCCAATCCATAATCCATCTAGTTTACCATCCTTGAAAGTCCCCTCTACGTTCTTCTGTCCATTCTCATACCATTCAATCCACAATCCATCTTTTTTATCATCCTTGTAAGTCCTTTCTCCCCTCTTTTGTCCATTTTCATACCATTCAGTATTTAATCCATATCTTTTCCCATTCTTAAAATTAAAGTCAAATTCCTTCTTCCCAGTACTATGATAATAATACTTCCATCTACCTTCTTGTTTTCCATAACGGATTTCACCCATATAAACTTTTTTATAAGGTCTAGATACCCCAAAACCACCATAAACCTTACCTGTAATGGATTCATCGTTAAACTTTACAGTCCATAATCCATTGTCCATTTCTATGAGGTCATTATGATTGTACTCTCGTTGTGAAAACCCAACTGAAAGAATTAGTAGTGGTATGATTAGGTGGTTTTTCATTTAAAAATTCTTATCATTAACATCAACTACTTCTCCTAAAACAATATAAAATAACATATCACTTGAAATAATTAGTCCACCAATTTCTTCATCATATTGAACTCTACACACCCATTTATTATTTACAACATAGGGTTCATACCATTGTCTGTATTTAATAGTTTTGTAATTGTTCTTATTCTTCTTT
>ERZ651768.1052-NODE-1052-length-20419-cov-13.687740_pt1 | contig 20419 bp, 17 predicted proteins | sample MGYA00514754_ERZ651768 | MGnify/ENA metagenome assembly ERZ651768
CTGTGCAGTTAATGGTGTAGCTGCTGGCGCTGGTGCAAATATTGCCTTCGCTTGTGATCTGGTGATCGCTTCCAGATCCGCAAAGTTTATCCAAGCTTTTTGTAAGATTGGTTTGATTCCAGATTCAGGAGGCACTTGGACTGTAACGCATCTGATTGGCGAAGCGCGGGCAAAAGCACTCATGTTGACTGGCACACCAATTTCAGCTGAACAGGCAGCGAACTGGGGGTTGATTTGGAAAGTATTCGAGGAACAGGATCTTGCAAGCGAGGCTCAAAAACTTGCCCAACATTTTGCCTCTGGTCCAACCGCGAGTTTAGCTATGACTAAAAAGGCTATTCATGCGGCATTTACCAATAATCTTAATCAGCAACTGGATCTGGAGCGAGACCTGCAGCGAGATGCGGGGCGGCTGGAAGATTACGCTGAGGGGGTTTCTGCATTTTTGGAGAAACGTACGCCTAACTTCAAGGGCAGGTAATCCGTTTGATTAAAGAATTACGAAACTAAGTACAGTGGTTCGTTCTGAATTTATCAGTACAAGAGTTGAATAAGAACATCACAGAAGGCTCGGCATTTTTTTCGGTCGTTCTTTTTTCTTTAGGAAAGACTGCTGAAAATGTTGGTGATCACTCTAATTGACCCGACGGGTTGGGTTCGGGTCCGGTGAAAGCGCCGTACCACGCGCCGCATTTTTCCTGAGCGTCATCCCACTCTTCCACCAGTTCGGTGTTCCGGTACATTAGAAAGGGCCTCAAACGGCCAAGGTAATAGTCCAGCATGCCTTGGGGTCGGAACTGCCGGACTGCATAACCGTTCCAGTGAACCAGCTGTGCAAGTGGCCGCCGGTAGCGCAGCCGCACATCTTTTCTCGGATACCCGACCGGTATCGTGCCGCACGCAGACAGATAGGAAGGGTAACCAAGCAACTCCGACAACGCCTGATTGGTTGAGGCCTCCCCGCCACCGGAGAGCCAGGCAGAGGTCAGTCCCAGCGACGTAACGGCAAGTTGGATATTCTGGATCACAGCACCCAGCGAGCAGTAATAAATGTTTTCATTATTGGCCGCATAGTCATCCGGCCCCTCGATATCCTCATTGTGCTGTGGAAAGGCGACTTTCCAGCGCGGATCACCCAGTACGATAAAGATCGCCACTGTGTTTGACAGGTAAGACTTACTGACAGCAGGAAATCCCTTGGCTTTAACAAACAGGCGTTTTGACTGCTCGACAAATATATCGATCACTGCATTCCGTACTACAGGATTATCAACAATGACCAGATCCCAGCACTGCGTATTAGCGCCGGTTGGTGCCCAGCGTGCCGATTCGGCGATCGACAGCAGCGTTTCGCGCGAGACACGCTTACCGCGTTGAAACTGGCGCACGCTGCGCCGCCGCCGCATGACGTCCGCCAGGGCGCTGTACTGCCCGCTGCCACCATCAGTGGGGGTATTAACCTCAATCATGATTTCTCCTCCTGTCTAGGCCAGCTGCAATTCAATCACATTTGCATGTGCTGTAAAGACTTGTGGACATCGAATGTGAGAAATTGCCCGCGACATCGACCGTGCCCCGACACGCTGCACATTGTTCAGCAACCAATCTGGCGCGCTGTTCTCGGGTGCTAAACTGAGACGGAATACATCGGATTAAATGTCAATGCACAACGACGAGCAACTCTCGGAGGAAGCGCTGGCCGGTTTCCGGCTGACCGACCCGCCATCGGGATTTGTCGACGACCCCTATCCATGGTACGCACTGCTGCGCCGTCACAGCCCCGTACACCAACTGGGGATTAAGTCTTACTTCCTGACACGCTACGAAGACGTGGTTGCTGCTTATCGGGATCCACGCACCAGTTCAGACAAAAAGGCTGAATTTACGCCCAAGTTCGGTGACAGCCCGCTCCTCGAACACCACACCACAAGCCTGGTCTTCAATGATCCACCACTGCATACGCGGGTACGCCGACTGATCATGGGCGCACTTAACCAGCGTGCAATAAAGCAGATGGAAGAGAGCCTGGTTCAACTGATCGACGAATTGCTCGACCACATGGAGAATTTGGAGACAGTCGATATTATTAGAGACTTTGCTGCACGTATTCCGATCGAGGTTATCGGCAACCTACTAGATGTGCCGCGCAACGAAAGACAACCACTCAGAGGATGGTCACTAGCAATTTTGTCTGCCTTAGAGCCGGCACCCAAAAGTCCGGTGTTACAGGCCGGTAACGAGGCAGTTGTCGCGTTCATGGGTTACCTCAAGTTGCTGGTCGCCGACCGACGCCGCTCTCCCGGCGATCCCGCCGTGGACGTGTTGACCCGGTTGATCGACGGTGAAAAAGACGGTGAAAAACTTACCGAAGCCGAACTGCTGCACAACTGTATTTTCCTGCTAAATGCCGGCCACGAAACCACGACCAACCTGATTGGCAATGGCCTACACGCATTGATTAAGCACCGTGACCAATTGGAGCGACTTGTTGCCGAACCGCAACTCGCAGACTCTGCTGTCGAGGAGCTGCTTCGTTACGAAAGCCCACTACAACTCAACAACCGGCTCACCACCGAGAGCATGGTCATCGGCGATACGACCATCCCTGCCGAAACATTTCTTACCCTAGGTGTGGGCGCGGCAAACCGTGATCCTGAACAGTTCGAGTCACCCAACCAGCTGGATATCGGCCGGTCACCAAATAACCACGTGGCATTTGGCCAGGGCCGGCATGCCTGCTCGGGCATGAACGTTGCAAGACTCGAGGGACGAATCGCGTTCGGCCGGCTGGTCAGGCGATTCCCGGCAATCGACCTAACTGGCACACCGGAACACGATCCACGAATCCGTTTTCGTGGCTTCCGTCACCTGCCGGTGGTGCTGAACTGACGTTCCGCCTTTGGCCTATGAGTTTGTTTGTTGCGAGCGATCCAATCGTCCGCTGGCGGCACACAGAAACAGCACCGCGTCTCCCCAGATTTCCAGCTCTGCCTACAGCGTCGTCGCGATATCGGGCATCCGTACACGGCGGCTAACGCTGCGCGAAACCCCGAGCAGTCGACCGTCAGGATAGTCCGATCTGCGCATGGTCGACGTCGCAGTCAGCTTGCGACGAGCGACAGCTTTATCCTTTCCAACTGTCGGCGTAACCATCCCATTCCACACCGTCACCAAGTTCGTGCGGATTCAACGGATCACGGGTGTCGACCATCACGGCCACCTCGTCGGTTTCCCCGCGTGCATGCGCCATCGCGATTCGGTAGGCCTCGGGATGGGGTCCGTGTGAAAAACCGGACGGGTGATAGGTCGACATGCCGGGCTTCATATTATCTCGACTAAAAAACTGCCCCTGATGATAAAAGATGAACTCGTCATAGTCGGTGTTGGCATGGTAGAACGGCAGTTTTAGTGCCCCAGGATCGCTTTCGATGGGTCGGGGGCAGAACGTCCCAATGACGAGCCGGTCAGAGAGCCAAGTGGTGTGCGCAGACGGGGCCAGGTGGTAGCGCGCACTTATGAGCGGTCGGATATCACGCCAGTTCAGCCGGTGCACACACAGATCGCCATGCCAACCGATAGCATCCAGCGGGTTGAACGGATAGGTGATAGTGGTCAGGGCATTTTGCCGTTTGACCATAACTACGCTCTCGCGCTCTGAATACTGTTCCCGAAACATCTCGTCGATCGACGGGCGATCAAGGATCGCCGGATCGAAGATCGCGTGTTGGCCAACTGGGCCTTTCTCCGGCAAACCAAACGAATTTCCGGTCGCCTCAATCATCAGCATAGCCGTGGCTCCCTCGCATTCCAAGCGCCATTGAGTCGATCGTGGAATCAGCAGGTAGTCCCCTTCTGCGAAAGCCAGGTGTCCATAGTCGCAATACAGATGCCCGGTACCTTCGTGCACAAACAGCACTTGGTCTCCGTCGGCATTGCTGGCGAGACCACCCATGGCCCCACGGGTGTACCACATGCGAATCTGCGCCGCCGCATTCGACAATACCACCGGTGCGTCCCACGGGCTGTCCTGAGGCGTGTTCAAACGGGTCAGGTCAAACGCGCGCGGCTGCAATGGACCTTCGAACGTCAGCCAGCCGGTCGGTGGATGGGTGTGGTGTATGTGACTTGCCGGACCAGAGAAACCCTCTCGCCCGATCTCACGTTCGTAAGTACCCTCTGGTAGGTCGCAATGGGCCTGGCGACTTGCTTTACCTTCGACCCAGACCGGTGGGATTCGATTTTTCATAAAACGCCTCCTATAACGGTTCGTGGCGTAGATCCAGGGCATTTCTACCCGACAGCGACGCCATAGTCCCTTTGACTATAGATTCTCATCTTCCCGCGGTATCGCTTCAACCCGGACGTTTAAAATCAATCAGGCAGCGATTAGATTTAATATCATCAATCCCCAGTATGATCTAAGCAAATCGCCTGGCTGATTGAGATCTGCTACGGTAGTCACACCTAGACTGGAACAGCTGATATTTGTAAAAAGAAAAAAATGATATGAAACTGGGATCGTTAAAACGAGGCGGGCGTGATGGTACGCTAGTTGTCGTTAACCGCGAATTGACACGGATGGTGTTGGCAAATGGCGTTGCACCGAGTTTGCAGGCGGCGATTGATAATTGGGTTAAGGTATTGCCAGAACTAAGAGAGCTATACAACAAGTTAAATGATAAGACGTCAATAAACTCACGACCGTTTGTAGCTTCTGAGATGTCATCTCCATTGCCACGTGCTTTTCAGTGGGCGGATGGTAGCGCATACCTTAATCATATGCGGTTAGTTAGAAAAGCCCGCGGAGTGGAAATGCCGGCTGGTTTTGACCAGGAACCTCTCCTTTACCAGGGGGGATCTGACGGGTTTATTGGTCCTGAAGATCCAATCGAAGTTTTTGACGAGGCTTGGGGAATTGATTTTGAATCGGAAGTGGCGATTATCACGAATGATGTGCCGTACGGGGTCACCTATGAACAGGCTGCAGAGCATATCCAACTCATTATGCTATGTAATGATGTTTCTCTCCGTAATATTATGCGCCCGGAATTAACCAAAGGATTTGGATTCTTTCAGTCCAAACCAGCCTCTGCATTTTCTCCGGTTTGCGTAACGCCCGATGAATTAGGCCACCACTGGGATGGGCGAAAGATTAGCCTGCCATTGCTCACAGAATTAAATGGCGAGTTATTCGGCCGCCCCAACGCGGGAGATGATCTTACGTTTGACTTTTGCCATCTGATTCAACACGCCGCTATGACCAGGTCTTTGGGGGCAGGAACTATCATAGGCTCCGGTACAGTATCAAACAAAAACCCTGAAGTAGGCTCTTCCTGTATTCAGGAAAAACGTATGATTGAAACAATTGAAACAGGCGAACCGAAAACGCCTTTCTTGAAATTTGGCGATAGAGTAAAGATCACCATGATTGACCCAAAATCCGGACAGCCAATTTTTGGCGCTATTGACTGCGAGGTCGTAAAAAAATAGGCTTGCCTATATAACCTTATTCGATTGAAGGTTGTTGACTCGATGCAAATTATTTAACATGTTAAATAACTCGGCTAAGAAATTTTTCTGGCCGGCTATAGCACTTGTCATATCATTTAGTCATTAGTAACTATATAAAGGAGGAGTAGAGATGTTTAAACGACTTAATTTACTGGGATTAACTGCCACCATGCTGTTCGCGGCAACCCCGGCATCCAGCCAGGAAGTACTCAATATCAGTAGTTGGGCACCACCCACCCATCTCATGAATGCCGGAGTCTGGCCGACATGGGGCAAGTGGGTCGAAGAAGCGACCGAGGGGCGAGTCACAACCAAGATCGAGTATGGACTCGCATCACCCCTCAAGCAGTTTGAGTTGGTTCGCGACGGCGTTGCTGATGCTGCCTGGATCTTCCATGGCTACAACACCCGCTATGTTGCTACCCAGGCCGTCGAAATGCCGAATCTCGGCACCAGTGCCGAGGCGGCTTCCGTTGCTTACTGGCGCGTTCATCAAAAATACCTGGCTAAGGCCGATGAGCACAAAGGTGTGACCCTGATTGGGTTGACGTCCCACGGCCCTGCTGTCATCCAGACCAAATCTCCACTAAATAGCCTCGACGATCTCAGCGGTCAGAAGATCCGTGTACCGGGCGGTGTAGGCAGTCTGGTGGGTAAAGCATTGGGTGTGACCGCAGTCAAACTGCCAGCACCAAAGGTTTACGAAGCGCTGTCGACCGGTGTTGCCGATGGCATCTTCATGCCAATGGAAACACAGAAAAGCTTTCGCCTTAAGGAAGTGGTGCCCCACGTCACAATCATGCCTGGCGGGCTCTACTATGGTAGTTTTGCCTTTCTCATGAACAGTGATTTCCTTGCAGGTCTCTCCGAAAAGGATCGCAACGCTATCATGGATGTTTCCGGCGAGAAACTGGCGAAACTTGCAGGCGAGCATTGGGACGCAGCTGATGTAGCGGGCTTAGCAGCGGCCAAAGAAGCTGGAACCACTATCAGCACGGCAAGCGCCGAAACCCACAAGAGGTATCTTGAGATCATGGCATCGGTTGAGCAAGATTGGATTACAAATGTCGGCAAAGCCGGTGTTGATGGTAAAGCTGCCCTTGAGGAGCTGCGCTCCATTGCCCGTAGTTACTGAGTAAAACTGAATGAGTCGCCGAGTCAACGGCCCGGAGACTTTTGATCACGCTGTCCCGTCTCTGGACTCTACCGATGCATGGTTGAAGTTCGGAGACGGGGCATCGGCTCTTGTGTTGTTCGCCCTAATGGCGATGACTTGCATCGATGTGGTTGGCCGTTACTTCTTGAACTCCCCGCTGGACGGCGCCACTGAACTGACCCAGCTTATGATGGGTCTGATCGTCTTCGCTATCCTGCCTACCGTCTGCTACCGAGAAGAACATGTCAGCGTTGACCTGTTGGATCTGTGGATGCCGAATAGCTGGATCAATGTTCGACAGGCCATCTTGAATCTCTTGATGGCAGTGATGATGCTTTTTGTCGCCTGGCGAGTATGGATCAGTGCAAATTTCATGGCCGACTATGGCGATGCGACAGAATTCCTGGCCATCCCTTATGCGCCGATAACCTATTTCATCGCGGTAATGAGCGGCACTGCATCAATTGCGTTCCTGTTCAACGCCCTGCGATATGTCCGTGGTAAAGGCCCAATGTCCCCAGAACACCAGACGTTAGAGATCTAACCCGATACCCGTTCAAACGCCCTTCCAGAAGACCACACCGTGACGGTTGCACTAATCGGTTTTGCCGTTTTATTGATCCTAGTGTTCCTGCGGCTGCCCATTGCGTTTGCCATGGGCATTGTCGGTTTTGCCGGCTTTGGCCTGTTGACGGGTTGGAAGCCCTCGCTGTCGATGATCGGAACGCTGGTTTCCGAAACCGCGTTGAATTACGGCCTGTCAGTCATACCGCTTTTTATCCTGATGGGCAACCTGGTATCCCGAGCGGGATTGTCGGCCGAACTCTATGCGGCATCCAATGCCTTTCTGGGCCATCGTCGGGGCGGCTTATCCATGGCGACGATTGTCGCCTGCGGCTCCTTCAGTGCGATCTGCGGCTCCAGCCTGGCCACGGCGGCAACGATGTCCAAGGTCGCGATGCCGCCCATGCGTCAATACGGGTATGCCGATTCCCTGGCAGCGGCATCGATAGCGGCCGGCGGCACGCTAGGCATTCTAATTCCGCCAAGCGTGATCCTAGTGATCTACGGCCTGATGACCGAGACGAGTATTCGCGAGCTTTTTGCCGCTGGTTTCCTTCCGGGTCTGCTCGGTATCGGCCTTTACCTGGTCGCAGTGCAATACGTGGTCTGGCGTCGGCCCCAGGACGGCCCCCGGGCAGAGCGCACGGCCTGGCCTGATCGACTACGTGCCCTTGGCGGAGTGTGGGGCACGTTACTGCTGTTTATTCTGGTTATCGGCGGAATTTACGGTGGCATTTTTACCCCCACCGAAGCAGCGGGTATCGGTGCCGGCGGCGCTTTCCTATTGGCGCTCGCACGCGGCGTACGGTCCTGGCGAGATTACTACGAGGTGCTCGTCAACAGTGCCCGTACGACCGCCATGTTGTTTACCGTACTCTTCGGGGCGCTCATTTTCTCCAACTTCGTCAACCGCGCAGGACTACCGACCGGACTGCTGGATTTCGTCAGCAGCGCCGACATGTCACCGATGATGGTTTTACTGGTTATCCTCGCCATTTATATCGTCCTGGGCTGTGTGTTCGAAAGTCTGTCGATGCTGCTTCTGACCATTCCCATCTTCTTTCCCGTAGTGCAGGGTCTAGGTTATGCCGGTCTGGGACCCGAAGAGATCCTGGTCTGGTTTGGCGTAATCGCAGTTGTTGTCACCGAGATCAGCCTGATCACGCCACCGGTTGGCCTGAACGTTTTTGTCCTGGCTGGGGTACTCAAAGATGTGAAGACCACCACCGTGTTCAAGGGTGTCACCCCCTTCTGGTGCGTAGACATTATTCGACTGCTGATACTGGTGCTCCTGCCCGGTTATGTGCTACTGCTACCGAATTGGCTTTATCATTAGACACTGAGCCAGCGGTGTCGTTATCCACTTGCACGTTCCAAATCGAAGGCGAAAAACCCCGCCAGCCTTGTTCCAAGCAGTAACGTCTGAAAAATCGGATGGGCACGGTTATCTAAAACCTAATCTTTATGGGGAGGTCCAGTGAAGTTAACCAGTTTCATCCGGAACGGTACTAGAGGATATGGTGCTGTCACCGACGATGGCATCTGCGATCTCACATCAGCGATCAATGGGATATCCGACCTTAAAGGCCTGCTCGAAACCGGGGGTCTATCAAGGGCGGCTGACGTGGCTAACGGGAGACCTGCTGATTTTCCAATTGAGGAGATTGAGTTCCTGCCACTGATCCCAAACGCACGAAAAATAATTTGCGTTGCCGTGAACTACCTGGCTCACGCGCGCGAGGCCGGCCGTACCATCGGCGAACACCCGGTCCTGTTTCATCGGCATACCCAGACTCAAGTGGGTCACCAACAACCCCTGCTGGTACCAAAAGCGTCCCACCAGCTCGACTTCGAAGGCGAGATCGCCGTGATACTCGGTAAGGGCGGCGCACACATCAAACCGGAAGATGCCATGGACCACGTCGCTGGTTATTCCTGTTACAACGAGGGCAGCGTCCGCGACTGGCAATTTCACGTCCATCAATATTCCATGGGCAAAAACTTCAACGCCACCGGTGGTTTTGGTCCGTGGCTAGTGACCACCGATGATATTCCCGACCCCGATGCTCTGACTGTCACCACCCGCCTCAATGGCGAACAGATGCAGTTTGGCGAATTCAACGATGTGGCATTCAACATCCCGACACTGATCTCTTACGTGTCGAGGGCCTTGCCTTGGTGCGCAGGCGACGTGATCGTAACCGGAACACCCGGCGGAGTCGGCTTCAAGCGCACGCCGCCAATATTCCTCACCGAGGGTGATTCTGTGGAAGTGGACGTCAACCTGGTCGGAACGCTCGTTAATTCGGTCCAAAACGAAACCTGACAACTGCCTCGACTTGATGTTCCGAATGCGGCATCGACGTCGACGCCGGTATGAATCTAATTAGGAGCGGAACTACGCCACTGTTCGACCTGGATCAGGCAGGAGTTCGGCGCTGTAGCGGTGGTCTTCGCAGTCTGCGGCCGAGCCGGGGTTAGCTGGTTCACGCAGCCTCCGCGCTCCGGGGATAAACCCGGCTCACCGATTGGGTCGTACACAGCCGACGACTCATACGAATGGATAACCCCGGGCAGAATGCGCTCGGTGACAACGGCAGCGCAGATGACGTCACCACGATCATTAAACAGCCGGATGAGGTCATGGTGCGCGATACCGCGCTCTACCGCATCCCTGGGGTTGATCCGCGCCGGCCAATAGTAGTACCCGTCGATAAGTACTCTATGGGCTTCAATGTCGTTGATCGCGCTGTCCTTGCCGTCAGTATGGGTATGGAAGCTGTACCTGGGATGCGGCGTGATCAACTGCAGCGGGAACCTTGCGGAAAGCAGCTTGTTGTTCAAGCCTTCCCAGCTGGGGATGTAACGGTTTATCGGCGGCCTTTCTTCGTCGCCAAAATTCTTAAGACTCGTGGCTTCAAATTCGATCTTTCCAGACTGTGTCTGTAGGCCCTCTCGAAATTCGCCGCCGTACTCGGATGGTAAAGGGTGCGGTTCTGGCACATCTTTTTTTCGGCCCTCTGCAAACCACCTGAACGCGGTTGGTACCCTAAGATTTTCCGCCTCTGCCGGAACGACGTAATACCCTTTCTTCAGAAAATCCTTCCAACTGACGACTTCTTTAAGGTCTGAGGCTTCGAATTGAAGTTTGCACCAGTCAAGTTCTCTCATGCCCTGGGCAAAGTATGCCCCGAGACCGAGGCGCTTGGAGATATCCAGAAAAATCTGGAAATCAGAACGTGACTCTCCGAGTGGCTCGATACACTTGTGCTGCATGGCGATAACACGGTGATTGAGCTGACATTCGTTGTGATGCGCGTAGCCCCCAGCCACAGCCCACTCACCGATATCCCAGCGTTCAAAGTTGGTGCACACCGGCAGCACGATATCGGCAAACTTCACCTCACCTTCATCCCAAATCGACTGGTTGATCACAAACTCCAGTTTGTCTGATTGATAGGCCCGAACCAATCGGTTCGAGTCCATCACAGTGCTGAAATGCGAGCCGCCGTACTTGTACATCATCCGGATCCGTGAGTGTCCGGGTGATGGGTAGCTAAATTTCTGGAACTGACGTTCCAACGAACGTGGGTCTGTTGGATAACCTTCGACCCGTTCCTCAGTGATCGATTCCGCAATGTACGTCCGAGGGACCTTCTGGCTGACGCTGTTCATACTCATAACATGTGGCATACGCTGGAATAGGTTAAACGCAGTACCAGAACCCTCGATGTCCCCTGAAATACCACCCTCGGCATAGCCCGGAAAATAAAAGTGCAGATCGAGCGGTGCGCCAGTCTGCAGGTTGCCGAAGTTGACGCCAGGCTTTCCCAATCCCTGCATCGCCATCAGGCAAACCATGGAACGAGCCCATTGCGTGCCCGTTGCCGAACGACAGGCGCCACCAAAGGTAGTGCCTTTACCGCCTGCAGCAAGATAAGTTTTTTTGTTGCCCCACTCCCTGGCCAATGCCCGGACCACATGCGCTCGCACCCCTGTCTCCGGCTCCTGCCACTCCGGGGTCTTCGCTGTGCCATCCTCATCGCCCATGATATAGGCCCGCCACTTTTCAAATCCGGTTGTGCGCAAGGCGACGTATTCCTCGTCGTAAAGTCCTTCGTCGATCCACACATAGGAGATTGCATGGGCCAATGCCGGGCTAGTTCCGGGCAATACCGGAATCCACTTGCCGCCCAGGAATGCGCTCGTGTGGTTGAAGTAGGGGTCGATATGCACCATCTTCACCCCAAGTTCTTTGGCCCATTGCCGGCGAATGGTGCCTTCGAACGCCGCGTAGGAACCACTTGACGATTCTGGATCACTGGACCAGAAAACAATCATCTCACAGCTCTCGAGGCAATCCTGCATCTGGCCGTACGGCTCAAAGGCGCCGTTGCGCATACTGTGGCCATAGTGATGCATGGCGCCCCAGTACCACCCTTCCCAACTATCCGGGTTGATCACCATTTTGGTATGACCGATCGTGTTCATAAACCGGAAGTTTGCTGAGATGTAATACCCGACATTACCCCAGGTGTGGTGCGAGCTGTGGCTGCTAAGGATCGCGCCTTTGCCGTGTTCGCGGCGAACCCGTTTGATCTCGCCGGCAACGATGTCAAGTGCTTCTTCCCAAGTGATTCGCTCGTATCCCGACTTGCCGCGGTTGCCACAGTTGCGATTTCCATTCGGATCGAAATCAACCCGCTTGAGCGGATACAGCAGTCTGTCCTTCGAATAGATCACAGACTTCGATGCCAGCGCGTGTGGGGCGATGGTCGTGCGTCGTGGCGGCGTAAATGTTCGACCTCGGGCCTTCACCGACCACGATGGCGCATCCTCAGAATCATCGAATTCAATCGGCGTAATACGGATAATTCTGCCATCCTTAACGTAAACAAATACGGGGCCGCCATTGGTATTGTTGACGTAACGCACCTCGCCGTCTGCAGCGGCTGTACCATATGACCAGCCGACCGTTTGGATCATCCGCAGCGTTTCCATAAACCACAACGACAACTCTTCCGGACCATCGATCTCCACATTGAAGGCCTTCGCCGCATTGACGAATTTCTGGTGGTCAAGTGGCGGGGTCAGCAACTTTGCACCGATCTCGGCTGTCCTGAACGTCAAACAAACTTGAGCTGATGGGTGCACGCCGGCTCGAGATTTAAGTCGCCCGCTCTTGAACTGATACCAGCGGCCGGTCAATTCGTCACGAGTCTTTATCTGGGCAAGTAAATCCTTTTCCGCCAGCCTCGCCTTGAAAGATGGATGCCGCACAGCCGAGTACCGCAGTGCAGTAGCCGCTCCCCATAACAAGATCGGAAGTGTCGCAGCCATTATCCTTTCCACTCTCCCCTTCGGCGAGTACCATGGCACCACAGTTGAAGCATCACTGAAGGTAATGTGACCATCTCGGAAAAAAAATGTAAGGTAAGCCCTTTATCAATTGTAACCCGCACCAACATCGCACAATATGGAAAAGTGGAACCTGATCATTGATGTGGCCAAATGCCACAACTGTCACAACTGTTACCTGGCCTGCAAAGACGAATACGTCGGCAACAGCTTTCCTGGCTATTCGGCGCCGCAACCCCTGCACGGACACAAATGGTTCTACATCGAGTCGCGCGAGCGAGGCCGGACACCCATGGTCGATGCGACGTTCAGGCCGACCACCTGCAACCACTGCAATGATGCGCCCTGTGTTCGAAAGTCCGTCGATGGCTCAGTCTATCAGCGACCAGATGGTATCGTGATGATCGATCCTGACAAAGCTCGCGGGAAACCCGAGATCGTCGACTCGTGCCCCTACGGTGCGATCTGGTGGAATGAAGAAGAGCAGGTCGCCCAAAAATGGAATTTTGATGCTCACCTACTGGATCGGGGTGAACCCAGATTGCGTTGTGAACAAGTCTGCCCGACGGGTGTCTTCCGTTCGTTGAAAGTCAAAGACGACGAGATGAACAGTATCGCTAAAGAACAGGAACTGCAGGTCTTGCATCCCGAATATAAGGCCAACCCAAGGGTCTACTACAAGAACCTCGACCAGTTCACGAAGGACTTCATCGGCGGCACTCTAGTCACGACCACTGATGGCATAACTGATGTAGCAACCGGTGTTGAAGTCGAACTGTTTAAAGAAGGCGAATTATTACAAAGTATTTTTTCAGACGAATACGGTGACTTTAAATTCGATGGCCTTGATCAACAAAGTGGCAGTTACACAGTGAAGTGTCATAGCACTGAACACGGTAATTTCGAAATCACCACGGAACTCACCGAGAGCATCTACCTTGGCACCCTCACGCTCTCAGATGGTTGAAACTGACACCACACAACTGTACACGACGATTGTCACAGACATGACGATTATGGGAACATTTGCTCGATAAATCCCCGGCCCTTTGATACCCGTCAATCAACCGACTCATCACTCGACATACGATCGTCCATCTAACCATGATCTGTTCTAATTCCAAAAGGTAAATAGCCATGTCCAGTCAACCCAGACCCACAATCGGCCACATCGGGCTCAATGCCCGGGATATCAAAAAGATGGAGGACTTTTACACCCGGGTGATGGGTTTTACCATCACCGACCAAGGGCCTCATCCCATCACCTCCTGTCCGATGACGTTTCTGTCAACCAACCCGGAAGAACATCATGAAATTGTGCTGATCGGCGGAAGACCAGACGATGCCAATTACAGTGCCGCTCAGCAATTGTCCTTTTTAGTGCAGAGTCTGGACGAACTTCGAGGCATGCGCGACAAGCTGGTGGCTGCAAGCGTCAAAATCGATCGTTACGCAATTCATGGCAATGCATGGTCAATCTACTTTCATGATCCCGACGGCAACTACTTGGAACTGTACGTCCATACACCTTGGTACGTCCCACAACCTTATGGCAGAGAGTTAGACCTAGACCAGTCTAACGAAGAGATCATGCGTCGAACAGAAACTCTGTGCCGTGAAGACCCCGGTTTCATGATGGAAACTGACCGCAAGGTTAAAGCTCGAGAAACCATGCTGAACTAACCCATGGTAGGACCATGGCACCCCCCGGTGAATTCACCAAGGGCCGTGCGACCGATCAACAAACAATCACACCGCTAGGCAAAGTCGCTCTGGTAAAACGGCGCGTCTCGAAACGCGCGACCCCCTCTGTTCTTCATGCCCTCGGAAACCCGGGCACCTCAAAAATCACATTGCACTGACCCGTTCCAGAACTTGCAAAATAGTCGGTCACGATATCTACCGGTCCTTGGTAGTGGTCCCAACCCAAGGCTCCGAGCAACATTACGGTATCGTGCATCCCGCCTTCACCGTTACAGGCATCGGCGTATTCGGGCAACATCGCTGTAAAAACATCAAAGCGACCAGACTGCCACAATTCGAGCACTTTAAGATCGACCTGACGATAGAACTCGCGACTGATATCAAACATCGATTCGTCGGGGCTACCATTGTCCTGAAAACGATGTGACAACGAGCCACTAGCCAGAATCGCAACCCGGCTGTCGCTGCGCTCAATCGCCTCGACAACCGCTTCACCGAATCGACGACTGTCTTCCAGACTGTGCCAATCACACCATGCCGCCACCGAGACCACTTTGAAATGCTGGTCTTTATTCATGTACCGGTTTGGCACCAGCGTGCCATATTCCAGTCCGAGGCTTTCGACTTTGTGAGCGCGCGCGTCTAACCCTTTTGCTTTGGCTGACTCAGCGATTAATTCCCCTAGCTTTGGGTTGCCTGGACAGTCGTAGGCCATGTCCTGGATAAAATGGGGAAGTTCGTTGCTAGTATAGGTCCCGGTAAACCTCGGAGCACAATTGATGTGATAGCCGGCATTGACCAACCAGTGAACATCGAACACGACCAGTGTATCGGCGCCGCGCTCGCGAGCCCGGCGACTGATCTCACGGTGGCCGTCGATCGCGGCCTGGCGACACCCCTGGTGAGGACCAGGCATTTCCGACAGATACATCGACGGCACATGCGTGATTTTTGCGGCCAGAACAAGTTCACCCATATCACAGCCTCCTGTCAGTCTGCCAGTCCCATCCGCGGTACGCGATGATCCGTTGTGGCGACACTAATATTTTTGGTCTCCATATAAAAATCAAAACTGTAGTCGCCACCGTCCCGGCCGACGCCACTAGATTTCATCCCGCCAAACGGTGTCGGCAGATGTCGAACATTTTCGGAATTGACCCAAATCATGCCGGCGTCCATCTGCCCGGCAACACGGTGTGCTTGCCCGACATCTCGCGTCCACAGATAACCGGCAAGGCCATAGTCGACTGCATTGGCCTGTTTCACAGCCTCTGCTTCATCTTCAAAGGGCAATACCGAAAGCACCGGCCCGAAAATCTCTTCCTGGGCAACGCGCATTTCGCTTCTGACTCCGGTGAGCAGCGTCGGTTGAAAATAACAACCACCGTCCATGTCGAGAGCCTGACCACCGACACGGATAACCGCACCCTCGGCCGTACCGACCTCCATATAGCCGCGGACCTTGGCATGATGATCTGGGTGGATCAGTGGCCCGAGTTCGGTGTTTGAATCAAGTGGATGCCCAACCTTGATATTTTCAACGCGCTTGGCTAGAGCCTCGACAAACTGGTCATGAATATTTGATTGCACCAGCAGGCGACTGGAAGAGGTACAGCGCTCCCCGTTGAGACTGTAGATCATGAATACGACAGCATCGAGAGCTCGATCCAGGTCAGCATCGTCGAACACGATGACTGGGTTTTTCCCTCCCAGTTCAAAGTGCACCCGCTTAAGCGTTTGTGCACCCTGAGCCATGATGTGCCGCCCCGTCTCGGAACCGCCAACGAAAGCTATCGCGCGGATACCGCGATGCTCTGTCAGGGCGCGCCCGGCTACCTCACCGACGCCATTGACCAGATTCAGCACACCGGCAGGCAGCCCGGCCTCGTGGGCGATCTCGGTAAGCAGTGTCGCGGTCAATGGACTCCATTCGGCGGGCTTGTGGACCACCGTGCAACCTGCGGCCAGGGCTGGTGCAATTTTCCAGGTCGAGAGCATGAACGGTGTATTCCAGGGGGTGATGACACCGACCGGACCCAGCGGCTCGCGAACCGTGTAATTCAGTTGGTTTGCGGCAGGCAGGTGTAGCCCGTCTCGCGCGGACGCTGCGCGGTCTGCAAAAAAACGGAAATTTTCGGCGCCGCGAATAGCGGCCTTGCTCATGTAGCGAATAGCCTGCCCGGTATCCACGCTCTCAACGAGCGAAATCTCTTCGGCTCTGGCTTCAACAGCGTCAGCAATACGGTGCAGCAGCTGACGACGGGCTGCACCTGATACGTTCCGCCAGTCAGAAAATGCTGCTGCCGCTGCATCAACAGCCAGGTTCACTTCTAAATCTCCACCCATTGAAACGGTATTGAGCACGCTGTAATCGATTGGCGTCCGGTTCTCCATCACCGAGTCACCTCTGCCGACTACAGCTTCACCGCCAATAATGTGACCCAGGATTTCTGCGCGGAAACGCGCCAGGTATTGTTCGGCCTTCCGTTGGTTGCCTGCATAGTTATCGCTCATGGTTAGGACTCCTGCCGCTGCTTAACATAGGCATGCAGATTGCTTTTTTTATGGCTGGTCTCGGGCGCAATTTCCTGAATCTCCAACGAAATACCCAGTGGGTGCGCCGACATATCTAGCGCTAAGAAATCACACAAGGCCTCAAATACCTCACTAGCAGCCCGCTGGCGAGTCTCAACATCCCGCCCGAATCCTATTCGTAGCACCAAATGAATAAATGCGTTGTCGGCATGTCCATCGGCAATCAAGTAGCTCTCTCGGGGCACACGTCTGGTTCTGATTCCGCCCTCCGGAAAGACGCCGGTGTCTAGTGCTGCCTGATGAACGGTCCGGGTAAGATCATCGAGATCAACGCGGTCAGATAGGTTCGATGAATGTTCAATAAGAATGTGGGGCATGGTATTAACCTATCCAGTAGTCAAAGCTGCCGTCAGCGATGACTAATCTTGTCGATGTGTTAATATTTAACATGTTAATTAAGTTAGCGAAACCCCTGGCACCCATTAAACCTTACATGATTGATCTATGGAGATGTCCAGATGTCCATCGGCGTTGAACAACTTAAGGGCTCTATCCCTCCCCTGATTACACCGTTTCACAATGGCGAAGTTGATCTGGAGGGCTATGCAGGGCTGGTTAATTTCCAGGTCGAGCAGGGGTCGCACGGCATTTTGGTGAACGGGACCACTTCGGAGCCCTCCACGCTGACGGTCGAGGAACGCAACCGACTGATCGATGTTGCCATGGAAACTGTTGCCGGGCGCATCCCTGTAGTAGCAGCAACCGGATCCCAATCCCTCGCCGAGACACAGGTGCTAACCGCCCACGCGGTGGCTGCCGGGGTAAATGCCCTGCTGATTGTCACTCCTTACTACATCAGGCCGCCACAACGCGGCCTTATCGAGTACTACCTGGAGGTGATGGCTCCATTTGAATTGCCATGGATGATCTATCACATCCCCGGTCGGACCGCAGTGACGGTCACGCTAGATACCGTGGCTGAACTTCGAGACCGTTCCCCGCAGTTCATTGGCATGAAACATGCGGTGAATGATCTTGGTTTTGTCTCGGAGTGTCTGGCGCGTGTCGGGGACGAATTTAGGATCTTTGTCGGTCTTGAGGAGCTCAGTTTTCCCATGATGACTGTCGGTGCCTGCGGGCTAATGAACGCAGTCGGTAACTTGCGGCCGAAACCGCTCGCTAATATGTGCGAAGCGGTCTGGCGGAACGATCTGATTGAAGGGCTCACTATTCACCAGCGATTACTTGAAATTAACAAAGCGGTTTTCTTCGATACCAATCCGATTCCAATGAAATACATGATGAAGCGCCTTGGTATCATCCCTGAAAATGAACACCGACTGCCCATGGTGCCGGCCACGGCCGAACTCGGAGCTCGACTCGACCAGGTGCTCGCGAACGCCGGTCTGCTGAATTGAGCCACGATTATGAAACTTGCGTCGTTCCAGACTGACAACCGGCACTCATACGGTGCGGTCACGACCAGCGGTGTAATTGATATCGGTCAACTGCCTGAAACGCCAAGCACTCTGCACGCTGCATTAATTGAACTGAACACGGAACAGCTGGCTGCACTGGTTGAAAGTAGATCGCCCGATTATGCGTTGGATGACATCACCTACGCGCCACCAGTCACCGACCCGGAAAAGATCATCTGCATCGGGGTGAACTACGTCAATCGCAACGAGGAATATGACGACACAGCGCTGCCACCTTACCCCAGCGTCTTTCTGCGCACGCCAGGTTCGCTGGTCGGCCATCTGCAACCGATCGTTCGACCACCCGAATCCAAACAATTCGACTACGAGGGCGAAATAGCGATCATCATTGGCAAATCGGGCAGGCGGATCCCACAGGACAGTGCCAAATCTCACATCGCCGGGCTAACCGTACTCCAAGAAGGCAGTGTTCGGGATTGGATGAGACACGGCAAATTCAACGTCACTCAAGGGAAAAATTTCGATCGCTCCGGTGCAATCGGGCCTTGGATGGTGACTGCCGACGAATTCGACAATTATGACAACCTGACTGTCACCACCCGGATCAACGGCGAACAGCGCCAACACGATACCACAGCCAACCTACTGTTCTCGTTCCCTTATCTCATCAGCTACCTCTCTACCTTCATGCGTCTAAAACCTGGCGACATAATCTCGACTGGGACGCCAACCGGCGCCGGCGCGCGCTTTGACCCACCTCGCTTTCTCGTGCCAGGTGATGACGTTGAAGTCGAGGTGCCTGGCGTTGGCCGACTGAAGAATTACGTGGTCGATGAGTAACATAAAGCACGAGCACCGAGCGTCAAGAAACAGGTGGGAAAGCGCACCTTCTCATGGGCTAAACGACTTTTCTCACACCCTGCCGATCAGGTTGCTGCGGGCACGGCATGCGGCAATCAATCAGTTCCAACCCATTTACAAAAAATATGATGTCACCGAACAGCAATGGCGGGTTTTGCGTATGGTGACATCTTCCGACTCACTAACAGCTGGTGAACTGTCGCAAGCTATTTTTATCAGTATGCCGAGCCTGTCGCGGATCATGTACTCACTGGAAAATCGAAACCTGATTCGCCGCAGAGCAGATAAAGACGATCTCAGGAAAACGATAGTGTCAGCAACTGCTGCAGGGCGAACAATGGTCGCCGAGGCAGCTACCTGGTCCGACACCCGATACCGCGACATTGCCCAGTGGTTTGGCAAAAAACGACTTGAGGAATTGCAAATACTGCTAGATGACCTGGTTCAAGTCCTAGATCAACATCAGTGACCGGATTACGGAACCTTTTGGCAATACTATGTACCGCCGCCGCACTCCCAGATTATCATTTCGACTAACACGTAATTCGCATAACCCACTACAGTCACTCCCAAAAGCTTTCTGACTTCCCGCCAGTACTATTATGGTGCTGGTGTTGTGTCACGAGTACTGTGTGCGCCACACCAGGTCCGTGACCCTCAACGCCACAGCTTCCGAGTAGTCGTAAATTCTGGATTGCGATTAATTCACCTCCTCGTTTGGAAAACGGTTGCAGATTGACATCATTTTATTTAACATGTTAAATAGTTCAGTAAGCGAAATTTAAGGGGAGTCTATGAGCGCGCGAAATGGTGCCGAGTACCTCGAAGGACTTAGGCGCAGCAATACCGAGATCTGGCTCGGCGATGAACGCATTGCAGATGTTACTGCACACCCTGCCCTGCGTGGCTGCGCGCAATCTATAGCGCACCTTTACGACATGCAGCACGACGCTGATCTGCGCGATGAGATGACCTACCCGTCGCCGTCCACTGGTGATCCTGTCGGTCTGTCCTTCCTTACACCGAAATCCCGTGAAGATCTGGAGCGACGATCACGAATGATGTTTCACTGGTCCCGATTCAGTGGCGGGATGCTGGGACGATCATCTGACTACATTAACGTCGAAATTATGGCGGCTGCATCAGCAGCCGATTTCTATAGCCAGAACGATAGCCGTTTCGGTGAAAATGCCCGCAACTACTATGAGTATGCTCGAGAAAACGACCCGTGCCTCACGCATACTCTAATCAACCCGCAATCCAACCGGGCACTGACGGCCAGCGGTCACCC
>ERZ651768.1053-NODE-1053-length-20406-cov-9.832259_pt1 | contig 20406 bp, 17 predicted proteins | sample MGYA00514754_ERZ651768 | MGnify/ENA metagenome assembly ERZ651768
GGGACTGAAGATCGCCTGTGGCATCGCCAACTACGCAGCCCGGGACATCGGAAAGATCCAAGGTCTACGCTCGGACCGCATCGAAGAGACCCTAGGCTATCATTACGGTCAGGAAGTGGTGCACCGGAATAACTTAGTGCTTTTATATAATGACGACTAAAACAGTACAAGACGTTACCGCCCTGGGGCTTGCCGCCAGGAAAGCCTCCCGGAAATTGGCCCGCCTATCGACCGAGGACAAGAACCGGGTGTTGCTGAACCTGGCCGGGCTGCTTCGTTCCGACCAGGCGGACGTTCTGTCAGCTAACCTATCCGACTATCAAGAAGCCAAATCCGACGGCATGGACGGGGCCCTGTTGGACCGCCTGCTGCTGACCAGCGAACGGCTGAACGGCACTGCCGACGAGGTGCAGCGGGTTGCTGAACTGACCGACCCCATCGGTGAGGTCATTGAGACAAATTCGCAACCAAACGGTCTGATCATCAGCCGCCGCCGCGTGCCTCTGGGAGTGGTGGGCAGCATCTACGAGGCCAGACCCAACGTCACCGTGGATATCTTCGGTCTGTGTCTTAAGTCGGGCAACGCCTGCATCCTGCGAGGCGGCAAGGAGACCATACGCTCCAACACGGCGCTGGTAACTATGCTGAGAAAGGCCCTTTCTGACGCCGGGGTAACTACCGACGCCGTTCAGTTCGTCGACAACCCGGACCGGGCGCTGGTCGACCACCTGCTCAAAATGAATGAATACATCGACCTATTGGTGCCCCGTGGCGGCGCCAGCCTGGTCAAGTTCGTGGCTGAGAACGCGACCATGCCGGCGGTCACCGGCGGCATCGGCGTCTGCCACACCTACGTCGACCGGGCCGCCGACCTTAAGATGGCGGCCGAGATCGTCCACAATGCCAAGGTCCGGCGCCCGTCCATCTGCAACGCTTTGGATACAGTGTTGGTCCACTCAGAGATTGGAGCCGACGGGCTTCGCCTGATTGCCAAGGAGTTGACTGCTTCAGGCGTGGAACTGCACTGCGATAACCGAGCTCTCAGCATACTGGGGCCCGACGCCCCGGATTTGGCCATGCCGGCCAATGAAGATGATTGGGGCAAGGAATTTCTTTCCCTGACGGCGGCGGTGAAGGTGGTTGATTCACTGGACGACGCGTTAGAGCATATCGAGACCTATGGTTCTGGTCACTCCGAGGCCATAATCACCGAGGACGACGCGGCGGCTACCCGGTTCCTGGACAAAGTGGACGCGGCCGCGGTCTACGTCAACGCCAGCACCCAGTTCACTGACGGCGGACAATTTGGTCTCGGCGCCGAGGTTGGCATCAGTACCCAGAAGTTCCACGCCCGCGGCCCCATCGGCCTCAAGGAATTGACCTCTTATAAATGGGTGATCGTGGGCAATGGGCACGTCAGGCCATAACCATGGCTAACACAGGTAGGAGGCCATATTTGGCTGATTTGAACTTTGAGCGCGAGGTGCGCACGCCTTATTCCGAGGCTTATCTGGTCATGGAACAGGATCGTCAAGTAGGCCGGGTAGACATCCATTTTACCCCGGAGATGGTCCACGTGGCCGTGTCGGTCGATGAGAGCCTGACCCAGGAAACGGTTCAACAGATCATTGACACCGTAGATGAGGACATCGTCGACGCTGTCGGCATCGCCCGCGGGAATTTCGTGGTGCACATCTTCCAGGGCCGAGAGACCGGCGTTCTAAGCGACGAGAACGAGAACGAGTTCAGCGAAGACGGTAGCGACCACTGATTTTTTGATCTGGCTATCCGTCTGCCCTGAGCTTCCCGTTTTGCTTGTATGCAGGCTGTGTGTCACCCCCAGGGGTCTCTTTCCTCTCATTCAGGATTGGCGCATCGGTACCGGGATTCCTCGGCTGACACCTCGGAGTGACAGCTAAATACGGCGGCGCCGCTCCCGAGCACATCAATCTAAAACTCCCGATGCTATACTCATGCCCTCATTCGTAGCCGTTTGAACTCCATTGGGACCGAACAGATTCATCCTTGGTAATAGACACCCACTGCCACATCTTACCGCCGTCTTTTCGCGACCGCAGGGCCGAGATTGCCACGCGCGACTCTACTTTCTCGGCGTTGCTGGCCGACCCCGGTGCGAACATCGCATCCGTTGATGACCTGCTAGCGTCCATGGACCGTAACGGCGTTGACCGCTCCGTGGTCATGGGCATGGGATGGACCGACCCGAACATCGCAATCGAAACCAACGACTACATCATCCAAGCGGTCTCGGACAACCCCGGACGTTTGACCGGTTTCTGTTCGGTAAACCCAGTTTGGGGAGAAAAAGCGTTCGTCGAGGCAAAACGTTGTTTGACCGCCGGGTTGTCCGGCATCGGCGAACTCCATGCGGACACTCAGGGTTTCGACATCACCGATGTCGCCATGATGGCGCCGATCATGGAACTGGCTCGCTCCGACGGGTGGCCTGTTTTAATTCACGCCTCCGAGCCGGTCGGCCATAGATACCCCGGCAAGGGCAGCACAACCCCTGACAAGCTGTACCGTTTCATCCAGAATTTCCCTGGAAACCCAATAATCTGCGCCCATTGGGGCGGCGGACTTCCCTTCTACTCCCTGATGCCAGAGGTCAAAGAATCGTTGAAGAACGTGTACTTCGATTCGGCGGCGTCTCCATTTTTGTACCGGCCGGAGATCTTTTCCACGGTCGCTGAACTGGCGGGTGATGGAAAGGTATTCTTCGCCAGCGACTACCCGTTGATGGATATCTGGCGCCCCTTGGAGCAAGCCCGGAGCGCCGGGCTGGCCTCCGATGTGGAAGCCAAATTGCTGTCGGAAAATGCGGCCAAGCTGTTCCGGCTGTGAGATCAGGAAGCTCAACACTTGGCGGCGAGGTGACGCTGCCCGACCATTTGCGGGAGGGTCTTAAGATACTGTTCGTCGGCCTGAACCCCTCCCAATATTCGGCCGAGGTTGGCCACTACTTTGCCAACCCCCGCAACCGATTCTGGCCGGCCTTCAACCTTTCGGGACTGGTCACCAGGAAAGTGACATCTGAAGAAGACGCCACCTTACTGGACGACGGCATCGGGTTCACCGATGTCGCCAAGCGCCCCACTCCTATGGGGTCAGGGCTGCGGGCGGCCGATTTTCGCCAATGGGCGCCGGTGCTGAAAGACAAGATCATCAGGTATTCGCCAAAACTGGTCTGTTTCCACGGTCTGATGGCCTACAAGGCCTATCTCCAACACGGCGAAGGCGTGAAGGAACAAGCACAGCTCGGTCTGCAGCAACGGACTATTGGCTTTTCGGCTGTATTTGTCGTGCCCAATCCCAGCCCAGCCAACGCCAAGTACTCCTTGAACGACCTGGCCGAGTGGTACGGCCGGCTCCGGGAGTTCAGCCAGCAGTGACGACATCAGGAGAAAAGAAAGTTCGTTCATTCATCGCCATTCCGGTCCCAGATCAGGGGATCGAGGCGTTGCAGGACACGGTCCAGAAACTGGAGTCCGATATTGGCAGGAGCGTGCGTTGGGTGCGGCCCAAAGGCATCCATCTAACTCTCAAATTCATGGGTGATATCCCAGCCGGCACGGTCGAGCAAGTACTTGAGGCGCTGCCCCTGGTGGCCGCACGGTTTCCCCCAATCAAGCTGGCTATCTCCAGACTGGGTATCTTCCCCCATACCCGGCGTCCACGGGTGCTGTGGGCTGGGCTGACCGGCGAGTTGGAAGCTTTGTCCGAGTTGCAATCGGCTGTGGACGATATGGTGGGTAGGCTCGAACTGCCCAAAGAGCAGCGACCATTCTCGCCCCACTTAACTTTGGGCCGGGTCCGCCGCGAAACCTCCGAAAGCCAGTTACGTAAGATCGGAGAGATCATTGCGGACGCAGCGCCGCCTTCCGCCGAACCTTGGACGGCCAACACTGTCAACCTGATGCGCACCGAGCTTGATCCGGTCGGGTCCAGACATTACTTGGTCGGCACTGCAGCCATCAGTGGTGGGTGAACGCATGGACCGATTGACCGTTTCTATTAAGCCTGTACCGCCTTTCAATTTCGAGCTGACGGCTGGATATCACACTTATTTTCAGAACCGCTACGGCACTGACACCATGGAGGACGGCGTCTACCGGCGGCTGATCGACTTAGACGACAAGCTGGTCTTGGCATCGGTGCGGTCCATCGGTACCTTGGAGGCGCCCGAATTAGCCCTGGAGCTACAGGGCCCAGAATTGAGTCCTGATGACGTGGAATCTGCCACGGATAGAGTGTCATGGCTGCTGGGAGTGGACCAGGGCCTGGCACCGTTCTATGAGTTGGGAAGGGCCGACCAAGCCATGGCGGGACTGGTGGAGCAGTTCTACGGCCTGCATCTACCTCACACGGCGAGTGTGTTTGAAGCATTGGTGCTGGCAGTTTTGGGACAACAGATATCCACTAACGTGGCCCGAATCATCCGTACCCTTCTCATCGAGACCTTCGGCCCCAGCGCGGAGTTTGATGGCGAGACCTACTACGCGTTTCCCAGGCCTGCGTCTATTTGGGCGTCCTCACCTGCCGAACTCCATACCATGAAGTTGACGCAACGGAAGTCGGAATACGTCCATGGGCTGGCCGGGTCGGCCCTGGATCCTGAGATGGGTCTGGAATGCCTGGAGGAGTTGACTGACCGGGAGATCGTCGAGAAACTGGTTGCACTCCGGGGTGTGGGGATGTGGACGGCCCAGTGGGCGCTCATCCGAGCTGTGGGTCGCCCAGATGCCCTGCCTCTGGGCGACCTGGCCCTCCGGCGGGTAGTCTCACGCCTGTTCATGGATGGTGAGGACGTAAACGACGCTAAGGTTGAAGAGATCGCCCAGCGTTGGTCTCCCTACAGGACCTACGCCACGGTCTATCTTTTTAGCGCACTGCGTACCGGTGCCGGCTAAATAGCAAGCAAATACAAATGGAGTTCTACATGGCATTTCTAGGACTTAGATTGGGGAACGAATCTGAGATGAGGCCGCCCGATATCCAATCTCTGGGTATATTAGCTGAAGAACATGGCTATGGCGAAGTCTGGATGACCGAGGGGGTGGGTAGAGACTCCCTGACCCAACTCACCGCAATCGCTGCGGTCACCAGCCGCATCGGCCTGGGGACGGGCATACTGCCCATGTTCTCGAGGACGCCGCTGATCACAGCAATGTCATCGGCTGGGTTGGCTGCTGTTTCTGACGGCCGGTTCATACTAGGGCTGGGTGTAGGGAATCGTCCGGCGACGGAAGATGGACATGGAGTGGCCTTCAGTCAGCCCATGGACCACCTGTCGGACTTGATCCACATTGTGCGCGGACTGCTGCAAGGTGAGGAAGTCAGCCACGATGGCAAGGCGATCACGGTGAGTAAAGCCTCATTGGGTCACGCAGCGCCCACCGGAAAGGTGCCCATCTATATTGCCGCCCTGGGACCCCGCATGTTGCGATTGGCTGGGGCAATAGGCGACGGCGTTCTGCTGAGCTGGACCGCGACTAGCTATCTGGAGCAGGCCATACAGCTAGTCCGGGCAGGCGCGGTCAAAGCCGGACGTGACCCGTCTGAAGTCGAGATATCAGGCTACCTCCGAGTGGCCATGACTGACGATCTGGACGCCGGCCGGGCCAGCCTGCAAAGGGAGATTGCCCGCTACGCTGGCGGATCGCATTACCGGTCTTATTTTCGTAATACCGGGTTCGATGCCGAGATGGTTGGGGCGCAAACGGCCAGGGACCATTCCGACAACCCGGCCATGGCCGCGGTCATCAGTGAGAACATGCAGTCGGAACTGGGCGTGGTCGGTCCTGCCGAGGTCTGCTGGACACGCATCGAGAAATTGCGGGGTATGGGCCTGACAAAACTGGTGATCGCCCCATTAACGGTAGGAGAGATTAAAAGCTCTTATGAACGCACGATCAAAGCGCTAGCTCCCCAAGGTTAAGATCAGGTCAAATCAGCTAAGCGAGAGATAGATGCCCTCAGTATTAGTTTTTGTTTTCGATGGACTCCAGCCGTCCCAAGTCAACCTCAGGTTGATGCCCAACCTTTCAGCCTTCGCAGACGGCGGCGTGACCTTTGCCAACCACCACGCGGTTTACCCTACGGTCACCAGGGTAAATTGCTCGAGCATGGTCACCGGCATGAACCCAGGAGGACACGGTCTGGCCGGAAACAGACTTCTGATTCGGGATTTCGACCCAGACAACGCCATGGGTGCGATGGAGCCGGAGCTTGCGCGGATAGCCAAAGCCGGGCTGCCGGTGCTTCTGGCGCCGACTTTGGCGGGGATACTGGCAAAGCACGGAAAAGAATACGTGGCCATCGGCGTTGGGACCAGCGGCAATGCCTACTTACACAACCCCTCCGCTGAGGACTCCGGCGGCGCAACCATCCACCCAACGTTCGCTTTGCCCATCGACCTGCATGAATCTCTTATCGATCGGTTTGGACCATGGCCGGATGAGGCGAAACCAAACACGTCCAGGCTGGCTCACGCCACGCGGATCATGACCGAATACATTATTCCCGAGCGGGCGCCCGCCGTGGCCTTGGTCTGGTCGTCGGAGCCGGACAAAGCCCATCACGCCGCCGGCGTTGGTTCCAGCCTTTCCGACACCGCCGTCAAAGAAGCGGACGGGCAGTTCGGAGACCTGATGCAGTGGTTGCGGGAGACCGGCCGGATAGAAGAGACCGACGTGATTGTGGCCTCCGACCATGGCTACTCGACCATCTCGGAGGTCGTGAGTGTCGAAGTGTTGGTCAAAGAAGCTGGATTCCTGTCAAGCGGCGAACCAGGGGGGGTCATAGTCGCTCAAAACGGCGGCACTTCACTCTGCTACACCCCGCCTGGCGACCTGGAAACTGCCCAACGGTTGGCGGCTTGGTTGATGGCGCAGCCTTGGTGCGGCGCTGTCACGGCGTCAGACGCCGTGGCAGGGATTCCTGGGACGTTGCCAGCCTCATTGGTGGGAAACCAGGGGCCACGGGCTCCAGAGTTGACCGTTTCATTCCGCTGGGATTCGACACCGAACGACGCTGGATACGCAGGCATGGCTTACTCCAACTACGGCGAGCCCGGGACCGGACAACACGGTTCTATGAGCCGTCACGAGATGAACAATATACTTTTTGCGAACGGCCCTAGTTTCAAATCGGGAATCACACTTGAAATACCGTCCGGTAATCTGGATTTGGCCCCTACCATCCTCAAAATCCTCAAAATCTCAGGTACACAAGATATGGACGGAAGGGTACTTTCGGAAGCGTTGGCCGACGGTCCTGACGCTACTGAAGTAGATTGGTCCACAGAAACCCACCGCGCCGAACACGAACTTGGCGGAGATACCTACCGCCAGCAGATCACGATTTCCACGGTTGGCACGACTTCATACGTCGATGAAGGTAACCGGGTGATTTAGGAGAGATCCTCCTGTTGGTGGCCTCAAATTAGTAAGTGCGCCGAACCACTTGTGAACTCTGCCATTCCACAGAGCAAGCGACCCACCGCTGCCCTACCGCCTAGTCAAGCCAATAAGCATCCTTGCCTTCCCGATCCCGCCACGTATAATACCGGCGCAACCTAAAGCCGTTAAAGGGAGCGTCTAAAGCTCATGAACATCCACGGAATGGATCCGTCTGAACTTGCCGGCAGACGAGACGAGATTCTGGGCCACTTTTCCCGCATCGACAAGGAGTTCGATCGCAGGCGCGGCGAGAACCGGCTATTGGTTAAAAGCGACGACATCCAGTGGGAATCGGCTTCGCGCGTCCATCCCACGCAGCAAGAAGGACACCTGCTCGCCAGGATCATCTCTCCGGAGTTGGGATTCAACATCCACACTTTCCGGGTGTTCAAGAGGCAGATCGGAGGCGGAGGTATCGACGGCGCCTTCCACACCCACGGCGACGCCGTCAAATACTACCTTGAGGGCAAGGGCAAAGAAATCATCGACGATCAGGAAGTTGAGGTGTCGCCGGGCGACCTGGCTTTTATACCCGCCAATATCTGGCATGGCACCGAGAACACTGGCGACGAACCCATGGTCTTCATCGCTTTCCACCAGATTCCCGGCACTCACTTGCCCGTGCCAGCCTCATGGCAGTACCACGCAGACGACCTGACTGAGCACGAGAGCATAGACAGTCGAATCGCCACGATGGCCAATGAAGACCCGGCGGCGATGGACTCGGCAGTTCTTTACTCCTGGCGGCAACACCTGCTCCACGAATTGGGTGTTCTGGATGACGAGTTCAACGTGCGGAGAAAGGCAAAAAACTATCTGGTACCACGGGACGAGGTTCCGTGGGAGACGCCGGCGGACAAGCAGACGACCACTCTGATCGCACCGGAGCTAGGCTTCGACATTCACACGCTTCAGTTATCCGTGCGGGTGGTTCCCCCCGGACACAGCGACGATACTTTCCACAGTCATGGTGAGGCGGTCCATTATTTCCTCTCGGGCCAGGGTCACCAGTTTGTTCGAGATGAATCGATCGCGGTTGAAACGGGCGACTTAGTTTTCGTTCCGTCTGGAACGCCCCACGGAATCCAGAATTCCACAGACGGGCCCTTGCGCGTCTTGGTTGCCGAGCAGTTGCCGGGGACCTATCTGCAACGGCCGGTGATAATTAGCGACTCAGAGTAAATATTCGGCGTATCCGGGTTGGAGGAAGAATTGGAATCGATGAACCAGATGGGCGTTCTGCTGCCCACCAGAGGCGTATTGGTTTATGCCAAGGGCGGACGGCCCCGTGTAGAGCTGAACTGGCAGATGGCCGAGACGGCAGAGCGTATCGGGTACGATTCTGTTTGGGTTGGCGACAGCATCACATCCAAGCCCCGGCTGGAGCCGATGGCTGTGATGGCGGCTCTGGCTGCCCGCACACACAGGGTTAAGATCGGGACCGCCGTCATGCTGAACGCACTACGGCACCCGGTCCACCTCGCCCACTCCATCGCCACCATAGACAATATCTCGGGTGGCCGAATCGTGTTAGGCCTAGGAGCCGGTCGAAGTAACAACCAGATGTTCGTCGATGAGCATGCGATCGTGGGAGTCCCCATAACCGAGCGGGCTGACCGGATGGAAGAGAGCATAGATGTCCTGCGTATGCTGTGGTCTCAAGACAACGTTTCCCACCCAGAGGGTTATTATCCCTTGAATGACGTGACATTGGAGCCAAGACCAGTCCAAGACCAGGTCCCTATCTGGCTCTCCAGCAACTGGGTGCAGCGGGGATTGAAACGGGTGGCGGCCCAGGGAGACGGGTGGATCACCAACGTTCCTTCCACAGAGATGTTCACCAAATGCTTGGATAAGATCGAAGAAAAAGGTGCGGAGTTAGGCAAGGATGTAAGTGGCATCAAACGTGCTCTGTACATATCAGTCAATTTGAACGATGAAGGCGAGGCTCTATCCGAGGGCGACGGGTTCATGCGCGCTTACTATGGCATTCCGTATGAAGTGGTCAGCAAGCAACTACTCTGTGTCTTCGGCCCAGCCCAAAAAGCCATCGACACCATCAAACTCTACAAAGAAGCCGGCGCCGATTACTTCATAGTCCGCTTCGCCTCGCCCAATCAGATGGAGCAGCTCGAGAAATTTACGGAGTTGGTCGCGCCGCACGTTTAGAGCTAGGAGAGGTCAAGTTGGCTGCCTAGTAACGGTCCTTGTAGAGTCGAGCTCGGCCATAAAAAGCTATCGTGCCACTCTTAATGTTCGGGTAATCCAATCACCGATCTTCAAAACAACAATTCCCGAAGCGAAAATGTGTATGCCGGTGGCGCTTGCCCAAACATGATGAGCGGGGTGGGCGTTCTCAGTCGCCGCACACAAGCGCAGGCCCGAATTAAGCCTCAGCAGATGTAACCCCGGCTACGTCGACGCCCCGGCCGGTTAGCCTTTGAGCATTTTCATCAAGGCCATGGGGTTACGTGACTTGGCCATCTGCTTCATCATCTTCTGAGTCTGCTTGAACTGGTTCAGCAGTTGGTTCACGTCCGCAGGGGTGGTGCCGCTACCGCGGGAGATGCGGCGACGGCGGCTTCCGTTCAAGATCTCGGGACGCTGACGTTCCTGGGGGGTCATCGACCGGATGATGGCCTCAATACGCTCCATGCGGCCGTCGTCCAGATCGCCCGCGGACATCTTCTTGCTCAGTTGGCCCATTCCTGGAATCATCTCCATGACCGAAGACAGTGAGCCCATCTTTTTCATACTCTGGATCTGGGTCAAGAAGTCTTCCAGGTCGAAGTTGGCCTGGCGGAACTTCTTCTCCATCACCTCGGCCTGTTTCTCGTCCACGGCATCCTGAGCCTTCTCGATGAGCGTTAGGATGTCGCCCATGGCCAGTATCCGGGAGGCCAGGCGGTCGGGGTGGTAGGCTTCCAGGCCGTCGGGCCGTTCGCCCATGCCCATGAACTTGATGGGCACGCCGGTTACGCGGGTGATGGACAGGGCGGCCCCGCCTCTGGCGTCGCCGTCCATCTTGGACATGATCAGGCCGGTTAGCGAGACCTGCTCGTGGAAGCCCTCGGCGGCGTTAACGGCCTCCTGGCCGGTCATTGCGTCCACAACCAGGAGCACTTCGTGGGGGTTGACCGCCTTCTTGACCTCGCCAAGTTCCTTCATCAGGTCTTCGTCGATCTGCAGGCGTCCGCCGGTGTCGATGATGGCCCAGTTCACTCCCAGTTGGCGGGCCTTTTCCAAGCCGTTCTTGGCCACCTGTACTACGGTCGAAGTCTTGGGGTCTTCGGAGTAGACCGGTATGTCCAATTGTTTGCCCAGCGTTTCCAACTGTTGGATGGCGGCGGGGCGGCGCAGATCGGCGGCGATCAACAGCGACTTGTGGCTCTGCTTGCGCACGTGCAGGGCCAACTTGGCGGCGGTGGTGGTCTTACCCGAGCCTTGCAGGCCCACCAGCATGATTGTAGTCACAGGTTGGCTGGAAAGGGTCAGGGAGTTGTCGCCGCCGCTGAGGAGTTCGGTCAACTCCTCCTGTACGATCTTTACGACCTGTTGTCCGGGAGAAAGGCTTTCTAGAACGTCTGAGCCGGTGGCCCGCTTTTTGACAGCGGCAACGAAGTCCCGTGCGACCCGGAAATTAACATCTGCTTCCAGCAGCGAGCGACGGACCAGGCCTAGGGCCTCGTCAATGTCGGATTCGGTTAACCGGCCTTTGCTGGTCAGCTTGTTCAGGATGCCGGTCAACCGTTCTGTTAGATTCTCAAACATATCTGCCCTGGTGGGTTTAGTAGCCTTTACCGGAAAGTTTCTGCTTCGAATTGTAGGCTGGCCCTAGATTCAGGGTCAAGGTGTGTGAGGACGTTTTACTCCCAGCGGAACAACCGAACAGCGATCAAGAAGGTCACCGCCAACCAAACCGTCAGGCCCAGAACATTCTCCCACTGCGACCATAGCGAAGCGCCATCAACGGCCACGTTTCGCAGAGCATCGGTCAGGTAGCTCAGCGGTAGGAAGTCGGCCGCAGCCCGCAGCGGCTCAGGCATGGCTTCCCTCGGGAAGAACACTCCGGACAGGAACATCATGGGCAGTGCGATGGCGTTGGCCACCGGAGCGGCTACATCTTCGGTGCGTGCCCAGCCCGAGACTGCGAAACCCATGCTGACGAAAACGCCACCGCCCAGTAACGCCAGCAATAGCATGATTCCTATGTTGCCTTCCAGGTGTACATCGAACGCCACCACCGCCAAGCCCACCAGCACCAGAGTCTGCAGGATGGACACGGACAGACGGGTGAAAACCTGGGCAAAGATGAAACTGGCTGGCAAGATAGGCGTAGCTTGTAGCCTCCTAAGTACGCCCCGGCTCTTCAACTGGACGAATGAAAACGCCACGCTGAAAAGTCCCATCTGCATGATGGACATGGCTACCACGCCGGGCATCAAAAAATCGATGAACTTCAGGTTGCGGCTGTCCACCGGTATGGGCTCGATGCTGTACCGCTCGGATATGTTCCCTTCGGCGAAGGTGATCTCGTCCAGCACATGTTGAATGATGGTCTGTCCGGCGGCCGACTCTTGGGCCCGGCCTTGGTTATAGATAACGGTCACCTGGCGTTGGACCGGGGATTGCGCCTCTCCGAACCCGGGCTCGATGATCAGTACCAGGTCACGTTCGCCGTCCAGCAATTCTTCCCGCTCTTCTTCCTCGGAAAGATCATCCGAGATGTCGAAGGTGTCCAGGGTACGAATATCGCCGATCAATTTCCTCGAGGCGTCGTTATCTGCCCGGTCGATGATTCCTAAGTCGACCGTCCTGAAGGCGCCGAAGTCCAGCAGTCCGAACACCGATATCAGCACCAGCGGCAGGAAGAATGTCCAGAAGATAGCCTGCCGGTCCCGGAACCATATCCTCATTGATGCGCGGGTGAGGCTGATGGTGGGATTGGTCTGAAATAGACTTTCCAGCATCACTCCTCCCGCAGCGCCCGGCCGGTCAGGTCCAAGAAAACGTCTTCCAGGTTAGCCAGGTCCTCCGTACGCTCCTTCTGGAACCCTCTGGTCAGTAGAGAATCAACCAACGCCGCTGGCCGGTCCATCGCTACGATCTTGCCGTGGTCCATGATTGCCACCCGGTCACAAAGTTCTTCAGCTTCCTCCATGTAGTGGGTCGTCAAGAGCACGGTGCGGCCTTCTGATTTGAACCGCTGGACCAATTCCCACATGTGCCTCCGGGCCTGTGGGTCCAGACCGGTTGTGGGCTCGTCAAGAAAGAGCAATATGGGGTCGTTGACTAGGGTCGAGGCGACAGAGAAACGCTGTTTCTGGCCGCCGGACAGCTCTTTGAACAACGCGTCCGCCCGGTCATCCAGCTCCACATCCCGCAGCAGCACAAGGGCGTCAATCCGCCGGTGGTAAAGGCTGGCCATCAGGTCCAATATCTCCACCAGGCTCAGCCGGTCGAAGAATGCGGAGGACTGGAGCTGGATGCCGATGATCTTCTTGACCGCCCGCGGATCCTTCTGGACGTCGATACCGTTGACTACGGCTATCCCGCTGTCGGGAGCGCGCATGCCCTCCAGTATCTCAACAGTCGTGGTCTTGCCCGCTCCATTGGGACCCAGGATCCCGAAGACCTCTCCGGCGCTCACACCAAAGGAGATGCCGTCCACGGCTTTCAGATCGCCATAACTCTTGCGTAGGTCATGGACCTGAATAATGTTTTCTGGTTGTTCCATAGTTCCGGAATTCTTTCCGTGCTGTGCTAAAATTAACTACCTTCCGGCCGCCGGTCCAACCCGGGGCCGGAAGCAGATTTCTCTAGCGTGGCGGAGGTTGCAGGTGGCCGGTTTTAGGCCCTCCCCATGATACCCCTCAAACTCACCCTCAGTAACTTTCTGTGTTACCGGGAAAACGTTCCACCGGTGGACTTCACCGGGCTGCACGTTGCCTGCATCTGCGGTTCCAACGGCCATGGGAAGTCGGCCCTATTGGACAGCATAACTTGGGCATTGTGGGGCAAGGCGAGGGGCAGAGTTCAAGACGAGATGATCTCTTACGGCGCAGATGAGTGCCGGGTGGAATTGGACTTCACTTCCAGGAACCAGAACTACCGGGTGATCCGCAGCCACGCCCGGGGCGGGACCCGCCGCCGCAGCGGGGCCTCCGACCTACAACTGATGGTCCTGGAGAACGACATCCCGCGCGCCATAACCGGCGATCTGATCCGCGAGACCCAGGCCCGCATCGACCAGACCATCGGTATGGACTACGACACGTTCATCAATTCGGCTTTCCTGGTCCAGGGACGTGCCGACGAATTCACCAACAAAACCCCCGCGGAACGCAAAGCCGTCCTCAGCAAGATACTCGGTCTGGAAACCTACGACCGGCTCCAGTTGCGCGCGAGGGAGCGGAACAGTTGGGCGGAAAACACCGCCAAGATTGCCGAAGGTAATGTGGACCGGCTGCGCCGTGATCTGGAGCTTCTGGTGGAGCCCACCGCTGAGTTGGAGGAACTGGAGAACAGTTTGGCGGCACTAGACAAAGACCTAGCGGAACAGCAGGTCAAAACGACGGCGGTGCGGGATCAGGTGGGCGAGTTGCGCCGCCAGCAGGCAGGCCAGGAAGAATCCGCCCGACGGCTCTCGGGTTTGGCCAAAGAGATGGAACAATTCGAGTCCGCCCACAAGACCGCCCAGCAGCAGGTGGCTGCCTTCGATAAGCTGGTCGAGGCTGCCCCGGTCATCCGCCAAGGAGCGGCACAACTGGCCACTGCCCGGGACGCGTTCGCCCGGCTGGAAGAGGCAGGACGCAGCTTCAACGAACTGGAACGGCAGCGGGTCGCAGCTTCCGGGGTCATTGACGTCAAAAAGACGCTACTGGAATCCCAAATCCAGCAACTAACTACGGAAATAGAGACCCGACTCAGCCCGAAAGCCCAAGGTCTGGAACAGATCGAGACCAGCCAGCAGCAGTTACAGGCTGAAGGGCCCATAATCGAGGAACAAGAACGGGCTTTGGCGACGGAGCGGGAGCGCCTGAACGCCATGGCGGTTCAAACCGGTCAACTCCAGAGCGCTCTGGAGCGTGCCGCGGTGGAAGGTAAAGAACTCGCAGCCAAGAAAGAATTGCTGGACGGCGCCAACGGCCAAGAAGCAGTATGCCCACTCTGCCAAACCCCATTGAGCGAAGACGGCTGCCAGCGGCTGGTAGGGACATTTGAGGCCGATATCGTGGCCAAACGGGAAGAGTACCGGAACACCTCGTCCCAGGTGAACACCCTTAAAGTTGAGACCGCAGAGTTGGAAAGCCGTCTGCCGCAACAGGAACAAGCGTTGACCCAGGCCCAGACCAAACGGCAGGTCGGCCTGCAACAACTTGTACAGCAGTTGCAGGAAGCCCAACAAGCCCGGCTGGACCTAGCCGAGGCGAATCCCCGACTGGAAGCCATGCGAACGGCTTTGGTCGACGGTTCATTCGCAGCCGAGGAGTCGGTCAAACTTAAGAAACTGGAGGCCCAGATCCAGGAGTTGGAATACGACCCGGCGGCCCGCCAGCGAATCTTCCAAGAGACTCAAGCTTTGGACGAATTCGCTCAGCAGGAGCGCCTATTAGAGCAAGCTGAGGCCGGACTGCCCGGAGCCAAGGCGTCGTCGGAGCAGAATGCGGCCATGGCTTTGCGCCGCAAGGAAGAACTGGAAGCATTGCAGACTCAGGACGCGGAGGCCAAAGAGGCCCTTGCTGGACTGACTGCCCTGGAGAGTGAATTCACCCAGTCACAACAGCGCGAACGGGAGATGGGGGTCAAGATTCAGCAGGCCATCGAGCGTCAAGGGGCGCTTCGGAACCAGGTGGAACGCCGAGAGACTATGGGGCAAGAGTTGATCGTCGAATCGGCCCGGCTGACTGCCCTGCAGGACGAGCAGTCAATCTACCAGGAGTTGGCCACCGCCTTCGGCCGACAAGGAGTCCAGGCCATGCTCATCGAGACGGTCGTGCCAAGGTTGGAGGATGAGACCAACGCGCTGCTGGGCCGGATGACCGATAACCGTATGAACGTGAAGCTGGAGACCCAGCGGGAACGGGCGTCGAGTCAGGGCGAACCCCGCGAGACTCTGGAAATATTGGTCAGCGATGAACTGGGCCCTCGCAGCTACGAGATGTACAGCGGCGGAGAGGCCTTTCGGGTGAACCTCGCCCTACGAATCGCACTGTCCAAGGTATTGGCCCAACGAATCGGAGCGCCCCTTCCGACACTGTTCATCGATGAAGGGTTCGGCACACAGGACACGGTGGGCCGGGAGCGGATCCTGGACGTGATCAATTCCATCGGAGAGGACTTTGAGAAGGTATTGGTGATCACCCACTTCGACGACTTGAAAGATGGTTTTGAAGTACGCATAAATGTCCTGAAAGACGAATCGGGTTCCACGATCTGGATCGATTAAGGCTGGCCAGGCGCATAGCGCTGGGCGCGGGAGAGTAAATTGACATCAGTTCCTGGCAGCGATATCCAAGCACGCGTTGCCTCTTTATTGCATCTGGAAACCATCATTGACTTCAACATAGCCATGGCCAAAGAGACCGAGGGCAAGGAGTTGAGCGCTGAGGTGGTCAGGCCGGGAGTTGAAGCCGTGCTCACCCGAAACGACCTGGGTTTTTACATCATCTGTGAGCATACCGGCCGACCCGTGGGTCAATTAATGATCACTTACGAGTGGAGCGACTGGCGAAACGCATTTTTTTGGTGGATCCAGAGCGTCTACGTCAGCCCTGTCTACCGACGGCTAGGTGTGTATAAGGCTCTGCATTACTACGCCGCGGAAGAAGCCCGTCGCCAGGGCAATGTTTGCGGTCTGAGACTATACGTGGACAAGAACAACACCATCGCCCAAGGGGTGTACGCTGGTCTGCGCATGAGCCCGACCAACTACGACATGTATGAGATACATTTCAATGCCTGCCCGGCTCAGAGACTGGCGGAAGTAGAGAAAGAACAAGAGGCAAATGATGACGCTACCGAATAACGTGAAGCAATTTGCGACCGAGAACCATCAGGGCGTTCTGTCTTGTTTTCGCAGGAATGGGATGCCGCAGATGAGTGTTGTGACCTGTGGGCCCTACCGGGGCGGCGTGGCCTTCTCCACTACAAACGACCGGGCCAAGCTGCTCAACCTGAAACGAGACGCCCGGTGCTCGCTGATGGTCTCAAAGCAGAACTGGTGGGGTTACATAGTGTTCGAAGGTAGAGCCACGATCTTGTCGGCCGACAACACCTCCGCCGACGAGCTGCGGGACGCCCTGCGCGATGTCTACCGCGCCGCAACCAACACTGACCACCCCAACTGGCCCGAATACGACCAAGCGATGGTCGACGACCGCCGCGCGGCAGTGATCGTGGTACCAGACCAGATATATGGCACAGTTGTTTAGATATATGCTCCTAATTCGGGCCTTGTGCTACGATTGTCCTTTCATGACTTACGGCAGGAGGGACAATGGCCGACGACGCTGCCAAGAAGGACCTGCAAAAGGCCGGACAAGAGTACCAACAAAGGCTGTCTGACGCCTTGGCTCGGCAGAGCGAACCGAAACCGGCGCCCGAGACCAGCTACGGCATGCCCCTGAAATCCGTTTACACCCCTGAGGACGCAACAGACGGAGATTACATGCGGGACCTGGGGTTTCCCGGCGACTACCCGTTCACTCGGGGTATCAGGCCAGACATGTACCGCGGCCGTCTCTGGACCATGCGTCAGTATGCCGGCTTTGACACGGTTGAGGAGACCAACTCGCGGTTCCGGCACTTGCTGGACCAAGGTCTCACCGGCATGAATGTGGCCTTCGACCTGCCCACCCAGTTAGGTATGGATCCCGACCACCCTCAGGCGACCAGGGAGGTGGGTAAGGTGGGCATATCGTGCCCGTCGGTCCGCCAAATGGGAAACTTATTCCAGGAATTGCCCCTGAAGCAGGTGACCCCTTCCCTGACTGTAAACGCGTCGGCTCAGTCCGTCCTATCCATGTACGTGGTGACCGCCCAAAATCAGGGCATACCCCTGGAGCAGATCGGCGGGACCACCCAGAACGACATCCTGAAAGAGTTCATCGCCAGGGGGAATTACATCTTCCCTCCCGGCCCGTCGTTGAAGATGTCGGTGGACCTCTTCGAGTACTGTGCCCAACACCTGCCCCGGTGGAACTTCATAAATATCTGCGGTTACCACGTGCGAGAGGCAGGCTCCAGCCTGGTGCAGGAACTGGCTTTCGCCTTTGGGAACGCCTGCGCTTATCTAGATGAGGCGCTATCCCGAGGAATGGCGATCGACGATTTCGCGCCCCGCATCGCCTTCAACTTCAGCGTGTTCAACAACGTGCTCGAAGAAGTGGCCAAGTTTCGCGCTGCCCGCCGGTTGTGGGCCCGGCTGCTTAAGGAGCGTTACGGCGCCAAGAATCCGCGTTCCCTGACCTTTAGGACCGGGGCTGGGAGCGGCGGCAGCACCTTGGTGGCCCAACAGCCGGGGAACAACGTTGTGCGAGTGACCCTGCATACCGTGATCGCCGCCATGGCCGGGGTGCAGTCAATGCACACAGCGTCCATGGACGAGGCCCACGCACTGCCTTCAGAGGAGGCGGCTACACTGGCACTGCGGACTCAGCAGATCGTCGCGTATGAGAGCGGATTGGCAGATGTGATTGACCCACTTGGCGGTTCCTACTACGTTGAGAACCTAACGGATCAGATCGAAGAGCAAGCCGAAGAATACCTGAAACGCATCGAAGAGCGTGGCGGCATGGTGTCGGCTATCGAGTCCGGCTGGGTGGTCCAGGAGATCGGAGAAGAGGCCTACCGGTTCCAACGGGAAGTGGAGCGAGGCGAACGGGTGGTCGTGGGACTGAACCGGTTCACGACCGATGAGACTCCGCCCATTCAGCTACACAGCCCCGACCCGTCGGTGGCCAACGCGGTCAAGAAAGAGATCAGCGATCTTAGGAGCCAGCGGGACGAAAAATCGTTCGTAAGGGCCTTGGATGATTTGAAGTCTATGGCTAGCGAGGGCGGCAACCTAATGCCCGCAACATTGGAAGCAATCAGGTCTTTGGCGACTGTCGGAGAAGTTTCCGGGGCGCTGCGCGAAGTATTCGGAGAGTGGCAAGCGCCGAGTGTTTAGGAACGGAAATCAACTGTTTGGCCCGCTCATGGTGACGACGTGTACGCAATTACTCCGCTTCGGTTCACGCTAGAGAGGCCCCTTGTTCGTACATTCTGATGGATATGGACGGTCCGGTGGTAGCGCGCGTCGTTCGGGACGACGAGACCGGAGGTTCAAATCCTCTCACACCAACCATTTCTTTACGAAATAAGTCGGTTCAAATACCATATTTTATAATGTCCATTCCCATCAAACGGGGATTCCACCCTTAAAACGATGAATCCATTTGGCATAACCCCTCGATTGAGGGGGTTTTTGCACCCACAGTTTATGCCCGTCTCAGGGGCGAACCGATTACCAACTGATTACGAATCACCTATAAACTATACTCAGGTGTGACGCCGTGTGTTGTAGAGGTTGAAGCGTGGCCTGTGACCCAATAATTAAAGGCCGGGTTTAACAGATCTGGCATCGTAATCGTGGGTGTTCGGCCCAAGAGATCCACGAGAAGTGCCAGGCTGACCCGATCATCTGTTCCGGATGTCTTTCCAAAAAACAATTGGCATTTGAATCATGCAGGAATTTAAACCGAACTACCGTCCATTGGGGTCAGAAGAGGACGATGTGGTGGATCCCCGGTCAGAACAGCCTGACGGGCCTTTTGATCATGAAAGATTTAAGACCTTGACTGTTTTGGCTCATGCAGCAGGCCAGGTTATGGATCGATACGCCATCAAAGGTTTCGAAGGCTTCACGAACAGGCAAGCAGATTGGGCATGTAAACTCCGATCGTTCTTCAACCTTTCCAACCCGTTCGAAACTCTCGTTCTCCTCCTCTTCACCTTTCAGTTCTCCCAAAACGAACGATTCGACCTTGAAATGGGCAAGACAGAGCCGATAGACCGATCACACCCACTCAGTCAGGCTCTAATGGCCTGGGTCTGGTGGGATCCAGGTTCGGAAGCAAGCCGCGTGGATCGGTTCTACCCGTGGGAATACGGAGAGGAGCGAACTAGCCGTATGGTGGCTATCGCGTCCGGGTTGTTACCCGAACCGATAGATGTCACATCCCCGGATGATATTCCTCCGTCTCCACCAAGGACACAGTGATTCAGCCGCCTGCACCGCCTGCCTCGATATCCCAGCTCTCAGATACAGCTAGAAAGAGAGCCTGTAGCCCCATCAACTGATCGCCTGTGGGATCTGTTCCAAAGTGGCGCCATCTTCTTTGCTCATAAAACAGGCAGCATCTCAATTCTTCGAAGGAACCCCGCCAGATACCACTTCTCTCGAAGATCTCTAGTTTTTGGTTTGCGAGGTCACCACATTCGACTCCCAGGTTGGTTTTTGCGTACCTGTATCCATCCGCTGTGAGAGCATATCGCCAAATCGATGAAATATCACCGACATCAGCGTTTGGTTTGAGCCAGATCTGGTCCCCCTCTTCCTGCATCCAATCTCGTTGCCCTAACGGAACGCCAGGCTTTGAGTTAGTCTAGTGACACCGGTGACAGTCCGTCCATGTAGGAAACAAAATTCCCTGAACCCTGAGGGATTCTGGGCACAAACTTCGTGGTAGAGACGTATACTTACTCGTATAGCTGTTTACCGGTGGTTGGAGAGTCGGCGGCGGTCCGGCTTAGAGAGGTATTCTCCCGGCGGTGATGGATTCCTCAAGCGCGCACGTTCGAAACGGATTGGATTCTTGCACTCCGCCAATGCTGGCGGGGGTTTAGACCTGGTATCCGGCCGGCCCGCCCTCCCTGAATT
>ERZ651768.1054-NODE-1054-length-20395-cov-10.323162_pt1 | contig 20395 bp, 21 predicted proteins | sample MGYA00514754_ERZ651768 | MGnify/ENA metagenome assembly ERZ651768
GTCGGCACAGCGACCAGCGCAATCGCCCCCCCACCGATCGCCGCCACCTGTCCGGGACGGGTCCGGAGGTGGGGAGCCAGCATCGCCACGAACGCCGCGGGGAACGCCGCATCCAGACCCAGGACTCCCGGGTCCTCGAAGGCTCCGCCGACCACCACACCCAGGACCGTGCCGACGTTCCAGAATGCGAAGAGCCACAGCCCGGTGAACCAGAAGGCATCCCTCGACCGGTCGGTGCCCACCTGGGCGCTGGCCACCGCCGTGGTCTCATCGATGACGAAGTGGGCCGCCAGGGCCCGACGGACGCGCCCGCCGCGCAACAGCGGGGCGACCACCGGTCCGTATAGGGCGTTGCGGGCACCGATCAGCAGGGCACCACCCACGGCTGCGACCGTCGTGCCACCCGCGGCCACCACCGACACCGCGGCGAACTGTGAGGCTCCGGTGAAGGTCAACAGGGAGAGCGCCAAGGCCTGTCCGAGGCTCAGGCCGGTGCTGTCGGCGAAGACCCCGAAGGTGACCCCGATGAGGAAGCAGGCGGCGGCAACCACGAAGCCGTCCCGACGATGGGGCGGCATCCGTCGGGTGTTCAGCACGCGGATCCCAGCCGGTCGACCAGCCGGCCGACCATGTCGTCGAGGGTGGCCGCGCAGGCATCGAAGTCGGCCTGGTCGCCGGCGGCAGGGTCTACCACCTCCTCCCAGTCCTCCACCTCGACGACGGAGAGACCCAGCGAGGCGACGCGTTCCGCCAACGGACCTCCTGCCGGAAGGTCCCGCACCAGGCGGGACAGGGTGGCGGTGCGGGCCGCCACGGCCGGATGGTGGCGACGGATCCAGGCCACGTGGCCGGGCTCCATGGCGACCACCAGGTCGACCGCGACGTGCTCGGTACCGAACTGCCTGCTGCGGTGGTCGGGGTCGGCCAGGCCGTGGTCGGCCAGGGCACTGCGGGTGCGCTGGCTCATCGGCAATCCCTCCAGGACGAGGGTGCCTGCGCCGACCGCCCGGTAATCGGGGGCACGGTCCGCGAACATGGCCCGGGCCATCACCGAGCGGGCCGCGTTGCCCGTGCACAAGAAGCAGATGGTCGGCGGCACGCCGGCCGCCCCTGCCACCCCGCTCACGCTCCGTCCGCCGGGTCGTCGGCGCCCTCCTGGGCCCGCCCGGGGATGGCCACGAACAGGGCCTCGGCCTCGGCGGTTACCTCCGTCCCGCCATCGGTCGTCGGCGCCAGGCACCGGGCCCTGGCGACAAGGCGACGGCCCGACTGCCTGACCACCCGGGCCTCGAACCGGAGGTCGACGTCCAACGGGGTGGGTCGCCGGTAGCGGATGGACAACCGTCCCGTGACCACCGGCCCGGCGTCGACCAGCCACGGGACGCCGCTGAGGACGTCGTCGAAGATGCCGGCCACCAGCCCACCGTGGGCCCGGGCCGGTGGCCCCTCCCTGGACCTGTCCAGGCGGACCTCGCCGACCACCACGGGTTCACCGTCGGAGTCCACGCCCGTCGAGACCCGCAGCGGTGGGGCCAAGGGGTTGCGGCCGCCCCGGTAGAGGCTGTGGTCACCTGCCTCCTCGCGCAACCGGACGGCCAGGTCGTCGTCTATCTCGGAGACCGGCACCTCGTACCAGCGCCGGCGATCCGGCGACTCCAGTGCGGCCCGGGCCGCCGCCACGTGTGCCCTGGCCGCCTCCAGGGCGTCGACGTCGGGCGACGACCGGTTCACGTCGGCGATGAGGGCCCGGACCTCGTCGGCGAGGCCCAGGCCGGCTGGACGGGTGGCTGCCGTGTCCCTGCTCCGATCGCTCATGGGGCTGCAGTCTGGCGGCTCATCCACCGTCCGGTGCTGACCTGCGCCGACCGGTCAGGCCGATCGACCAGCCGAGAGACCCAGCCCGGCGGCGATACGTCGCCGGTGCAGTCGACTGTCACCCCAGGAGGCGGCCAGAGCCCACCCCCGCTTCAGCCACAACTGGAGGTCGTACTCGATCGTGTAGCCGATGGCACCGTGGCACTGCAGGGCGACCCGACAGGCCCGGTCCAAGGCATCCGAGGCCAGCGACTTGGCCATCGAGACGTCGATCGAAACCGACCCACCGTCGGTGGGGCTCTCGCCGCCCGCCAGGGACCAGGCCGCCACCTGCACCATGGGCCGGGCGAACTCCAGGTCGATGGCCACGTTCGCACAGTGGTGCTTGACCGCCTGGTTGGCCCCCACCGCGTGGCCGAACTGCTCCCGGTCGGCGACGTAGGCCACCGTCATGTCCAGGAGCCTCTGGGCCACGCCGACGGCCTGGGCGGCAGCCGCCCACGCCCCGCGGTCCAGCCACCCGTCGACCACGGCCGGATCGTCGGAGAGGAGGGTGTCGGCCGACGGGGTCCAGTCGACGCGTGCGAGGCGCCGGGAGGAGTCCACGCTCTCCTGTCCAGTGCAGGCCATCCGGTCGGCAGGCACGGCGTGCAGGGCGCCGTCGGCCCCCAGCAGCGACAGGTCGGCCCGTCCGGCGGCCAGCACCAGGTCGTCGACGGGAGAGGCCGCCGTCAGGACGACCTCGCCCGAGGCCGCGCGGCCCAGCCACTCGTCTCTCAGCGCCGCCGATCCGTGGTCCCGGAGGAGCGGCACGGCTACGGCCACGTGCTCGGCCACCGGCTCGGGACAGGCGGCACGGCCCAGTTCCTCCAGCAGGAGCACCAGGTCGACCTCGCCCATGCCCAGGCCGTCGTGGGAATCGGGCACCGTCAGGCCAAGCACGCCGGTTCCACCCAGGATCTCCCAGAGACCCGGAACCCTGCCATCTGGGTCGTCCCAGGAGGCGCGGACCGCCTCCGGTGGACAGTCGGCGGCGAGGATGCCCCGCAGCGTCTCGGCGAAGAGGCGCTGGTCCTCGGAGAAGGTGGCGTCCATCGTGCTACCCCGCCGTCACTTCCGGGGGAGGCCGAGCACCCGCTCGGCGATGATGTTGCGCTGGATCTCGTTGGTGCCGGCGTAGATCGGTCCCGAGAGGGCGAACAGGTAGCCAGACATCCACGAGCCCCCGTCCACGGCATCGGGGGCGGCGGCGACGAGCTCGCCCCGGTCGCCGAGCAGCCGGAGCGCCGTGGCGTGCAGCTCGACGTCCAGTTCCGACCAGAAGACCTTCATCATCGAGGAGGCCGACCCCAGCTCGCCGCCCCCCATGAGCCGGGCCGCCGTGCGGTAGGTCTGCCACCGGTACGCCTGGGCACCGGTCCAGGCCAGGACCACCTCGTCCAGCAGGCCCTCGTCGGCGGTGCCGGCCTCGACGAGCTCCCGGTAGAGCCCGGTGAGGCGGTCGGCGGTGGCCAGGAACCGGCCTGGCGCCCGGAGGTTCAGCCCACGTTCGCTGGACGTTGTCGCCATGGCCACGTTCCATCCCTGCCCCTCGTCACCCAGGAGGTTGGACTCGTGCACACGGCAGCCGTCGAAGAACAGCTCGGCGAAGGCGGGCTCGCCGTCCAGGCGGCCCACCGGCCGGCGCTCGAGGCCTTCGGAGTCGGCCGGTACCAGCAGGTACGAGAGGCCGCGGTGGCGTTCCGACGTCGGATCGGTCCGCACGATGCAGAACAGCCAGTCGGCCCACGCTCCGCGCGAGCACCAGGTCTTCTGGCCGTCCAGGACGAACCACTCCCCGTCTCGGACTCCCCTGGTGGTGATCGACGCCAGGTCGCTTCCGGCGTTCGGCTCGGACCAGGCCTGGGCCCAGATCTCGGCTCCGGAGGCCATTGGGGGCAGGAAGCGGTCCTTCTGGGCGTCGGTCCCGTAGGCGAACAGGGTGGGTCCGAGCAGGGAGATGCCGTTGGTGTTGACCCGACCCGGGGCGCCGGACCGGTAGTACTCCTCCTCGAAGATCAGCCACTCGACGAGGTCGGCGCCACGGCCGCCGTAGGCCTCGGGCCACGCCACGACCGACCAGCCGGCCTCGTGGAGCACCCGCTCCCACCCGCGGTGTCGTTCGAACCCCTCGGGTGTGTCCATGGGCGGCAACGGGGCGGCCGGGATGTTCTCGGCCAGCCAGCCGCGTACCTCGGCACGGAACTCCTGTTGGGTACCGGTGAAGCGGAGGTCCACCGGCTACCCCGCTGGCCCGCAGAGGCGATCCAGTGCGGCGCTGGCCTCGGCCACCGTGCGACCGATCAGCTCGGCACAGCTGGGTAGCTCGTCTATCGAGCCGACCCCCTGGCCGGTGGGGAGGATGCCCACCTCGGGATGGCCGTCGACCATGGTGGCCCGGGTGAGCATCGGGGCGTTGGCGGCCATGGCCACCTGCCCCCACGTCAGGTCCCCGCTGCGCTTCATCCGGAGCCCCTCGGCCAGGAGCTCGCGCATCGGCGTGCCGGTCAGGCTGCGGAAGCGCAGGGCGTTGCGGGCCGCCCTGGGGAAGGCGAACAGCCGTGAGCGCTCGAGCCGCTCGACCATGGGCGTGGCGACCACGCGCTGCGGGGCGCCGTCCACGGCACGGGTGACCACCGTTCCGGTCACCGGGGTGGCCAGGTAGATGGCCTTGATGGAGTCCGGCACGTCGCTGTCGCTGGTGAGCAGGAACCGGGTGCCCATGGCCACGGCGTCGGCACCCCAGGCCAGCGCCGCTGCCAGGCCCCGGCCGTCGGTGAACCCGCCGGCGGCGATGACCGGCAGGTCGATGGCGTCGAGCACCTCGCCTATCAGCAGCGAGGTTGGTACGACGCCGGTGTGCCCTCCCCCCTCGGCGCCCTGCGCTATGACGGCGTCCACGCCCCACTCTGCGACCTTCTCGGCGTGGCGGCGGGCACCGATGGTGGGTATGACGACCACGCCGGCCGACCGGAGGCGGTCCACGGTGCGGCGGTCGGGCGCCTGTGCGAAGGACGCCACCCGCACCTCGGCGGTGATGAGGTGCTCCACCCGGCGGTCGATGTCGCCGGCGTCGGAACGGAGGTTCACCCCGAACGGCTCGGTGGTTGCCGCCCGGACCTCGTCGATGGCGGTGACCATCTGGTCGAAGGTCATGGGTGCGGCGGCGATGATGCCGAGGCCACCCGCCCGGGCCGTGGCAGCCGTGAGGCGCGACCCGGCCACCCAGCCCATGCCGGTCTGGACGATCGGGTGTCGGACGCCGACCAGGTCGCAGAACCGGGTGTGGAGGCGGCGGTCGGGCGCCGTGGGCGTCGGGTCGGTCATAGCTGGCCTCAGCCGCCGAACTCGGCCCTGCGGAGGCCCCGGGGGTCGATGACCTCGCGTATGAGCCGGAGCTCCTCGTCCGTGGGCCGGGGGGTCTCGTCGACCACCTCTGGCAGGAGCAATTCGAACCCCGTCGCCTCCACCACCTCGTCGACGGTGACGCCCTGGTGGACGGAGACCAGCTGCATGCGTAGCTCGTCGTTGGCGAAGTCGAACACGCCAAGGTTCGAGACGACGCGCCGGATCTCGTGGTTGGCCCGTATGGCTGCCGAGAGGTCGGCAACCCTGTCGTAGCCCGGGCCCGAGACCACGTCGACCGATGGCACGAACGTCCTGGGAGAGTGGTTGGGCACCCAGTAGCTGGTGGTGTGGTTGACGAGGTTGCCGGGGGCACCGCGGAGGCCCAGCAGCTGGGCCTTCGGCTTGCGCCAGTCGCCGATGGCGGCCAGGTTCTGGTTGCCACGGGCGTCGATCTGGCTGGCTCCCATGACCACGTGGCGCCGGCCGGACCAGAGCAGGTCGAAGATGTCCCGGTAGGGCATCCACGCCTCGATGAGGCGCTCGGCGCCGGCATCGCCGACGGGCAGGGTGTTGGCCACCAGGAACGCCACCGTGTCGGTCATGACCATGTCGGGTTCGAAGGTGGCCCGTGCCAGCCGACCGCCGATGATCGGCGTGGTGCCTATCGGATTGCAGAGGATCTCGCCGTCGCCGCGGAAGGCCTCGGCTATGGCCACCACGCAGACCTCGTCGAGGGTGGCCGGATCGGTCCCGGCGCTCACGGGGCGGCCCCCTCGGCGTCACGCTCGGCGGCCCGCTCGTCCACCCTGTGCAGGTACTCGGCGTGGCTGGGCGCGTGTACGAACCGGTCGGCGAACGCCGCCCAGGCCTCGGGATCCCGGGCAGTCGCCGCATACTCGCGTTGGAAGGCCTCGTCCCGCTCGTAGTCGGGAGGGCACTCGGTGAAGTGCGCTCCCCGGGGTGCCTCGACAACGCCGTCCACGAAGAGCCGGGGGATCTTCAGCGTGTGGAACGTCCCCTCGTCCAGCAGCGCCTCGGTGGCGACGACTTTCTCGCAGGACATGAAGGTGCGGTCGGCCGCCTTGGTGAACAGGTCGTCGAAATAGAGGTCCGGCCCGAGGAACTGCCCGTTTCCGCCGGCGTCGGCCCTGTTCATGTGGATCAGCGAGACGTCAGGTCGCAGCGCAGGAACGGCCACGAACTCCTCGGAGCGGCCGTCGGCGTCCGGGTACGGCGAGGCGACGGTCCTCAGTTCGGGGTTCATGGTCAGCATGTCGCTGCCCAGGCCGGCGCGTGTCGGGTAGAAGGGCACCCGGTGGGCGGCGGCCAGCAGGCCCAGGTAGAAGGCTCCCTCGTCCAGCTCGGTGAACTGGATGGTGCCCTGCTGGCGGGCCTGTCGGAAGTGCGGCTCCAGGGGTATCGAGTCCAGCGAGACGAAGCCGTACACGGCCCTACGGACCTTGCCGGTGGCACACAGGATGCCGATGTCGGGCCCGCCGTAGCTGACGATCGTCAGGTCCTCCAGGCTGGAGCGGGCGATCGCCCGGACCAGCGACATGGGCTTGCGTCGCGACCCCCAACCACCGATGCCGATGGTCATGGAGTCCTCGAGCTGCGCGACGACGTCGTCCTCTGTCATCAACTTGTCCGGCACGGGCCCGACGGTAGGCGAGGTGGGACCTGACGGCCAGCCCTGACGGAGTGTCAGAAAGTGGAATCGGTCACGCCACCGTGTAGGACCGACCTCTCGGCGACCGGAACGGACGCCAGTCGGCGTCACGGGTAGCGTGCCTGCCGTGAGCGAAACCCGGTCCCATGCCGATCCCCTCGACTTCACCGGGATGTCGGTGATCGTGACCGGCGGAACCCGCGGCCTGGGCCGCGTCATAGCGCGGACCTTCCTGGATGCCGGCGCCGACGTACTCGTCTGCGCCCGGAACGCACCCGACTCCCCCGTCACCTCGTCCGACGGGGAGCGACCCGCTGCGTTCGTGGCCGCCGACGTGCGTGATGCCGACCAGGTTGCCGCCGCGGTGGCCGCCGCCGTCGAATCCGCCGGTCGCCTCGACGTCCTGGTGAACAACGCCGGTGGAGCGCCCCCGGCCGACTCGGCCACGGTCTCGCCCCGCTTCAACGAGAAGATCCTGGCCCTGAACCTGACGGGGCCGATGACGTTCAGCCAGGCGGCCCGGCGGGCCATGGTCGACCCGTCGAACCCTGCGGGCGGTGGCGTGATCCTCAACATCTCGTCGGTCAGCGGAAGCCGTCCCAACCCCGGTGGGGTGGCCTACGGGGCGGCCAAGGCCGGGCTGGAGAACATGGGCCGGACCCTGGCGCACGAGTGGGGCCCGGAGGTCCGCGTGGTCACCGTCACGGTCGGCCTGATCCTGACCGAGGAGTCGGAGCGGTTCTACGGAGATGCCGCCGGTCGGGCCGCCATAGCCGAGAACCTGGCCATGAGACGCCTCGGGGACCCGGCCGAGGTGGCAGACATGTGCCTGGTGCTGGCATCACCGCTGGCACGCTGGGTGACCGGCACGAGCGTCGAGGTCCACGGCGGCGGGGAGGGGCCCGCCTACCTGGGCCTAGCCAACCGCGACGCCGCAGGCAACTGAACGGGGACGGACCGTGCCGCCCATCCGGAGCTGGCGCTCCCCCGGCATCGAGGTCCGGGACGGTGCGGTCGCCGGGCTCGGGGTGTTCGCGGTAGAGCCCATACCGGCCGGCCGGATCGTGGCCGTCAAGGCCGGGCACATCGTGGACCGTGAGGAGGTGTTCCGGCTGACCGCCGAGATCGGCGACCAGAGCCTCCAGATCCACGACGACCTGTACCTCTCGCCTCGTACGGCCGCCGAGGTGGACGAGACGGCCATCCGCATCAACCACTCGTGCGACGCCAACGTGGGCTTCCGGGGCCAGGTCGTATACGTGGCGATGAGGGACATAGCCGTAGACGAGGAGCTCTGCCATGACTACGCCATGGACCGCACAGACGACTACCGCCTGCAGTGCTGCTGCCGTGCCGCGCTGTGCCGCGGCACGGTCACCGGAGAGGACTGGCGCCTGCCCGAGGTGCAGGCCCGCTACGAGGGCTTCTTCGTGGAGTACGTGGCCGAGAAGATCCGGGGCCTGTCGACGGGCGGCTGACCGCCCGGATCAGGTCCCCACGTCCTGGCCGATCTCGGCCAGGGCGTCGCGCAGGGCCACCCGCAGCCTTCGGGCTATGTCGGGCGAGAGGTGGCCCACCAGGCCCTGGCCGGCCCGACCCACCTCCTCGAACGTGAGGATCACCCGTGGTTCCGCGTCCGCATAGTCGTCGCTGATGCCGACCGCCCATGAGATGGGGGTGAGCTCGTCGTCCTCGTAGTCGGGTGGATAGTCCGAGGCGCGGAACGGGTAGTCGTCGATGGAGCGTCGCATGGGGCGAGTCTGGCCCACCGGCCCGAGTCGTACTGGACCCTGTAATCCCGACTAATCCGATCGGAATAATGTTGATTCACGGGGTGGCCGTCGGTAGGTTGGACCTAATCCCGACCAGACCTATCGGATTTAGCAGGATTCGCCCGTGACTGTGACCACCTCCCCGTATCCCGTGAACCTCGACCTGCAGGGTCGCCGGGCCCTGGTGGTGGGTGGCGGCGACGTCGCCGCCCGGAAGGCCCGCGGCCTGCTGGCCGCCGGAGCCCAGGTCACCGTGGTGGCTCCGGAGGCGGTTGACGAGATCGCCAACGACCACCGGGTCCGTTGGCACCAGCGCCCCTACCGACGAGGTGAGGTGGCCTCGTACAGACTGGCCGTCACCGCCACCGGTGACCCGACGGTCGACGGGCAGGTCTACTGGGACGCCGAAGCGTCCGACGTCTGGCTGAACAGCGCGGACGACCCCGAGCACTGCTCGTTCACCCTTCCGGCGGTCACCACCCGCGACGACCTCCAGGTGGCCGTGTCCACCAACGGCCGCAGCCCTGCGGTCGCCGCGTGGCTGCGCCGCACGATCGACGGTGCCATCGGCCCGGAGCACGCCACCGTCCTGACGCTTGCCTCCGAGGTCCGGGCCGAACTCCGGGAAACTGCCGGCAGCAGCGAGTCGTCGGGCTGGGAGGCCGCCCTGGACGACCACCTGCTGGACCTGGTCCGGGCCGGCGACCTTGTGGCGGCCCGGCAGCGCATACGGACCGCCGTCGGCCTCGACGACCCCCTCATGGACGGAGCGATCCTGTGACCGTGCACCTGGTTGGCGCCGGCCCGGGCGACCCCGACCTGCTCACCGTGCGGGCGCTGCGCCTGCTGGAGGCCGCCGACGTGGTCGTCCACGACCGGCTGGTGGACCCACGGGTACTCGACCTGATCGCCCCGTGGGCAGAGGTGATCGACGTCGGCAAGCGCCCCGGCGGACCGGCCGACGCCCAGGACCGCATCCACGACCTGCTGGTCGACGCCTCGCACAGAGCCGACACCGTCGTCCGCCTCAAGGGTGGCGACCCGTTCGTGTTCGGCCGTGGCGGCGAGGAGGCGGAGGCACTCCGTCGGGCCGGAATCGACGTGGCCGTGGTTCCCGGCATCACCTCGGCCGTGGCCGGTCCGGCCGCCGCGGGCATACCCGTCACCATGCGGGGCCACGCCAGCGGGTTCACGGTGGTCACCGGCCACGAGGACCCGACCGCAGGACGGCACCTGGACTGGGACGCCCTGGCACGCCTCGGCACCACCCTCGTCGTGCTGATGGGCGCATCGCGCACCGCGGCCATCGCCGAACGACTCCTGGCCGGCGGAATGGCCTCCGACACGCCGGTGGCCGCCATCGAATCGGCCACGACCGCCGCCCAGCGAACCCTGCGGACCACCCTGTCCGAACTCGACAGCCACACCGTCAACGCACCAGCAGTCCTGGTGATCGGCACCGTCGCAGCACTCGAGGTGACCGACGAGGCCGAGCTGGAACGTCTCGTCGCCGATGTCGCCCTGACCGAACCCTCATCCCACTGACCCACATGCCCTAAGAGAGCCGACCATGACACAGCTCACCAACCCCACAGACGTCTCCCCCATCCATCCCGAGATGGCGGCCGACATCGTCAAGTTCGAGGAGATGCTCGCCGACTACCAGGCCGGCCGCATCGCCGAGGACGTCTTCCGGGTCTTCCGGTTGAACAACGGCATCTACGGCCAGCGCCAGGGCGGTACCAGCCAGATGGTGCGGGTCAAGGTGCCCTACGGCGCCATGACCGCCGACCAGCTGGACCTGCTGGCCGACGTCGTGGACGACCACAGCCGCGGCTGGGGACACATCACGACCCGGCAGAACATCCAGTTCCACTTCGTGGAGTTGGCCGAGATCCCGACCGTCATGCGCAAGATGGCCGAGGTCGGCCTCACGACCCGTGAGGCCTGCGGCGACACGGTGCGCAACGTGCAGGGCTGCCACCTGGCCGGCGCCTGCCCCCTGGAGGTCCTCGACATCACCCCGTGGGCCGAGGCCGCCTACCGGCACTTCGTCCGCAACCCGCTGGCCCAGCGCCTCCCGCGGAAGTTCAAAATCAACTTCTCTGGCTGCGACACCGACTGCGGCCAGGCCATGTTCAACGACGTCGGCGTGATCGCCGCCACCCGCACGTTCGACGACGGCAGCGTGGAGCGGGGCTTCCGGGTATACATCGCCGGCGGCCTCGGCACCACGCCGTTCCCGGCGCTCGCCCTGGAGGAGTTCACGCCGAAGGAGGACCTGCTGGCCACCATCGAGGCCGTGCTCCGGGTGTTCGAGCAGACCGGCAACCGTGACAACAAGCTCAGGGCCCGCCTCAAGTGGGTGGTCGACCAGTTGGGCATCGACGAGGTCCGGCGCCGGGTGCTGGCCACCCGCAAGCTGCTGCCCGCATCGTCCACCTGGCCGGGAGGCATCCCCACCGTGGTCACCGAATGGGGCGACGAGCCGGCCGGCGTGGCCGACGGCGTCACCCCGACGGCCATGGGCCAGGGAACGCCGGTGACCCTCGGCGCCCTGAGCGACTACGACCGGTGGGTTGAGGCAAACGTGGTCAGGGGCGCCGCCAACGGCACCGTGTCGGCCTACGCCTGGTGCGAGCTGGGCGACGTCACGTCCGGCCAGTTCCGGGCCGTGGCCTCCATGGTCCGGGAGTTCGACGTGGACGTGCGGGTCACCAACCGGCAGAACCTGGTGCTGCGCGACCTCACGGAGGCACAGCTTCCGGACCTGTACGAGCGACTGGTCGCCGCCGGCATGGCCCGCCCGGGTGCCGAGCTCTCCCGGGACGTCGTGGCCTGCCCCGGCGCCGACACCTGCAACCTGGCGGTCACGCAGAGCCGCGGCCTGGCCAGCGCCATCGGGGCCGCCCTGGACGAGGCCGGCCTGGCCGAGGTGGGCGGCGTGCGCACGAACATCTCGGGCTGCACCAACAGTTGCGGCCAGCACCACACCGCCGACATCGGCTTCTTCGGAGCCGAACGCCGGGCCCACGGCCAGTCGGCCCCCGGCTACCAGATGCTGCTGGGCGGCTACGTGGGACAGGAGCAGATCCACTTCGGACAGAAGGCGCTGCGGCTGCCTGCCAAGAACGCCGCCGAGGCGACGGTACGGGTCGTCAGCCGGTTCGTCGGCGAGCGCCAGGCCGGTGAACGCTTCATCGACTGGTTGGAGCGCGCCGGCGGCGCCAAGGAGGTGGCTGCGGGCCTCAAGGACCTGGACGAGTTCCCGACGCCTGACGAGGGCCCCGAGTACTACGTGGACTACGACGAGACTGGCCCCTATGCGGCCGTCATCGGCGAGTCGGAGTGCGCCACCTGACCCGACCGTCTCCCCGGCGGCACCGGCCATGGGGCAGGATCTCGCCATGGCCCCCGTCTTCCGAACCGAGGACACCCCGCCCTACGGCGAGGTGGAACAGGTGTCGCCGCTGGTCCGCCGGGTGGTGGCCAACAACCCGTCGAGGTTCACCTACCACGGTTCTGGCACGTTCATCGTCGGCCCGGCCGCCGGTGGCGACGTAGCCATCATCGACCCCGGCCCGGCCGATGACGACCACGTGGCGGCCCTGCTGCGGGCCGTGGACGGCCAGCGTGTCACGCACCTGCTGATCACCCACACCCACCCCGACCACTCCCCGGCGGCCGCCGCGCTGAAGGAGGCCACCGGCGCCCCGACACACGGCTTCGGCCCGCATCCCGCCGAGGCCATCCGGGCCCATGAGGAGAGGGTGCGAAGGGCGATCGAGGCCGACGAGGAGCCGGAGTCCGAGGACGGCGAGGGGTCAGGCGATCGGGACTTCGTCCCGGACGTGGTGACCGCCGACGGCGACGTCATAGCCGGGGCGGGCTTCACCTTCGAGGCGCTCCACACGCCGGGCCACATCTCCAACCACCTCTGCTTCGCCCTCCGGGAGGAGTCCACGCTGTTCACCGGAGACCACGTCATGGGCTGGTCGACCTCGGTGGTCCCGGCGCCGGACGGCGACCTGAACCACTACCTGGCCAGCCTGGGTCTTCTCCTGGACCGGCCCGAGACGACCTACCGACCGACCCACGGACCGGCGATCACCGATCCCATCCCGTACGTGGCGTCGCTCATCGAACACCGGCGGATGCGCGAGCGCCAGATCCTGGACGCACTCGCCGACGGCCCCCGCGACATCGCCTCCATCGTGGTCGATCTGTACGCCGACGTGGACGAGAAGCTCCACAAGGCCGCCGGCGCCTCCGTCTACGCCCACCTGCTGGCCCTCTCCCGGGCCGGACGGGTGGACAGCCTCAGCGAGGGCGACGACTCCGACTGGAAGGCGGACTGGCACCTGGCCTGAGCCGGAATGGTCGCCGGTCGGTCCGACTTTCCGGCTGCTCGGACCGTCCACCGGCCCGCGTGGAGACGGTCGGACTACGGGTGCCGGCTGGAGACCGAGACGACCTCGCCTGTCATGTACGACGAGTAGTCGCTGGCCAGGAACACCATCACGTTGGCCACCTCCCACGGCTCGGCCGCCCGCCCGAACGCCTCACCCTCCACCAGGGAGTCCAGCAGCTCCTCGCTGCTGCTCCTGGCCAGGAACGGGTGCATGGCGAGGCTGGGCGACACGCAGTTGATCCGGATGCCGGAACCAGCCGCCTCCATTGCCGAACACCTCGTGAGCGCCATCACGCCCGCCTTGGCCGCCGCGTAGTGGGTCTGGCCGGCCTGTGCCCGCCATCCGACCACCGAGGCGTTGTTCACGATCACACCGTGGCCCTGGGCCTCCATGATCCTCAGGGCGGCCCGAGTGCAGCGCATGGTGCCGGTCAGGGTGATGTCCAGAACCCTGTCCCACTCCTCGTCGGTCATGTCCACGAGCCGGGTCTCGCCACCCAGGCCGGCGTTGTTGACCAGCACGTCGATGCGCCCGTGCTCGGCCACGGTCGCGTCCATGAGGCCCTGCACGTCGGCCTCGTGGCGTACGTCGCAGAGCCGGGCCACCGGACGTTGCCCGGCCAGGGCCTCCAGGGCATCGGCGGCCTCGGCGAGGCGACGCTCGTGGACGTCGGAGACGACGACCGTGGCGCCCTCCTCGACGGCCCGCCTGGCGACGGCGAAGCCGATGCCGGCTCCGGCCGCCGCAGTGACCACCACGACCTTGTCGGCCAGCAGGCCATGGCCCTCTACGTAGGTGGGAACGGTCATGGCAGGAGGGTAGGCGCGTCGGCGTCGGCGGCTAGGACGCCGTCCCGGCCTCTTCTGCAGCCTTCTTCTCCGCCATCTCCCTCATCCGCCGTTCCAGGTCGGCGAACATCGGCATCTCCTCGGTGCCGATGGCGGTCGGGAGCCTCTCGGCGATCTCGTCCACGGTGAACATCTCACCGTCGTCGGCCGACATGTGCCGCAACTCCTCGGGCTGGTTCCACACGGCTATCCGCTTCCCCGTACAGGTGTAGATCTGGGCCGTCGTGTCCCGGGCGGCGTCCGACATGAGGTACACGGCCAGCGGGGCTATCGCCTCGGGGCCACCGGCCTCGATCTCGAACGGCACGTTCTCCGACATGCGGGTCATGGCCGCCGGGGCTATGCAGTTGGCGTTGATGCCGTAGCGCCGCAGGGCGAATGCCGCACTGCGGGTGAGCGAGACGATCCCACCCTTGGCCGCCGAGTAGTTGGCCTGTGCGGTCGAGGCCACGAAGGCACCGGAGGTGAACCCGACCAGGCTGCCGCCGGTCTCCTGGGAGCGCATGACCGCCGAGGCGGCCCTGTAGAGCGTGAAGTGGCCCTTGAGGTGCACGGCGACGACGTGGTCGAACTCCTCCTCGCTCATGTTGAACAGCATCCGCTCACGAACGATGCCGGCTACGCATACCACGCCGTCGATGCTCCCCCAGTTCTGGACAGCCGTGTCCACGATGCGCTGTCCCACCTCCATCTCCGACACGTCGCCGGCCACCGCAATCGCGGTTCCGCCGGCTGCCCGGATCTCGTCCACCACGCCGTCGGCCACCTCGCTGGACGGATCGCTGCCGTCCATGGTCACGCCGTAGTCGGCGACGACCACGTTGGCGCCCTCGTCGGCGCAAGCCAGCGCGATGGCCCGGCCGATCCCGTTCCCGGCACCGGTGACGGCGATGTTCTTTCCTGCCAGGTGGCCGGCCATTGTCTGCTCCCGGAGTGTTGGGCGAGGTTCAGCGACCTGACGGTCCGTCAGATCCTGTGGTCACCCTAGCGGCGCTCCAGATCCCCGACCCCGACCGGGAAGACGAGTTCGACGGGTCGACGGTCACCGCGCCGGGGCCATCCCACCGTCGGGGGTCACCGCGCCGGGACCATCCCGCCATCGACCGTGAGGCACTGGCCGGTCATGAAGCTCGCGGCATCCGACGCCATGTACAGGACCGCCCCGACCATCTCGTCGGGATCAGCCAGTCGCTTCAGGTAGTTGGATCGGGCCATGCCCGCCGTGCTCTCGGGCCCGGTGTTGCGGACCATGTCGGTGTCCACCGGCCCCGGGGCCAGGGCGTTGACCCGGATGCCCCGCGAGGCGTACTCGGCGGCCATCGACCGGGTGAAGTGCAGCAGCGCCGCCTTGCCGGCCCCGTACATCGACACCCCGGGGGTGTTCAGGAACGCCCCGGCCGAGATCACGTTGACCACCGAGGCGTGTTCCGAGGCCAGCAGGTGGGGCAGGCAGGCCTGGAACAGGAACAGCGGACCCCGCACGTTGACGTCGAACGACTTGGCGAACGCCTCGGGGGTGATCTCCCCTATGGGCTGGGCCACCGGGTTGGCCGCATTGTTGACCAGGATGTCGATGCCCCCGTATGCGCCGACGGCCGCGGCGACCAGCCGGTCCAGGTCGCCCAGGTCGCCCACATGGGCCGGGACTGCGAGGGCCTCGCCACCGGCGGCACGGATGGCGGCCACCGTCTCATCGCAGGCGTCGACCTTCCGGCTGGAGACGACGACCCTGGCTCCCTGGGCGGCGAATGCCTCTGCGACCGCCCGACCGATCCCCCGACTCCCGCCGGTCACCACGGCTACCCGCCCGGTCAGGTCGTGCAGGGCGGCGATGTCGGCTCGGTCCACGTCAGGTTCCGATCTCGGCGAACGGGACGACTTCGGCGCCCAGGGGCTCCACGTCGCCCTCGGGCAGGAAGAAGCGGAAGAACAGGGTGCCCGACGGCCGACCCTCGGTGTCGATCCAGTTGGGGACACCGGGGTCGGCATGGGCCACGACCATGCGGAAGGAGCCGTCGGGTTCGAGGGTGGTGGTGGCCCGGTTCCGGCTGACCGGCCGGTTCATGTAGTCGAGGGTCTGTTGGAATCGGTTCCAGGCGCACAGGCTGGCGAACCGGCACTCGGGCCACCGGCCAGTGACGACCAGCGCCTCGTCGGGCCCGAGCAACCAGCGACCCAGGGAATAGTGGGCGTCGGCAGCCGACAGGGCAAGATCGCCCGGCGCCTGGGGCACCGGGAACCCATTGGGGATTCGGCCCACCCAGTCGGGCGGCGCGGTGCGGTCGGCAGGGCGCGGACCGTCGATGGTCTTGCTTCGTACATGGGTGGCGACCCGCCCGATGGCAGCAGCCACCAGGGCGTCATCCCAAGGGGGCGGCGGCCCATCGGGTGGGTCGAGGTTCGAGATGGTCAGCGGCACGTGGACCTCGGCGGCGGCCGACGACGCCCACTCGAAGTAGTGGCGGCTGGTGAGGCGACCGGCGTCGGCCGACAGCCCCAGCCAGTTCCGGTCCCGGGGTTCACCCCCGAGGACGATCTCGTAGGAGCCTTCGGCGGCAACGTCGAACTGCGTGTCGTTGAGCACCCCGTCGGTGCGGTCCGGGTACGAGCCGTCGAAGGCCCCGGCCTCCACGGTGAACGCCGTGTACACCGCTCCGGCCAGGTTTCCGGTGATCCGGTAGGTGCGGTCGCCCCGGATGGGGGCCTCGAAGTAGACGGCGTCGGCATTGTCGCCGCTGAACTTGCGGGTCGGCGTCACGATCCGGCGCCATACCGGGCGTTCCGGGTCGAACTCGGCGTGGCTCACCAGCCCCGACTGGAGGATGTGGGCGATGGTGCGGTGGGCCTCGGCGACGTCGCGGTCGTCGAGCACCATCCACTCCTCACCGGCGAACCGCTCACCGGCCTCGGCCAGCACCTCGAGCAACCCGGCCCACGCAGCACGCGTCTCGGACATCTGCCTCCCCTCGATCCGGCCCCTTCGATCCGGAAACGAGTGTGGCCCGTGACCCGATCGGCGACCGCATCGGGTCGACACCTACGCTGGCCGACGTGCCGACCGACAAGAAGATCCTGATCACAGGGTTGACCGGCCAGATCGGCCATCCGGTGGCCAGGTTCCTGGCGCGGGACAACGAGGTGTGGGGCCTGGCCCGCTATACGGCCGACGGCAGTCGGGAACGGGCCGAGTCGATCGGAGTCCACCCGCACGTGGCCGACCTGGAGACCGGCGACTACGGCGACCTTCCGACAGACTTCACCCACCTCGTCCACTTCGCGGCGTGGCAGGGCCCGACCCCCGACTACGACCGCGCCATCCGGGCCAACGCCGAGGCCACCGGCCTGATCATGGCCCACTGCCGTCACGCCACCGCCGCCCTAGTCGCCTCGACCAACTCCGTCTACCGAGCCCACGCCGACCCCTGGCACGCCTATGTCGAGACCGACCCGCTGGGTGATCCGACTGCCCCCCACAGCCCGACCTACGCGGTCTCCAAGGTCGGCCAGGAGGCGGTGGCCCGCACCATGGCCAGGGCCCTGGGCCTGCCGACCACCATCGCCAGGATCAACGCCAGCTACGGGCCCAACGGCGGCCTTCCCGCCTACCACTGCGACGCCATCGCCGCCGGAAGGGCGGTGCCGCTGCGCTCTCCCGACCGGTCTCCGTACTCCCCCATACACGAGGACGACCTGGCCGCGCAGGTGGCACCGCTGCTGGACGCGGCGGCGAGTCCAGCAACGATCGTGAACTGGTGTGGCGACGAGACGGTGACGGCCGAACAGTGGTGCGCCCTGTTCGGCGAACGCCTCGGGGTCGAACCCGAGTTGGCCTACTACGACCTTCCGGGAAGCCAGCCGGGCAGCGCGGCCGACCCCACGAAGCGCCGGTCGCTCACCGGCCGGTGCGCCGTTCCGTGGCAAGACGGCATGTCGGCCCTGGTCGACCAGCGATCAGGATCTCGCCGACCTGGTTCTGCTAACGGACCTTCACGGGAACCAGCACCCGGAACCACAGTCGAACGAGGTGCGCGGTCCGACGGGTGAACAACAGCCTCGGATGGTGGCGAAGGGAGCGCCCGAACCGGCCGACCGACGCCATGAGGTGGCCCTGTCCCGCAGCCTTCACTGCCACGTAGTGTGCCTGGGTCGCCCGGAACAACTTGAGATTCGGTGCGAGGAACCGACGAGTTGCGTCGTCCTGGAGCAGTCCCGCCGTCAGGCAGGCGAAGCGGCGTTCTGCGGATCGCCATGGATCGACAGCCGAGGACCTGCCAGAGTGGTCCACCAGTATCGCACCGTCACCCGGACAGATCCGTGGAAGTTGCTCGTTAGCTACCCGGATCCAACAGTGCCAGTCCTCACTCCCGACGATTTCAGGATCCTCGTCGAACCTGTGGCGGAGAAAGAGTTCCCGCTCCACGTACACGCCGGAGCAGGACAGCGGATTTCCCTCGGCGAGGACCCGGTCCATCGTTCCACGTCCGACTTTCGGCCGATAGACGGTGACGCCGGACTCGTCGACGATCCGGAGCAGTTGGAAGAAGAACCGGCAATCAGGGTCGGCGGCCATGAACTCGGCGGCCCGCTTCAGTGCGCCCGGAGTCAACTCGTCGTCCGAGTCGAGAAAGAGCAGGTACCGACCACCGGCGACCTCGGCACCTCGATTCCGGGAGAAGGACCGTTCGTGGTTCAACTCGTTCACGACGACCCTCAGGTCCATTCGTTCGGCGTAACCACCAGCAACACTCACCGTGTCATCTGTCGATGCGTTGTCGACAACCACTACCTGACAGTCTTCGAATGACTGGGCGACGACCGAGTCGAGGCACCGTCCGATGTGATCCGCACGATTGAACGTCGGGATGATGATGGAGATCAGTGGCCGGTCACCGTCCACTAGCGACTCTCATCGGACCCTGGCGAGAGTTCTCCGACACGTCCGCAAACCTATACGGACGCGACGGGCGACCCCTGACGCCCCGAGGATCCGACGATCGGTTGGTATCGTCGGTGGAGATGACCTGCTGCGAGCTGCCCACACGGTGACCGACCACTCCTCCGGATCCACGGATCGTCACGATGTCATAGTCATCGGAGGAACGGGGCACGTCGGAGCAGCTCTGTGCAACAATCTGGCGGATCTCGGACTTAGGGTGATCGCCACGAGCCGGACCGGAGGCCCTCGCTTCGATCGACCCGGGATCGAACAAGCACAGCTAGAGGTTCTCGACCTCCAGTCCTCACCGATGCATCTTGCCGGACGGTTGGCGATCCTCTGCCCGTGGGTTCCGTTGGTTGGGTCCACCCCTCCTACGGACTGGGTCACGCCGCTCCTGGGGCGGCTCGCCGACGCCGGGACCACTGTCGTCGTCTACTTCTCCACGATGTGGGTCTACGGTGTCCAGCCCGTGGGGCGGCTCACGGAGGAATCCCCGACCGGTTCCACGAACCCGTATGCGTCGGCCCATCTCGGCAACGAGTCGGCGTTGACCCAACTTGCGGATCGTCATGGCCTCGACATCTCCATCCTGCGAATGTCCAACCTGATCGGCGGTGACCCGTTCTTCAGGCGCCGATCCAAGATCGCCTTCGCCCACGAACTCACGGCAATGGCCGTCCACGACCACCGGATCGTGCTGCGTTCTCCGCCAGACACCGCACGCAACCTGCTGCCCAGGGCGCTCCTCCACCACGACCTCATGGCCGTCCTCGACCGACCCGTCGAAGTTGGACGAATATCAACCTTCAACGTCGGCGGGCCGGTTACGACCACGATGGGCGATTTCGCCAACCTGATCGCCGCCGTCGTCGAACAGCGCAATGGCCACCCCGTCCGAGTCGAGCATCCCCCGGCCTCAGGCGATCAACGGACCTTCGACCTCGACACCGACCGCATACGCTCGCTCGCCGGAGTTGGGCCCGATGATCTGACCACGGAACTGTCCATGATCCTCACCGACGTCACCGACGAGCACGGCCGGACCGGGAGACCCTCATGAACTCCTTCGCCAACGCCTACACCGGTCGTCGTGTGCTGGTCACCGGCCACACCGGCTTCAAGGGGGCCTGGTTGGCCCTCTGGCTCCAGCACCTCGGTGCCGAGATCGCCGGATACTCCGACGGCATACCGACCGATCCCTCGGTGTTCCACCTGCTGGGCATGAAAGATCGTCTGTCCCACCACCTGGGCGACATTCGGGACCGCCAGCGCCTGGCCGAGGTGCTCGATGCGTTCCGACCCCAGTCGATCTTCCACCTTGCCGCCCAGCCCCTCGTCCTCAGGTCGCTCGACGACCCGGTCAGCACGTTCGAGGTCAACACCATGGGCATGGTCAACGTGCTCGAGTGCATCCGCGAGCGGCCCTGGATCGAATCTGCCGTGCTGGTCACCAGCGACAAGGCCTACAGGAACGAGGAGTGGGACCGGGGATACCGGGAGACCGACCGACTCGGAGGTCATGATCCGTACAGCAGTTCCAAGAGTTGCGCAGA
>ERZ651768.1056-NODE-1056-length-20388-cov-24.426862_pt1 | contig 20388 bp, 14 predicted proteins | sample MGYA00514754_ERZ651768 | MGnify/ENA metagenome assembly ERZ651768
CACAAAACAATAGAAATACTATGGCAGAACAAGCCAGTGTACTTTCAGATGTCAGGTTTCAGTTTCAGAATTTCTTTGGTTCCTTGAGTCTTTCTAAACGGATCTCGATTTTGGTTGCCCTGGGAATAATTCTCATCGGAATGGTGAGTATGATTTTTGTAGCAAACCGAGCATCTTGGGCCCCGCTGTATTCCAACATGGAGCCGGGCGATGCTGCCGTTATAGCTGAGAAGCTTCAGGAAAATCAGATCCCCTATTTGCTCGCTCCGGGCGGCAGGACCATTATGGTTGAACCCCATAGAGTAGATCAAGCCCGCTTGACTATGGCTAAGGAAAAAGTTTCACCAGGAAGTGGAGTCGGTTTTCTTGATCTGTTTTCTACTCCAAGTCTGGGTGAAACTGAATTTCAGCAAGGGGTTAAGTTCCGCGTTGCACAAGAAGGTGAATTGGCACGACTGATTTCTACACTTAATGTCGTAAAATCAGCAAAAGTCTCATTGGCTATTCCGCAAAAAACTTTATTTTCTGACAACCAGGAACAACCTACGGCTGCAATTGCACTTAATCTCATCAGTAGCGGAGCAGGTCGGAATCAGATTGAAACTATCGTACATCTGGTTGCCAGTGCAGTTGAGGGTCTTTCGCCACGAAATGTTAAGGTAACAGACCAAAACGGAACCTTGCTCAGTCAAGGTTTTTCTGACACTTCTGCTGGCGGAAAGATGAACGATAATTACTCTTACAAAAGACGTTTTGAAAAGGAACTTGAAGCAAACGTGGTCAGGCAAATTGAGGAGGTTGTCGGTAAAGGTCGTGTGAGGGTAAATGTTTCAGCTACTCTGCGTTTTGATCGTCAAACAATCAAGGAACAACTGGTTGACCCGGATCAAACTACTGTAGTAAGTGAACAAATAGTCGATGAAGCATCAACCGGCACACGATCCGTACCTGTAGGACCGGCCGGAGTAACAACTAATCTTCCTGAAGCAACCGGCAGGGAAGCGGCGACTGTTTCAGAATTCAGCAAGAAAAATTCCACTCGTAACTACGAAGGTAGCCGCCGGGAAATTGTTATGGAGTCCGCAGTTGGAGAAGTGGTTCGTCTGAGCGTGTCTGTGCTTTTGGATAACAGACGTACGCAAATACTTGATGATAGCGGAAATACCGTAGGCCGTACGAACACACCTTGGACGGAAGCAGAAAAAGAAATTATTGTTGGTTTGGTAAAAGCAGCAATGGGCTTTAATGAAGATCGTGGCGACAGTGTATTTGTTGGAAACATGCCTTTTGAAGCTGCAGTTGAAGAAGATAAGGCTTCTGAAATTGAGTCCACGAGAGTCAGGAACAAGTTTATTCTGGACGTTGTGCGCTATGTTGCTCTTGGCCTGGCAATACTGGCCCTCATCATGTTGGTTATCCGCCCGATGGTTAAGCGCCTCAGTTCCAAACCCGCAGACCTTGATCTTCTTATGGGAATGCCAGCAACGATTGGTGAACTTGAAGGAGAGGAACTGGAAATTCCAACCGAGCGAGAGTCTGGAATTCCTCCGAGGGAAAAGATTCTCGAAATTGCCAAGCAAGATCCACTCAAGACATCCGCGCTCATTCATACTTGGTTGCGCGATCGGTCATAAAACTGATTCAGGATTCAGATTTTGCGTAACGGCGAAAGAGGAACTTTCTTTTCCTTATCTATCGAAACCTGAATCCTTGGTCCTGAATCCTAAATCCTGAATCATTGTTCTAACCATGTTGAATGATAGTGAGTTCAAACCTTTCTCCTTGACCGATTTTACGGTTGCTGAAGCTCCACCTGAAGAACCTGACAGCCCATCTGCATCGAGAGGAGATGGCGAAGCTGAAGTTGAAGGTTCTAAAATCTCAGATCGTCGTGTTTCTTTCAAATCACTCATGTTTGATAAGGAAGGAGATTTTGCGGGATATGCCTCGGAAGCATCAGCTGAACTGAAAGATGGAAAATCTGATTTAGAAAAAATTCGGTTGTCTAAGGATTTTAAGACTGCTGAATTTTTCCGGGAAAACAGTCTTTTGACAAATGCAGAGGATTTTGCAGAAACAATCAGAGATGGAGCAAAACTTTACAAAACGCAGCTGCTCGCAAAAATCGAAGAACAGGCAACTGATACCGAACGCATTCACCAAAAAACTGTTGCTGAAAATCAGGAGGCAGATGAGGAGAGGAATAAACTGTTGTCAGCTACAGAAGATAAAGTTAATGAAATAAAAAACGAAGCCTTTAATGAAGGATTTGAGGCAGGACGTCTTGAGGGTATGCAGAAGCGCTACGATGAGGCAGAACGTTTGGTTCTGCAGGTAAACTCAGTACTGGAACAATTGAATTCATTACGGCAAGTGGTGCGGTTTCAGGCAGAAGTAGAATTGGTAGAATTGGCTTTGCGAATTGCAAAAAATATTGTTGCCGAAGAAATAAAGATTCCTAACGGTGTAATAAAAAACATTGTTCAAGCTGCACTGCATGAAACAGAGGTGCAAGGTAAAATCTATGTGTATTTGCATCCGGATGACTATGAATTTCTGCTCAAGAGCAAGGCCGATTTAGAACGATACTTGAGTGACGAGCAAACTCTTGCTATTCGGCAGAATCCGGAAATGAAACCCGGTTCTATTTATGTGGAATCTGATGAAGAAATAATCAGTCGATCTATAGAGGATCAGTTCAATAAGCTGGAAAAGACGTTGGCAGAACAGAAAGAAAATCGACATGCTCATTTATCAGAAGTCGATATTGATGCACACGATTTTTCTATACGGCCTTCTTCAGAAGCTGCTGTAGATAAAGAATCTGCTGCTGCTGTTCATCTTCAGTCCGTTGAAGAGACTGCTGTTCCGGAAGAGACTGAAGAAACAGAGTCTAAAGAAGAAGATGCTGAAACAAGTACTGCTAACGAAGCAGAGGACATTTCTCAGGAAACAGAGCAGGTTGATTTAAGTGAACCGGTCGAAACCGGGGAAACAGAGCAGCCGTCTGGATCGGAAGATATTAGTGAAACAAAAGAAACTGATTTTTCAGAAGAGACTGCAGAACCAGCTTTGGAATCAGAATTAATTGAAGCTGCAGAACCAGCTTTGGAAACAGAATCTGCTGAAACCGGAGAACAAGAACTGGAAACAGATGTGGATGAGTCTGCTGACTGAGGCAACTCCCAAAAAAGAATTAAGATTGTTACAGGAACAATAGATGCTAAGCCGTCCACATATAATTTTGCTGCCACCAATGACCAAACTTGAAACCACAAAACCTGAACTTATTTGAATTTTCATGCTTTCAGAGTCACCTGCCTCCGATTTACCGGTTTATTCCAACCTTGGAGCTTACATTAAAGAAATAGAGAAGCTTCCTGTTGTGCGCAAGGAGGGGCGTGTGATGCAGGTTATTGGGCATATGGTTGAGGCTACAAATCCCGGGTGTTCGGTCGGAGGGATGTGCCAAATATATAATCCGGCAACAGAAAGTTCTGTTGCTGCAGAGGTCGTGGGATTCCGCAAAGACCGGATGCTCGTCATGCCCCTGCACAATGCACATGGAATTGGTCCGAAATGCAGGGTTGTTCCGGAAGACCGTCCGGCAATGGTTCCTGTAGGTGAAGGATTACTGGGGCGGGTGCTTGATCCCTTAATGCGTCCGATGGACGGTCTGGGTGAGCTGCTGGCTTCAACCGAGGTTCCGTTGTATCCGGAAGTTGTAAATCCAATGAAACGCCAACGTATTAAAAAACCTTTAGATGTGGGAGTAAGATCCATAAATTCGTGTTTGACCTGTGGCAGGGGACAGCGCATCGGCATAATGGCAGGCTCCGGTGTAGGAAAATCAGTACTACTTGGAATGATGGCACGCTACACGGATGCTGACATAAACGTCATTTCTCTTGTCGGGGAGCGGGGCAAGGAGGTCAGGGAATTTATTGAGGATAACTTGGGCGAAGAAGGAATGCGCCGATCGGTTGTGATCGTTGCTACATCTGATCAGCCTCCATTGTTAAGAATGCGTGGTGCATACATAGCCACTTCGATTGCCGAGCATTTCCGCAACGAAGGCAAGGATGTTCTCCTTTCTATGGATTCTCTTACACGTTTTGCTATGGCGCAGCGTGAAATAGGACTGGCGGCAGGTGAACCTCCGACTACAAAAGGTTATCCTCCCTCCGTGTTTGCCTTGTTACCGAGCTTGCTGGAGCGCACGGGAACACATGAGGGCCCAGGTTCAATTACCGGATTTTACACGGTACTCGTTGAAGGAGACGATGCAAGTGATCCCATTGCAGATGCAATTCGTGCCATTGTTGATGGTCATATTTATCTGAGCCGGGAGATTGCAGAAAAAGGTACTTATCCCGCGATTGACTTACTCTCTTCCACAAGCCGGGTGATGGTCGACGTAGTGGATGAAAAACACCTTAAACTCAACCAAATTATGCGCAGCACTCTGGCTACTTACCGTGAGGCAGAAGACCTGATTAATATTGGAGCATATGTTCAGGGGAGCAATCCAGAAATAGATTATGCCATCACAAAAAAACCACTGATCCAAGAATTTGTTCAACAGGGAATGAGCGAACATACTGCCTTGATGGAGTGCGAAGAGCGCCTCCAGCAGATTTTCGGTGATAAACTTGAGGCAAATACTCCGGAGGAAGATACTGCTTGAGCACGGCCAAAATCACAAATGAAGCTCGACTTCCCGGGTACTCAATTTTGAATTATCGGCATTTCTGAAGGCGCACGGCTGGACAGCATTCGTGCACCCTCTTCAGTAATCACGATGTTTTCTTCGTGTACCATTTGTTTCCCCGGCGCAAATGTCATTCCTGGTTCAAGGGTCAGGATCATTCCAGGTTCCAAAAGCGTGTTGTCATCAGGCGTGACAGACGGCCACTCAGTCAGTTCCATTCCCAGCCCATGTCCCATACGTCCCACACTATTTCCAATTGCTCCGCCTTTTTCGAGCACTGCCCACATGGCTGCCCAAACATCTGAAGTTGTGTTTCCCGGAGAGGCCGCTTTGAAGCCGGCATCTGTAGCCTGATAAACAGTTTCATGAGCGAAACGAGTTTCATCCGGCAAATTCCCAAATACAAAATTTCGATCGAAATCACAAAAATATCCATCAAATGTGCTTCCTGTATCAATAATTAAAACATCTCCGTTTTCCAGCGTTTTGTCAGTTGGCCCCATGATGATATTGTCGTAACCCCCAAGTCCGGAACCGGCAATCAGATAAGGTGAATTATCTGCACCGCGCTGCAAAATATCCAGACGCAGCTTCAGGCAGCACTGGCGCTCAGTCTCTCCGATAAGTAAAGCCTGAGGAAGATTTTCAAATGCAGCAGAAGTTATTTCGCAAATGTGCTGGATTTTCTGAATTTCTGCTGCAGATTTTATTTTTTTCAACCGGTGCATAGGAAGGGCAAAATCCACGATTTCTGTTGGGCTAATTTTTTCAATCAATAGCTTAAAATTATCAGCAGGCATCCTCAGGTGACTCTCTTGACCCAGCATGAGTCCAAGTCGTCCAAACCGGGTTTTTACTTCATTAAGTGCTTGTGCCAATAATGAAATTCCATCGTCTTCAGGACAAGGTGAGGTCCATGTTCGGATGTCTTTTACCCAGGTTGATTCCATGCCGGCAAGGCCAATTTCCGGAATCACTGCCAGCGGATTCCCTTCTCTGGGAACAATCAAAAACCACGGCCGTGTTGGGCTTTGCCAAAACTGAGTCAAAAAACCTGAGAAGTAACGGACGTTCGGTTCTGTTGTTAGGAGAATCGCATCAAGTTTTTGCTCGGTCATCATACGCTGAACTTTTAGCGTTCGCTGTTCAAATTCTGACTGAGGAAAACCTCTTGGCGGTGAAGAATTCGTCATAGTTAATTTTTTTTATTTGAACCTTACTTAAAGACAATTTTAAGAATAAGTTAAATCTGTAGCTGGGAAATTTGAAAATATGATTTGTTTGAAAATTTTAAGTAGAATAGTTTCTAAGAAGTTAAAAACCATAAACTAAGACTCTGGAACAAGGCTCACTCCTCGTGTGAGGAAAGTGATGTAGACCGAAGAACCGGAATCCTGTAGTGTTTCCATCTGATAGTCAATCACAAATAATTCACCTAGAGCGCAATCCACTGTATATTCCATATGATCACCCAAATATGAGGCTTTTAGAATAGTTCCGGGTATACCGCCTTCAGTTCCTGATTCACTCAAACAGATAGACTGTGGACGGATCGCCACATTAGCATCTCCGGAAGTCAATCCCCGGTGAGGCAATTGTGTCCCGATTCCTGCGATATCGACTTTAGCATCTGAACCGTCAATTTCAAGAATTGTCGACTTCACCAAATTAGCGTCGCCAATAAAGTCCGAAACAAAGAGACTGACCGGTTCCTCATAAAGTTGTCGCGGAGTGCCTTCTTGAGCAATAACTGCCTCGTTCATCACGATGATGCGGTCTGAAACCGCAAGCGCTTCCTCCTGATCGTGAGTGACGTAAATGGTGGTTAGCTCCAGCTTTTGTTGCAACTCCCGGATTTCCTCACGAACCCGTCGCCGCAACTTGGCATCGAGGTTTGAGAGCGGTTCGTCAAAGAGCAAAACCTCCGGCTCCAGCACAAGTGCCCGTGCTACGGCGACTCTCTGCTGCTGCCCTCCGGAAAGCTCACTGGGCAGCCGCTCCCCAAATTCGGCCAATCCCACCAGTTCCAATCCCGCCAATGCTTTTCTCTTCACTTCGATTTTGGGAAAGCGGCTCATGGTTAGGCCGTAGGAAACATTCTGCAAAACATTCATGTGTGGAAATAAGGCGTAAGATTGGAACACCATACTAACATCTCGATCGGTTGCCGGAAGTGTAGTGACATCCTTGCCACCTATATATACACGACCCTCAGTCACCATCTCGAGTCCAGCAATTAAGCGTAAGGTGGTTGTTTTTCCACATCCAGATGGACCAAGCAAAGTAACCAGCTGTCCGGATTCGATTGAAAAATTCAGATCGCGAACGGCCTTCACTTCATCGAAATCTTTGGAAACATTCTTAAATTCAACGGCAATGCGATTAGTCATATTATTTTTAAATGATGGTGAATGTTTATCTGAAACCAGTCTAAAACTCAAAGGCCTCTCGTCTTCCGAGTTCACGTTTTCCGACAACAAACTGGATCAACGCTATTGCACTAAGCATCACTAGAATCAGTACAGACGAGTAGGCGATGGCTAAGCCGTAATCGCCAAACTCAACCCGCCCAAGAATGTAGGAAGTCGCCATATCGTAGTCGGCACTGACGAGGAAGATGACCGCACTGATGGCCGTCATCGCCCTTACGAAGCTGAAAACGAGCGCTGCGACTATGGCGGGACGCAACAATGGGAGCAACACCCTCCTCAGGGTAGTGAAAGATCGAGCCCCAAGTGTCAGAGATGCTTCATCCAAACTGGGGTCTAGCTGGCTCATCGCGGCAATTCCAGCACGTATTCCTGTAGGCATATTACGAAAAATAAAACAAACTACTAAAATTACACCTGTACCCGTTATCTCAATTGGAGGAACGTTAAAGGCCAATATATAGCCGACTCCGATGATAGTTCCAGGTATAGCAAAACTAAGCATGGTCAGAAACTCAAAAATTTCTTTGCCCCAGAACCGCTGTCTTACTAGTACGTATGCGATCAGAAGGCCTAAACCAGCTGTCAAAGGGGCCGAGATAGCAGATATTTGTATTGTTGTCCAGAAAGAGTTCCACGCTGCTCCTTCCCACATCAGGCCGTATTTTTCTGACCAATAAAGGGAAAACTCGGCAATGTAATGTTTGAGTGTGAAGTTGTGTTTGTAGCCCCACGTTTCCACAAAACCGCCGAAGAGAATCATGCCATAAATAATCAAACTCATCGCAACAAAAGGCAATGCGGCACTGTAGGCTACCCAGTTTACTCTTTTGGGTAAACGCACATGAATGCCGGCGTCACCTTTTCCTGTGACAGTAGCGTATGATTTCTTCCCTAACCATCGACGCTGAGCATAGAATGCGGAAAGGGTGAAGAAAAGGAGCACAATTGCCAACACAGCCGCCATGCCTTGATCTCCTTGTGCTCCTACAATGGCGAAGAAGATCTGTGTAGAAAGTACCTCGTAGTTGCCGCCCAATACAAGTGGGTTACCAAAATCAGCTAAGCTTTCGATGAACCCGAGCAGAAAGGCGTTAGCCAGCCCTGGACGCATCAGCGGTAAAGAGACTGTCCAAAATGTCTTCCATGGTGAAGCACGCAGGGTTTGTGCTGCCTCTTCCATTGAAGGGCTGACTCCCTCAACCACCCCTACTAAAACAAGGAAGGCAATTGGAGTGTAGGCTAAAATCTGTGCGATGAGAATTCCAGTAAGTCCGTAAAGCCAACGGCTTGGCGGAATCCCGAAGCTCCACTCCAGAAAAGCATTCACGGCTCCGGCTCTCCCAAACAAGAGGATGAGAGCAAGTCCAATCACAAATGGTGGGGTGATGATGGGCAGCAGAGAGACCGTGCGAACTAGGCCCTTCGCCTGCATCCTAGTGCGCGTCACCAAAAGGGCGAAGGCTAAACCCAGTACTGTGGTGATCGTTCCCACCAATACCCCCATCCACAGAGAATTCCAAGCAACTCCGCAATTTAGATCACTGTTCAGGCAAGACAGTCCCCAGATGTTGTGGGAAGTGATTTTTTCCAAAAACTGGGAGAAAATGTAGTTACCTTCGTTATCTTGCAGTGCGCTGATAAGGATGCGTACTACGGGGAAGAAGACGAAGGCGGCGATCAAGGCAATACTAAGGCCAATTGAACCGCATACAAAGACGTCTCCTTTGATAGCCCCACGTGCCGCAAGGCCTTGAGTGAACAGGAACAGGAAACCGCCGCACACGAGCAAGGCTCCGTAACCCAGTCCCATTTGTGTCTGCACTGTAGGCCCAAAAATATCTCTTAAGAAATCCCAACCCCAGCCGTGTAGGCCAAGGATAAAGCCCTGTGCAAGTGTATAGAAAAAGCCTAATCCTCCAGCGAACAACAATGTGAATGAATATCGTGGATCAGTTCGTGACCAACTCAAGGCCGGTAAGGGAATTAGTAGTGTCAGTAACACCGGCCAGAGCCACCAGCGCTGGTGTAGCATAATTTGCAGTATTCCGGGGGAATACTCGTCAAAGGTCGGGTATCCGTCCGTGATCCAGATGAAACTCCAGAAGCCGTCATACGCTGCATACCAAGGAAATATGAGGAAACCCACCCAGGATACGCCGAGCCACAGCTTAAAGGGGAGGTTATCTTTGCTGAAAATTCCCCGGAATCTTTGAAAAGTTTCCGGGGAGGTTGCAGGCAGTGTCACCGAGGCAGTACCTTGACTTCTTTGTCCCACTTCTTAAGCAGGCGGGTACGCTCAGTATTGGAGCCATACAAGGCGTGGTTGTAGTCAATCAGTTTGATACTGCTAACATCCGGAGCTTCTGGAGGACTGACAGCATTTTTATTGGACGGTACCTGGTAAGACTTAACCTCTGCCGACCTGCTCTGCACATCAGCAGTGAGCGCGAAATCAACAAACTTCTTTGCGCTTTCCAGATTGCGGGCGCCCTTGATGATACTCACCGAGCCGATCTCGTAGCCAGTTCCTTCACACGGAGCAACCGCCTCGATCGGAAAGCCACTCACGGATTGCTTAACCGCGCCATGCACAAAGACGACGCCGATTGTGATCTCGCCACGGGCAGCAGCTTTGATCCCGGCAGACCCGGATTTAGTATACTGGCTGATGTTGCGGTGTAGCCCCTTCATGTAGTTGAAACCGCCTTGTTCACCAAAGATTTGTACCACTGAAGCTAGTGTCGTGTAGGCAGTTCCGGAAGTACTGGGGTAGGCCATCATAATCTCATCTTTGTAGGCAGAGTGTAACAAATCATTCCAGCACTTGGGCACTGGCAGCCCTTTCTTGGCGAGCAGTTCCCGGTTGTATCCGTAGCCAAGTGCCCCTAAGTAAATACCCACGGTTCTGCCGCCCGTGGCTTGGTGCGGAGTTTTGGCCCAGTCGTGTAACTCTGCCAACTTTGGGGAGTTGTAGGATTGAGTTAGCCCTAACTCTGCTGCCTGCAGGTGCGGGTCTCCAGTGCCACCCCACCAGACATCGCCCTTGGGATTGGATTTCTCTGCACGAATCTTGGTCAGGGTTTCCCCGGAGCTCGCGCGGGTCATGCTCACACGGATGCCCGTGCGCTTCTCAAACTCTTTTTTCATAAGCTCACACCACGGGATATCCGTGCTGCAATAGTAAGTCAGCCGTCCGGCTGCGGACAACTGCAATGCAACCGTTAAAAAGAGTAAAGACAACAGTGTCATTCTAATCATTTTCATACTCATCTCCTAACTTTGGGTTAATAAAAAAGAGGAGTTCTCAACATTAAGAAATCCAAAGAAAAGTATCCTATTACAAACAGACAACTCATGTCAACATAATTAATAGTTTGTATGAATTGATGGACAGGTTGAACAGGATAACTATAAAACATGTCCTGCTCATTAACTCTGAAAGTCAATGTTAATAACCTTTTCATTACCCTGCCTGCTGGACGATCCATTCATGTTCTGGAGCATTATGAAATTTCCAAATGCGTTTTGGTCCGGCCATCACATTCAAATAATACAGATCGTACCCGTGCGGTGCGCCAACCGGATGATAGCCTTGCGGAACCATCACCACGCCATGATTGTGTACGGTCATGGTTTCGTCCAAACTTCCATCATCAGTGTAAACACGCTGAAAAGCAAAACCTTGCGGAGGATTGATTCGGTGGTAATAGGTTTCTTCCAAAAATGATTCTTCCGGCAAATTATCCAAATCGTGTTTGTGCGGTGGGTAACTCGACCAGTTGCCGTTTGGTGTGATGACTTCGACCACGAGCAAACTGTCTGCTTCTGCTGTTTCCGGAAGAATGTTGCAAATGTGGCGGGTGTTTGTTCCGTGTCCCCGTGTTTCATACGTCATGTCTTCCGGAGTTATCAGTCGAGCTGAATAGTTTCCTTTTCCCGGAGCGGAACACACAGCCAGTTCTAAATCGGTCAATGCTTCAACAGTAAATTCATCTTCATTGGGAGTATAGACGGCGAAAGGCGGTTTTTCTGAAAAAACGCTCATGCGCTCCCCCAATTTGACCCATGATTCTTTACGGGTTTTAACGTTTGCTTTACCTGAAACTAACACCAAACAAATTTCTCGTTTTCCTGTTTTTTGCTCTAATGTTTGTCCGGATTTGAGCAAGAAAACATCAAAACCGACATATTTCCAGCTTGCTGATTCCGGAGTGATATTTTGGATGCGCCCATCAGAATTCGGGAGCTGGGAGTTAACGAGTAAAGAAGTCATGATGTCAATCCTGAGTTTTAGACCATATTTCCAGTACTGAATTGTAACGTTCAGCAACTGCATCCGCAATACCTTTGATTGTTAATTTACCACCAACATACTGCTCCCAGGGTTCCCAAAAAATACTGCGCCCCACCGCAAACCCACAAGTGTGTGGTGTGGAACGGGCTACACGGAACCAAGTTTGGAACTGCTCAATCGGGGCATTTTTTCCGAGAATGATCACTCCGACTTCCGGATCGTATTGATCCAGAGTTTTGGTCATTGTTTGCCATTCTTCTTTGCTGTCCAGGGCAGTGATTTTCCACCAAAAGGGGTAAATTCCGGCTTCGTACACCTCGGCCATTGCTTCGCCCAAAGTTGTTCCGGTCTCCAGATAACCTTCCGGAATGATCAATTCCACCATCAGTTTGCGCTTGAGTGCAACGCAAACACTATTTAATTTATGGAGTTGGCTGAGCTGTATGTCTTTGTTTTCTTGATTCATTTGCAAATGAAAACGCCAAAGTACCTTCACAAACCACGTAGCCGGACGCTCCAACAAATGTTGATAAAGCGAATCCTCCATTAGCCAACTCACAGGAAATGAACTGGCTTTTTCAATCGGCACCCCGATTGTATAAGCGGCATCTGCAAAATTATTGAGAATCATTTGGCCATAATCTGGATCAATTAAAATAGCGAGTCTTTCTGCAGCGGGCGCACCGGTTTTTTTGTTGGATTTGCGGACTTTTTGAAAACCCTCGTAAACTTGCTCTTTGAAACGGGAAATGTAGTCAAACGACAAATTGTTTTCACGGCAACTTTCCTCAAATTGAGTGCGGTGATCGTAAGCCAAAATCAATAACTCTTCTTTTTGCGGTTGTCCCAGTTCCGTGCGCAAATGCAGTTGTTGCATTTTGGGATGGTGCGCCAAAGCTGGAATTCGGTCAAAGTTCCGGATAAAATGGTCGATTTCCGCGAAAGAAGGAGCGGCAGGGGAACATCCGTGACGGGTGACCACTAACGCCCCGGAAGCATTACCGTACAGTGCACAGGTTTCCAAAGATTTTTCCCGCAACCACCCGCGTAAAAATCCGCTCATAAACGCATCTCCCGCACCCAAAACATTCAACACTTCAATCGGAAAGGAACGGGCGGAAATTGGTGCGGGCGAATTCGGCGAAAAAACCTCGCAACCATCCGCACCTCGCTTGAGTACGACGGTGGCTGAGGATTTTTCTTGAATGGTGGATAAACTGCTTGCCAGTGTTTCCTTTCCACCGGCAATCAAAACTTCTTCTTCTGTTCCAACAATCAAATCCAGTTCGGAAAGAAAAGGCTGGAGTTCCCGTGTAACCTTTGCTGAGGCGACAAAACGGGTCTCACCGTCTCCTGCCTCAGTCAGGCCCCACAACACTGGACGATAATCAATGTCGAGAATCAGGGCGCATCCTGATTTTTTGGCGACTTTCACTGCTTGCCGAGTTGCCTTTAGCATCGAAGGCGTGGACAATCCGGTTCCTGTAATCAACAAGGCTTTGGCTGTTTGCAAAATTTCAGGGTTTACATCTTCCGGAAGAATTTGCATGTCTGCACAATTTTCTCGATAAAAAATCAAAGGGAAACGATCCGGAGGATTGACTCCGAGTAAAACCAGTGCGGTTAAATGTTCCGGGGTATTCCTCAAAAGCGCGGTGTTCACGCCTTCTTTTTCCAGAGTGTTCCGCAAAAAAGCGCCCATATCATCGGTTCCGACACAGGAAAACATGGCGGATTTCAGCCCCAAACGGGCTGCTCCGACGGCGGTATTTCCGGCACAACCGCCCAAATATTTACGGAAACTTTGCGCATCTTCAAGTGGACTGTGTACTTGTTCGGCGTACAAATCCACAGCTACGCGGCCCATGCAAATCAAGTCCAGCGGACGAGAATTGTCAAACGAAGGAGAAGTTTTTGTCATATTTATATGTGAATTAATTTGACAACGTCACACTTCAAAAAAACGTAAATAAATTACCATGAAGGACACGAAGGACATGAGGATAATAAAGTTTTCACACTCTGAATGTGTGTTTCTCTTCATGCACTTCATGGTAAAAAGCAAAGATGACCTTGCTGAATTAAACAGATGCAACTTTCACCGGTTTTCCGGTCTTTAACGATTCTTGGGCTGCCAGCGCAACCAAGACCGGAGCGAGGCCGTCTTTTCCTGAAACAGGAGTCGGCTTATCGTCGCGAACCGCATCGACAAATGCCTGAATTTCTGCGACGAACGCGGCTTGGTAGCGTTCCAAAAAAAAGTATAGCGGCTTGTCTCGAATCACACCAGATTCGTTGAGAATGACCATTGAAGTTGGCGTGTTGTTATCTGCCATCGCTGTTCCTTTTGAACCAAAAACTTCAACGCGCTGGTCATATCCGTAAACCGCCTCTCTGCTATTTTCGATGATGCCCAGTGCACCATTTGCGAATTTGAGCGAAATGACTGCCGTGTCAATATCACCCGCTTTGCCGATTTCCGGATCAACTAAAACTGCACCGTAAGCATGAATTTCCGTAACCTCAGACCCGATGAGGAAACGGGCCATGTCAAAATCATGGATTGTCATGTCCAGAAACAGTCCTCCTGAAGCGGTTACGTATTCAGCAGGGGGAGGAGCCGGGTCGCGGGAAGTAATTCGGACAACGTGCGGATCGCCCAAAACTCCGGAAGTGACTTGCTTCCGAACGGCCGCAAAATTTGGATCAAAGCGACGATTGAAACCTACTTGGAGTTTTACTCCTGATTTTTCGACTTCGGTCAATGCATTTTGGATTATGTTTGGATCTAGGGCTATTGGTTTTTCGCAAAAAATATGTTTGCCTGCTTGAGCGCACTCGATCATTTGCTGTGCATGTTCCGAAGAGGGAGAACCAATTAGAATTGCGTCAATTTCTGGATCGTCTAGCATAAACCGATGGTCTCTTCCTGTTAGCGGAATATTAAGGGAAGAGGCCCATGCTTCATCCAGATATGGATCGGTGATGGCTTTGAGCTGTGCGCTTTCAACTCTTTTGAGCAAATTGTCTGCATGGAGTTTCCCGATGCGGCCAGCTCCGATAATTCCAATGATTACATGTTTCATTTAATCCTCAAAATTTTTTCTATCAAGGAAGTCTACGCATTGTAGCTTCATTGAGACACTCGTTAAAGCGATCTACAGGCCATTCCTCACGTAATGCAAGCTCCATAAAGGCCCAAATAGTCTCTGTTACGGAACCTTCCATGGGAGAATCTAAATCCAGGTTTGTCGGAAAAGAGTAACCATCTATCACAGAGGCCCCAATGGTTTGTAGTTCGTCTTTACGTAGTTGATGGGATTTTTTTCTTTCAAGCAGTACTCGATAGATCAACTTTGTCATTTTGGTTCGGTCTACAGATTCCATTGTCTTTCCGAAAGCACTGGAGACCTGTAATAGGTTGGCAATTCGGTCGCTAGATTCCTTGTTGGTTCCTGCCGCATGGAACAAGGCGGGACTTAAGAACATCACATCTCCTTTTTGCAATTGCAGTTGCACCGCGTGATTCTGAAAATACTCTATGAATTTAGAATCTCGCCACGCCATATAGCCGAGTGGATATTGGTGAGAAAAGGGCAGTATCATAGTTGATCCGGATGAAATGTCCATGTCGGTGTGTGCCACTGACTCTTGCAAAGTAAGAAACTGCGAGAGAATTTGGGATGATATTGGATATTCTGAAATGAGTGAATCCTCTTGAAAACCAAGATGATAATCACGATGGGGATGCTGAGACTGTCCTCCAGGCTTAACAATGTTCACTTGTGAGGTCATCTGAAAAAAAGGGCCAAGCCACGCTTCTGATACAAAACAAAGAACAGGGTTGTCGTAGTAGGCTACGAAGGCTTCCGTGTCTCGTTCGCAAAATTTCTGTAAGGCATTCCAAATTCTCTCATTTTCTCCCGGTTTAGCATAGTGATCCCCTCTGTGTTGCTTAGAGATTTTTTCTTCAGCAATGATTTCTAGGAATATCTCGGTAGCCCGGTCAATGGCTTTCGTATCCGAAAATGCTTGACGAACGGTCATTACACCAGGGCCTTCCTTGATACAATGGTGCAACTCCGTTTTTAACTTCCGAGCTTGCGGACTGCTTATCAAAGAACGAATGTGGTCTCCCTCATAAATAACGACCCTCTTTTGGATATCCGAGGAAAAATGATAGTCTTCCGAGCTTACAGTCTGAGAACATAGAGCCTTAAACTCAGAGAGATTTATGTCATCAACATCGAAGAAGTGTTGTTGCATGAAAGGATTTTTTCAAGTGTTCTAATAGTTGACCTTTTGCATAGTTCAAAAAGTAGGCAAGTATGCTCACGGTATTGTGCTGGTAACAAAATTTTTTTAGTTTTCTATATCTAGTGAACCACGACTTGTTATGATCGTTTGTTGCTTGAAGAACATCTCAAAGAATCTAAATATCCAAATCTATACGGGAAGAAAGTCAGTGTTTTTCATTCTTCCATTACCATGTTGATATATTTGATATTGAGATAATCATGAATTCCTTGTGAACCTCCCTCACGTCCGAAACCGCTCTGTTTGATGCCTCCATACGGTGTTTCCGCTGATGCCAAGGCGAAAGTGTTAACTGCAACCATTCCTGCTTCCAGAGCATCAGCTGTGTCATGCGCCAGTCGTTGTGAACGAGTAAACGCATAGCTCGTGAGTCCATACTCCAAGCTGTTGGCACGCTCGATCACTTCGTCAAAATACCTGAATGTCGTAATCGGAACCAACGGCCCGAAGGGTTCTTCCTGCATAATGGGCGCATGATCCGGAACTTGATCGAAAACGGTGGGTTCATAAAAAAAACCACGGTCGAACCCCTCCGGTCGTTTCCCGCCTAATCTCAAACGTGCCCCTGATTTCAGTGTCCCAGATACCATTAGTTCCACTTCTTTAAGGCGTTTCTTGGTAGCCAGGGGGCCGATGTCAATTCCAGATTCCATGCCATTCCCCAATTTGAAATTCTGGGCGATCTCGATGAATTTATTAGTGAAAGCTTCAGCTTGGCTTTCATGAATGAAATAGCGTGAGGGTGAGGCACAGACTTGACCGCAATGCTTGAACTTGACCAGCGCCGCTTGTTCAGCAATGGCCTCAGCATCGGCATCAGCGTAAATAATCACCGGAGCGTGTCCGCCAAGTTCCATTGAAGTCCGCTTGAGCGTTTCTGCCGAAGCTTTAATGAGTAATTTCCCTACACGTGCGGAACCTGTCAGGGAAATTTTACGGACTCGTGACTCATTCAACAAAACAGGAGAAATCGTGTCCGCAGATCCATTGATGAGATTGATCACACCTGCCGGAACCCCGGCTTCATGAAGGCATTGTACAAGCGACATTGCTGATCCAGGAGCCTCTTCTGCTGGACGCAAAATTACGGAACAACCCGCAGCTAAAGCAGGAGCAATTTTTCTGGCAGCCAACACCACTGGGAAATTCCATGAAGTGAAAGCCGCCACCACGCCTAATGGTTCATGCTGAATCAGGACTTTTCCATGCGGTTGTCGACTTTCAAGTACATGCCCGTAAATACGTTTGGCTTCCTCTGCATACCATTCGAACTGCTCAATCGCCATACCGACTTCGCCTTTGGATTGATCTAGTGGTTTGCCGAGTTCGAGTGACAACCAACGGGCCATGTCATCTGTGCGTTCTCTCATGACTTCCGCCACTCGGCGCAGCATTCGTGAACGTTCCCAAGCAATCACTTTTCGCCATTGTGCAGTTCCTGAAACTGCTGATTCAACCACTTTTCTGGTATCGCTTTTATTGGCGGCAGGAGCTTCACCTAGAACTTCTTCAGTCACTGGACTGATCACTGGAATACTCTTTCCCGAAGCAGGTTTCTGCCACATGCCGTTCCAATAAAGACCGAAGGGAGTATACATAATGATTGGGCTTAAAAAAGTTGTCAGGAAATTTCCTTAATTTCTACTTTACGGTTTTCTTGGGCGCTGAGCAAAGCAGCCTCGAGAATCCGTTGAATTTCTGCTCCATCCTGAAACGTTGGGCGACATGCTTTACCTGAGGCCACTGCCTCAATGAATTCGCCAGTCATCTTACCTCGTTTGCGAAAGGTCTCCTTGTACATTTGCTGTATGTCTCTACGTTGCCGACCATCCCACATCATTTCTGGAATCTCAATTTCTTGGAATTGTTTCTCTTCCGATTTAGCTCCGTAAAGTTTGTAAGTCCGTTCCCAATCAGTCCATCCACGTAAAGTTCCCCCAGAACCATGTAAGTCGAAGTAGTGCGATTGTCCCCAAGGGGTAGGTTCATGGGCTACAGTAGTGGCTTGCACCACACCCTTTGCACCATTGGAGAATGTTAGGATAATGATACTAAAGTCGTCCGTCTGCAAGTATGGCTGTCCTGTGGGATCAAGATCCGGGCGCTCTATCACAGTGCTCAATTCGGCTGATACATGTGTAACCGATCCAAAAAACCACACAGACAAATAAATAAAATGGGAACCAAGATCGCCCAATGAACCTGAACCAGCACGTTTTTGATCGAACCGCCAACTGTATTCCGGGGATCTACCGTAATCAGCGTTATATCGGAAATTCAAATGATAAGGTTTCCCTAAGTATCCCTCGTTCAGCAAGCGTTTGATAGACTGCGTCATTGGTAGAAAAGAGTAAGTGAATGGTACCATTGTCACGGCTTGGTGAGCCTTTGCAGCTTCCGCCATTTTCCTGGCCTCGGCGTAATTCAGAGCGAGCGGTTTTTCACAGAGCACATGTAACCCTTTTTCCAGTGCTGCAAGAGTTATGGGACAATGGGTGTCATTGGGTGTGCTGATTAGCACTGCATCCAAAGGCTCTTCATCAAGCATTTTTCCCCAATCGGTGTATACTTTTGGAATATTCCAGATCGACGCTAATTCCCTGGCACGCTCTTCATTTCGGCCGCAGCAGGCCACAACGGTTGCTTTTTCCGTACCGGCCAGCGAAGGTAAATACATGGCATCCGCCCACCAACTGGTTCCAATTATTCCAACACGAACTAGTTTCATAAATTAGCTTTTATGCTTTTTCCTGGATTCCTCCGGAATTAGATCTTAAAAAATTTCAGGTTCCGGAGTTTCGCCGGGAGTTCCTTGTAAGAAATCAAAATCACAACCTTCGTGTGCTTGTGTGACGTGGTCAGCGTAGAGCTTCGCGTAACCCCGACTTGCTTTTGATTCCGGAGGTTCCCACCGCCTGCGTCTGGTGTCTAACTCTGACTGGCTAACCAGTAGATCAAGTCGCCGTTTTTCCACATCAAGCTCAATTTCATCTCCGTCCTTTACCAAACCCAGCGGACCCCCCAATGCCGCTTCGGGTGAAACATGAAGGACACAGGCCCCATAACTGGTGCCGCTCATACGGGCATCAGAAATGCGAATCACATCCCTTACGCCTTGATTGAGCAATTTTTTCGGAATCGGCAACTGACCCCATTCAGGCATTCCCGGCCCGCCGACAGGCCCGGCGTTCTGAAGTACCAGCACTGAATCCGCGGTAACTTTCAGGTCTTCTGAATCCACACGTGCTTTCAGATCCCGTATGTCTTTGAAAACCACCGCAGATCCACGGTGCTTCCACAGCCGTTTTTCAGCGGCAGTGGGCTTGATGACAGCCCCGTCCGGTGCCAGGCTCCCTCGTAAAACAGCAGTGCCTCCTGCTGTACTGACCGGATTTTCCAGAGGACGAATTACATCCTCATTAAACACTTCTGCGCCCTCCAAATTATCATGTAAAGTCTTGCCGTTGATCGTTACGGTTTCCAGATTTAAACTTTCTTCCAGACGTTTCATCAAGGCCGTCAAACCGCCGGCGTAATAGAAATCCTCCATCACATATTTTCCGGAAGGCTTGATATTGGCCAGCAACGGAATTCCCTGGGAAATCCTGTCGAAAATTTCCAAATCCAATGGAACCCCGGCACGGCGGGCCAGTGCTGTGAGATGAATAATGGCATTTGTTGAACCACCAATTGCCATTTGCACCTTTATTGCGTTTTCAAAAGCCTGTTCTGTAAGGATGTCAGTGGGCTTGATGTCCTGCCATACCAGATCTACAGCGCGGCGTCCGCTCAGCGAAGCCATACGGTTGTGATTTGAATCCACTGCGGGAATTGAGGACGCTCCCGGAAGTGACATACCAAGCGCGTCGGCCATAGACATCATCGTCGCGGCAGTGCCCATAGTCATGCAGGTTCCTGGAGAACGGGCTATGCCGTCCTCAATTTCGAACCAGCTTTTAGTGTCCAGCTTGCCTGAACGCCGTTCATCCCAGTATTTCCAGGCATCTGTACCGCTGCCCAGTGTTTCACCGCGCCAATGTCCTCTAAGCATGGCGCCTCCAGGAACATAGATGCAGGGCAAATTCATGCTGATTGTGCCCAGCAAAACTCCGGGGGTGGTTTTATCACAACCTCCCATCAGCACTGCCCCGTCAATCGGGTAGCTGCGCAAGAGTTCTTCCACCTCCATAGCCAGAAAATTTCGGTACATCATGGCGGTGGGTTTCATCAGCTGCTCACCGAGAGACATCGCGGGCAGTTCCACCGGAAAGCCTCCTGCTGACAAAACGCCTCGTTTCACATCCTGCACACGCTGGGGAAAGTGAGTGTGACAGGTGTTCATTTCGTTCCAAGTGTTTATGATGCCGATCACGGGCTTGCCTACAAATTCGTCACGATGCAGGCCCATTTGTTTTGTGCGGGAGCGGTGGCCGAATGAACGCAAATCATCCGGACCATACCATCGATGACTGCGAAGAGATTCCGGATTTTTACGTGAGGATGACATAAAGATTTGGAGTTAGAAATGATTATTCTGAATCATATAATTTTGAGTTAACCCAACATCCGTTGTTATCTGCTGATTCTATGCAAGCCTCTAGAAACTTTACTCCGTGAGCACCATCTTCCAATGT
>ERZ651768.1058-NODE-1058-length-20373-cov-5.175010_pt1 | contig 20373 bp, 17 predicted proteins | sample MGYA00514754_ERZ651768 | MGnify/ENA metagenome assembly ERZ651768
AAATCACCAATAACTGACAATCCTCCACTCATATCACCATAAAGAGTGCAATAACCCAAGGCTAACTCGGTTTTATTGCCTGTTGACAAGACTAAACAGCCAAACTTATTGGAAAATGCCATTAATATGTTTCCTCTAATTCTTGATTGAATATTCTCCTCAGCAACATTACTCTCTAATCCTTTAAATTTTGGATTAAGTACATCTAAATATTTCTCAAATAAACTATCGATATCAACTGTGTCAAAATGTGCATTTAAATTCTGTGCTAATTGTTTTGCGTCAGTTTTACTGTGCTCACTAGAAAATCTTGAAGGCATAGAAACTAAATAAACATTCTCTGATCCAAGCGCATCAACAGCAAGACATGCTACCAGCGCAGAATCTATTCCACCGCTCAAACCTATTACTGCTCTTTGATGACCAGTTTTAGAAAAATAATCTTTAATTCCAAGGGTTAATGCACTATAAATTTCATTATTAATCTCTACTTCACTCTCATTTATTAAGCTAGAATCTGTATCAACAATAATTAAATCTTCTTCAAAATTCTTTCCCTCAGCTATTAAATTCATATCTGAGTTAAATACCATAGAATTTCCATCAAATATAAGCTCATCTTGCCCGCCAATAAGATTGCAATACACAAAAGGACAATTAGCATCACCAAAATTTTTTACGATTAAATCTTTTCGAATATTTTTACGATTCTTATGATATGGAGAAGCCGAGATATTCACAATAAGATCTGGACTCATTGTAACAATTTCCTCAGAAAGCTTTCTACTATAATTATCTTCCCATAAATCTTCGCATATTTGTACAACACAATTAAAATCAGTTCCATCAATATCAATTTTAAAGTCACCAATTTCAGATCCATTTTCAAAGTAGCGATTTTCATCAAAAACATCATAATTAGGAAGAAGAATTTTATTATAAACTTTAACTACCTTCCCTTTTTCGCAGATTGCAGCTGAATTAAATAATTTTCCATCCTTTTCATCAATAAATCCTACAATACATGGAGAAGAGACTTTTTTAGAAAAATTATGTAATACTTCTAAGTTTTTCTTAATAAAAGATTTTGAAAAAAGTAAATCTTGCGGCGGATATCCCGTAACAACCATTTCGGGGAAAATCACTAAATTTGCTCCTTTGTCAATAGCTTGATTATAGTTATCTAACAACTTCTGATAATTATAATCAAAGTTTCCTAAGATAGGATTAACCTGACAAATACCGACTTTTATTGATTTAGACAATTTTTAATCTCACTAATCAATGCGCTAATTGAATCTACTTGGATTGAATTCTTGATATCCCAACTTTTATAAGCAATTAGAGGCTTATCCTGTGCTAAGGTATATGCAATTTCACTTAAAGTTCCATAAGCGCCAGAAATCGCGACTCCTACATCACAATTATAGCTTATCATTGCATTCCTACTGATATCCATACCTGTTGCAATAGGAACTGATAAAAATTTGTTTCCTGTAGTATATTCTCTATCTTTTAAAATTCCTATACACACACCATTTTTCTCAGACACTCCCCTTGCAATAGCTTCCATTACTCCTTCTCCTCCACCACAAAAAACTAGCCAATTCTTTTTTGCCATCTGTCGACCAATTTCAACAGTATCATTGTAGATTGATTCGGTAATATCTCTACCTCCAAAAACAGCAATTCTTCCATTGAATTCTATCACGGTTCAAGCCTTCCCATTGTTCTTGGGAAAGGAATTGTTTGCCTGATATGATCAATTCCACATATCCAAGAAACCGTTCTTTCAAGACCTAGTCCAAAACCTGAATGGGGAACTGATCCATATTTTCTCAAATCTAGATACCACTTAAATGCATCTACAGGCAATTTGTGTTCCTTAATACGTTTCACTAATAAATCATGATCATCTTCTCTTTGACCACCACCAACAACTTCTCCATAACCTTCTGGTGCAAGAACATCCACACCTAAGGCATATTTATCAGTCTTGTCTCTTTTCATATAAAATGCTTTTGTCTTATGTGGCCAAGAATGAATCATAACAGGTTTATCAAATTCAGAAGCAATTGCTTCTTCGTCAGGGGCTCCAAAATCACTTCCATATTTAAAATCATGGTTTTTATCTTTTAATATCTTTACTGCGTCATCATAAGAAATTCTTGGAAATGGGCCAGAAATATTTTTTAATTTGGATAAATCTCTCTCAAGAATCTCTAATTCTTGAGAACAATGTTTTAAGCAATCAGAGATTATATATGATATAAATTCTTCAATTATGTCCATATTCTGATTGATATCACAGTAAGCCATTTCAGGCTCCACCATCCAAAACTCAGTAAGATGTTTTCTGGTTTTTGATTTCTCTGCTCTAAAACAAGGTCCAAAACAATATGTCTTGCCAAATGCCATAGCGGCAGCTTCTTGATACAATTGTCCGCTTTGTGTTAAATAGGCAGATCGATTAAAATAATCAGTCTCAAATAAAGTAGTAGTACCTTCTACAGCATTACCAGTAAACATAGGAGAATCAATTAACACAAACCCTCTATCATCAAAGAAGTCTCGTATTGCTTTTATTGTTCTTTGCCTAATTTTCATAATTGCGAATTGTTTTTTTGATCTTAACCATAAATGTCGATTGTCCATTAAAAAGCTAACACCGTGATCTTTTAAAGCTATTGGGTATTCATCAGCAATATGAACAACATTAATGTTGTTGGCAGTAATCTCGACACCACCCTTAGATCTCTTATCTTCCTGAACAGTTCCTGTAATAGAAAGAGAAGATTCTTGAGTTAAAGTATTCTCTAATTTGAAAACATCCTCGGTAACATCATTTTTTGATACAACACATTGGACATATCCAGTACCATCTCTTACAATAACAAACCATATCTTTCCAATCGATCTTATATTATAAACCCATCCATTGATTTGGACTTCTTTACCAATAAATTTTCTTAATTTTTCTACATTTACTTGATTCATAATATCACCATGTTGACAACACTGTGTTTACAATATCAACTGCAATTTTATTAATTGCAACATTAATTGCAAGCTCTCTTGAGTCTCCAAATTCATCGCTATCATTGCTATCAATTAGTCCATCATTATCATTGTCTATTCCATCAGAAGAAGGGTCGCTATCAATGCTATAAGTTCCAAATGAAGAGAAGTCTTTTTCAAATAATTCTTTGTCGTTGCTAACATCAAGCCATATGGCTTTAACTTTAATTGAGAAACGATATTCACTAACTTGCTCATTATTATTAAAAGCATACGGACCATCTGAAACAGAAACTATTTCACCATTTATAACACTGTCACTATCTGGGTTGCTTACTATTTTAATAATATTCTGTTCACTAATTTGTTCAATAATTACATTAGTCAACTTTTCTGAAAGCTCAAATTCAGGCGTTTGATTCACAAACAAAGGGACAGACACATTTCTAATGTTTGGAGGGATTGACCCCGCCATTGAGTAATATGCACACCCAAATAGTACAAAAATAAAATAAAAATTAGTTATCTTTATTAATCTTCTTTTCAATTCCATAATCATTAATCTTTCTATATAGTGTTCTTTCACTCATTCCAAGTGACTTGGCTGCTGCTCTTCTGTTGTTATTAAAGTGCTCTAATGTGCGAAGAATCATTTCTTTTTCTAAATCTGTAGTCTTGAAACTACCTATTGCTTGCTCTTTTAACAAAGTTTTATCTTCGAAACTATCAAATTCATCATCATGAATTTTATTACTAAAATTTTCATCAATATTTCTAGGCGAATTTAATATTGAAAAATCAGATTGTTTTAGCATTAGTTTGAGTTCTTCTATGTCTTGTCTCAAAAATAATAATTGTCGTAAAATCAATTCTCTTTCAGCTTGATCAGGGTTCTGATTTACTACAACAGGTAGTGCTGGATTATCAGAAAATTCAATCATTTTTTCGCTTTGTAGTTGTTTTTCGATAATTTCTGCAGTAATTCTTTCTCCTTTTTCAAGAATCAAAATACTTTCTATAAAATTTCTTAATTCTCTTACATTTCCTGGCCAATCAAATTTCTGGATTGCCTTAATTGCTTCAGGAGTAAACCCTTTATATTTAATTTTGTTTGTTCTACTAAATTGCAAAGCAAATCTCTCAACAAGCAATCTAATATCATTTTTCCTATGCCTCAGTGCTGGAAGATTAATTGTAACTGTTTTTAATCTATAATAAAGGTCTTGTCTGAATTTTCCTTCTTTAACAAGTTTAGCTAGATTTTTATTTGTAGCAGCTATTACCCTAGTATCAGTCCTCTTAGATATAGAGTCTCCCACTCTCATATATTCTCCACTCTCTAGGACTCTTAAAACCTTAACTTGAGTTTCTAATGGCATATCTCCAATTTCATCAAGAAAAATTGTTCCCTTATTTGCAGTCTCAAAATAACCTTTTCTTGATTCACTCGCATCAGTATAAGCTCCTTTTTTGTGACCAAATAATTCACTTTCAATAATTCCTTCTGGAATAGCTCCACAATTAACAATAGTTAAATCCTTGCTTGAACGCATACTTGCAGTATGAATAGCTTTGGCAACCAATTCTTTTCCCGTACCAGACTCTCCATTAATCAAAACGGAAATATCTACACCAGCAACTTGGGATACCATTTCCAGGACCTGATTAATCTCTTCGCTTTCCCCGACAATTCCTGATTTTTGTTTAATTAGTTCAATATTCATTTTATCCTCTTAGTTAGCAATTTTAATTTCTTTTTGCAGATTTACAATTTCATCTCTTAAGCTTGCTGCTTTTTCAAACTCCAAATTCTCAGCGGCTTCTAACATTTCCTGTCGAATCATCTCAACAGCAATTTTTTTATCTTCTTTTAGAAATCTATCAGTTTTGATATCATGTTTGATTTGAATTTCATTTTCTTTAAATGCTTCTGCAACCTTAGTTGCTCCTAATATCTCATCTGTTGATTTCTTAATTGATTTAGGGGTAATATTATTCTCCTTATTAAAATGTTCTTGTATATCCCTTCTACGATTAGTTTCATCAACCAAATACTGCATAGAATCAGTTTTTTGATTAGCGTATAATATAACTTTACCTTTTACATTTCTAGACGCTCTACCAGCAATCTGTACTAAAGAACTTTTTGACCTTAAAAATCCCCCTTTATCAGCATCGAGAATTGCAACCAATGAAACCTCTGGAAGATCCAGTCCTTCTCTTAATAAGTTAATCCCAACTAGAACATCAAAATTTCCCAATCGTAAATCTCTTAAGATCTTGACTCTTTCAATTGTTCTGATTTCAGAATGAAGGTATCTTACTCGGATATTCATTGTGCTAAGGTATTCTGATAAATCTTCAGCCATTTTTTTTGTTAGGGTCGTTACTAAACATCTTTCTTTCTTAATGGCACGTTTTTTGATTTCATTAATCAAGTGATCAATCTGTCCTGATGATGGCCTTATACTAACCATTGGATCTAATAGTCCAGTTGGTCTATTGATAAGTTCTGTTACTACTCCTGAAGACAGATTCAACTCTTTCTCAGCTGGTGTAGCAGAAACATAAATCATTTGATTCTGAATTGATTCGAATTCATCGATTGTGAGAGGCCTATTATCATAAGCAGCAGGAAGCCTAAAACCATGTTCAATAAGATTTTCTTTTCTCTTTCTATCTCCATTATGCATTCCTTTTATCTGAGGAAAGGTAACATGAGATTCATCAATAATGGTGATAAAATCTTTAGGAAAGAAATCTATTAAAGTCCATGGTCTTTCACCTGGTTTTCTTCCATCAAAATATCTTGAATAATTTTCAATACCTGAACAATATCCTATCTCATCAATCATCTCGATATCAAAATTGGTCCTTTGGCTCAATCGTTGTGCCTCAAGTAGTTTCTCATTCTTATTAAAGTCATCTAGCCTATCTTTTAAGTCTTTTTTTATTTCCTTAATTACCTTTTTATTCTTTTCTTTATCGTGTACAAAATGTCTTGCTGGATAAAGAAAGATCTCTTCAATCTCCTCATATTCTTCTCCAGTTAATGAATTAAAGGTAACAATTGATTCTAATTTATCATTGAAAATATCAACCCTAATTGCATTCTCTTCATAAGCTGGAAATATCTCAAAAATATCTCCTATAATTCTAAAATTGCATCTTTCAAGAACCTGATTATTTCTTTGATAATAAATATCAACCAAAGATCCGGCTAATTTTCTACGATTAATATTATCACCTTTTTTAAGATGAATAACCTGATTTTTGTACTCTTCAGGAGAACCTAATCCATATATACAAGACACTGAGCTGACTACGATTACGTCATTTCTTTGTATTAAAGAACTTGTGGTTTTAAGTCTCAACCTATCAATTTCTTCATCCATTGAAAAATCTTTTTCAATAAATGTATCTGTAATGGGCATATATGATTCTGGCTGATAATAGTCATAATAGCTTATAAAATATTCTACTGCGTTATTAGGAAATAAACTTTTGAATTCTCCATAAAGTTGAGCTGCCAATGTTTTGTTATGAGATATAACCAATGTTGGTCTTTGGATTTCTTCAATAACCTTTGCAATAGTATAGGTTTTTCCAGATCCAGTAACACCTAATAGAGTTTGATGTTTTGTATCAGTATTTAAACCGTTTATAAGCTCATTTATTGCCTTAGGTTGATCGCCAGAAGGTTCAAAATCAGAGATTAGCTTAAAGTCTGCCATATTGTCCCTTTAATTTAAGTTTTATTAACAAAAAAAACAATTCATAAAGTATGACAATAAGTTTTATTTTTTGGTGCTTAAAATATAGAAAACACGCAAATAATCCAATAAACTGAGAAATAAAAGAGCCGTAGCAATATAAATCAAGAATGGAACTAAACTGAATAAAGATTGGATATTTATTGCATATATTCCAAGCCCAAGAGTAAGAAATACAACACCCCATTTTCCAACTATATTGGATCCATATACTGAATCGGCTCTTGGAAGGAAAACCATAGATAGGATAAGAAGTAGAAGTTGTCTACAAAAATAAAAGACACAAAACCAAAGAGGTATAGAATCTGGATATTTAATATATAATATAACCGAAAACGCAAATAGGGCTAATCCATCAGCTATAGGATCAAGAAGTTTTCCTAAATCAGAAATTTGATTGAGACGTCTTGCTAAAAAACCATCTAGAAAATCTGTTAGAATAACAACTCCTAATAGTACATAAAAATATGGCATACAATCAAAATAATAGGACACAATCAATGGAGCAAGTAGGACAAGCCTAAGAATAGTAATTAAGTTAGGAATAAGAAAAATATCACTAGATTTAAAAAGTTTACTCATCTAGTATCTTTGATATTAATTTTTTAGTTGATCCAAGATTATTATCAATAACGCTCTTTGATGCATCGCTTGCAGACAAATAAAAATTTCTGTCTAATAGTCTATTAAATCTATGCATTAATTCTTCAGATGAACTTACTTCAAAGGCGGCTGATTTATTTAATAGCTGTCTTGCCTCTAAGAAATTTGAATTCGAATGATTGGGACCAAAAATAACAGGATTACCAGCAACCGCTGGTTCCATAATATTATGAATTCCATTCTTTGAAAACCCTCCACCAACATAAGCAATATATGCTTGCCAATATAATTTATATAGAATCCCAACTGTATTGACAATAATAATATTCTGTTCAATATTCCTCAGATCCATATATGCATCAATAATCTTATAGGATAAATTATTTTTCTCTATCTGATCTACATAATAATTAGTTATACTATCTGATAATTCATGTGGAACAAGAACAATTTTTGAGGATTCATCATCTTTTAATAAATCAAATATTTTTGGAAACAAAATTGAATGGTCTTCTGGCCATAAACTTGCAAATAAAAATAGTTTTTTTTGGATTCTCTCATCATAAGAAAGCTTTATATCAACACCTTGTGACTTATTATTAGCTACATCAAAACGAGGATTTCCCATAGCCACAAATTTTTTATCATTAATAATTTTTCTAAGATTACTTAAATCCTTTGTAGAAACAGTAAAAATCTGATTAATTGATTGATATGTAGATTTATATAAACTTCTTCCCATAAGAGAAAGTTTAAAGCTATTAGAATGAATTCTTAGCGATATTAGCATAGTTTTGATATTTAATAATTGACATATAAAAACAATATTCGGCCAAACATCATAAGATGCAAAAATCAACTTTGAAGGTTGAACAATCTTTAAAGACCTATAAACAGATAACAAATCATCGAACGGCAGATAAATTTTGCAATCAATATTTTCATTATGGACATTATTAAATCCAGACGGAGAAAAGAAAGATACAATAACCCCTCTGTTTTTATCTCTTTTTATTTCTTCAATTATAGATTGGATTTGCTGGAATTCTCCATGAGATGAGACATGAAACCAATAAATTTCTGAGAAAGAAGTGTTATTTTTAAAATCAGCTAATTTTTTTCTAGTTTTCAATCTACCGATAAAACCATCTCTAATCTTCCTATTAAATGGAATTAATAGAATAATCAAAATAAAGAATAAGGGATAAAGAATTAAACTATATAATATAAACCAAAACAATCTCATGACTTTACAACCTGATTTAAGCTATTAAAGACGATATTGCTATCAATTGTTGACAAACAATATTGTTCTCTTCTATAACACTTTCTACTACCATTCTGAGAACATGGTTTACACCACAAACTATCGTTTTCTACAATTCTAGAATTATTCAAAACAACATTTGCGCCAGTTTCCTTTGATGTAGGTCCCAAAATCATTGTAACAGGAGTGTCAAGTGCTTCAGAAATATGCAATAAGCCTGTATCGCTGCCTATGGTATGATTGGATAGCTTGAGAATTGACATTGCCATTCTTAATGTTGTTTCACCTTTAAGATTAATAATTCTATCATGTGTTGAAAGTTGATCACAAATGATATCTTTCTTGGATCCAAGAATAATAATCTTAAATGAAAACGTATTTAGAATTCTATCAATTAAATTATTATAATTTTCAACAGACCATTGTTTTTGTTTCCACGCGGCACCAGGAACAATTGTAATAAATTTCTCATTAACACCGTTGCTGGATAAATATTGTTTTGTCTCTTCTATTTCACTATTAGAGACACTTAATTTAGTTTTTGGCAGATTTTCAGTCATATCTAGCAAAGAATGGTACATTTTAATGTGTGAAAAATCTTTTTTGAAAAAATTTTGATATGTATAGAACAATAACCATCTTTTTAAACGTGGTTTTCTAATCTGTTTAAAAGAAGAAACTTTAAAGAAAAATGATAAAAGTTTTGTTCTAAAGACGTTGTGTATGTCATATACAGCATCATAATTCTTGTGTTTTAGTGCTTTTCCAACAGAAATGAGGCCATTGATCCCAGACTGCTTATTATAAGTAATAATATTATCAATTAAAGGATGATGATGAACAATATCAGAAAATTCTTCCTTGATAAGAAAATCAATTTGTGAATTAGGAAATTTATTCTTTACTGATTCAATAAATGACGTTGATAAAACAATATCCCCAATTGAACTCATTCTGATAATAAGAATTTTCTTCATTACTCTTCTTGATTAAATAACCTGTTTGCAAACCAGGAAATAAAAATACTAATCTCATATAAAATAATCATTGGAATAGACATAATTATTAGGCTTATAGGATCTGGGGGAGTAATGATAGCCGATAATACAACGGTAATCATAATTGCTTCTCTTCTATATTTTCTTAAGAAATCAGGAGTAACAATACCAATGGATGAGAAAAGGAATGAAGCGACTGGGAATTCAAAAATTACACCTGAACCAATAATTAATGCTAAAACAAAACTGAAATAGTAATTGATAGAGAAATTATTCTGAATACTTTCAGTTACCATTGATGCAAAGAAATTTAAAGAAAATGGAAGAATCACTATGTAAGCAAAAATGCCTCCTATAATGAAACATAGAAAAACTGTTATTATGAGTGGGAGCAATATTTTTTTCTCTTTGTCATACAGTCCCGGAGAAATAAATTTCCAGATTTGAACAGTTATAACTGGAATAGATAAGATTATCCCTCCAATAATAGCAAGATTCCACTTTAGCATAAACATGCCTTGAATAGTCAGGACTTGCAGGCTCATTTCTTGACTAATCTTACCTGCAGGTGCAATAAGCAAGTCAACCAAATAGTTTGCAAAATTAAATGTAAGGATTGACATTACTATAACTGAAGCAAGAGACTTTAATATTGCCCATCTTAATTCCTCAAGATGATTAATAAGTGACATATCTTTGGAATCATTCATTATAAATCTTTTATTTTATCAACCATATCATAAGGTGATTCGAGTTTAGTATCTTTTGTATTCATTTTTTTAAGAAATTTCTTTCTCTTCTCTGTCCAGAAACCTTCAATAATATCATTTTCGATAATATTCTTTACTTTCCTAGAAAAACGTAACATCTGACGAGATTTTACACTTTCATTCTTGTTTATTGAACTATAAAATTTAATTAATGCATTTGCAAACCCTTCAACTCCATCACCGGTTTTACAACTGGTTTTAAAAATTGGGATTTGAGAAGCATCTTTCTTTGTTGATGAAATAATATTCTTTATTGATCGTACCATTAAGTTTGCATCTTCTCTATCATATTTATTTACAACAAATATATCTGCTAATTCTAATATGCCCGCTTTCAATAATTGAATTTCATCTCCTGATTCTGGGACGAATACTAATGCAGTCAAATCTGTAATCTCAGAAACGCTATATTCTGATTGTCCAACTCCAACCGTCTCAATAAAGACGATATCTTTACCGCTAAAAGCAAGAATATCAGAAAAATCTTCAGCAAGCTCCGTAATGCCCCCTAATTCAGCACGTGAACCCATACTTCTAACAAATACATTTTTGTCATCGATTGCGTTTTTTATTCGTACACGATCACCCAAAAATGATCCACCTGTAATTGGACTAGAAGGATCAATTGCAATAACACCGACAGATAATTTATTATCTCTCAATATAGGAATAAGCATATTCATTAATGAACTTTTACCAGATCCAGGTGGGCCCGTGATACCTATCTTTATAGCATTAAGAGAATCTTTGAAAATATGTTTAGATATCTCACGTCTAGAAAATTTTCCGGTCTCAATTCCAGTCATAAGTTCTGAAATTGATATAAAATCATTTTTCTTTGCCTTTTTTAATATTTTCTCTAAGGTTTTTAAAGCCACCTACTAATTTAAGTTGTACAATTTTTAAAACAATAATCAAAACTAGAAATTTATTGACATCGATTTCGGAATAAGATAAGTTGCGTACGCAATTTATGGATAGACATAAACAACAAATAAAACGTGACAGACAAGATTTAAAACGCAGAGAAATTAATTCTCAAAACAAGTCTAGAATGAGAACATTGATTAAAAGTGTTCTTTCTGAAAAAGACGCCAATAAAGCAAAAAATTTATATGGAAATGCTGTCTCTTTTATAGATAAAATGGCTAGCAAGAACCTAATTCATAAAAACAATGCTGCTAGACAAAAATCAAAGATTACTAATCACTTAAATTCATTAAGTAAATAATTATTTATTACTACGCCCTTGATAATTTGGCGCTTCTTTAATGATGCTCACTTCATGTGGATGATTTTCTTTTACACCTGCAGAAGAAATTTGTATGAATTTTTTGTTTTTATGAAATAATTTGAGATTCTTAGCACCACAATAACCCATAGATGATCTTAAACCACCAATTAGTTGAAAAATTGTATTTTTGACAGGTCCTCTGAAAGGTACCATGCCTTCGATTCCTTCTGGAACAAGCTTTAATTCATCTTGTTCTTGTTGAAAGTATCGATCTCCTCCACCTTCTTTCATTGCAGCCAATGAACCCATACCTCGGTAAGATTTATATCTTCTTCCTTCGTATACAATAGTTTCACCAGGACTTTCATCCATTCCTGCTAATACACCACCTAGCATAACAACATTTGCACCCGCTGCTAATGATTTCGCAATATCACCACTAAATCTTATTCCACCATCTGCAACAACTGGAATATTATGCTTCTTTGCAGCTTTTACACAATCAATAATGGCAGATAATTGGGGAACACCAACACCTGAAACAATTCTTGTTGTACAACTTGAACCAGCACCAATACCAACCTTAATACAATCAGCACCAGCCTTAATTAAGTCTGTCGTTGCTTCCGCTGTTGCTACATTGCCAGCTATAATTTCTAGCTTAGGAAATTTCTTTTTAATCTTTTTTACTAAGTCTAAAACATATACCGAATGACCATGCGCAGTATCAACCACAACGACATCAATTTCAACCTTAACAAGGGCAGATATTCTCTCGCTCCAATCATCTCTAACACTTACTGCCGCTGCAACACGTAGTCTTCCCTTTTTATCTTTCGAAGAGTGAGGAAATTCTTCTTTCTTCGTAATATCTTTTACAGTAATAAGGCCAGCTAAATTCTTTTTACTATCAACAACCAACAAACGTTCAATACGATGTTTTTGTAAAATTGATTTTGCTTTTTCGTTCGTTGTATCTGGCTTAACAGTAACAAGATTTTTAGAAGTCATTCGATCTTTTACTAACACATCTAAATCTTGTTCAAACCTAATATCTCTTTTTGTGATTATTCCGACTAATTTATTGTTTGAAAGAACTGGCAATCCACCAATAGAGTATTGTTCCATTAGTTGTTTTGCCTCTCGAATTGATTTGTTTTTATCCAACGTAATTGGATTGGTAATCATACCGCTTTCATAGCGTTTAACCTTATCAACCATTAATGCCTGTTCTTTAATGGTTAGATTCTTATGTATGACTCCAATACCTCCTTGTCTAGCAAGGGCAATAGCCATCTCTGACTCAGTAACAGTATCCATTGCTGCACTCATGACTGGAATATTTAACTTAATATTTTTTGTTAAAGATGTGGAACAATCAACTGCTTTTGGGAGCACAGATGATTTTTGAGGCACTAAGAGTACATCATCAAATGTTAGAGTTTTTTCAATAGTATCTTTAGCCATAAGAAACTCCAAGCGTAAGATGTCGAATAGTTAGTGAAAATAACTTTTTAGAATAAAAAGTTTTTGTTGTGGTCAACATTGGACAATTTAACAAAAAAGATAAAGAAATCCAGCAGATTATTAATTACTGTCGAATTTTAACCAATTATATCTTTCATTCGAGGAAAAATAATGGTAAAAATAAAAGAATAAAAAATATCCAAGACCAATTAATCCAAACCATAATTCTTTTGTAGATAAAAATATAAATAAAATTAATAACAAATATTTTTGAGCATAGTGAAGATATTGTTCCGATTTTCCTATTAATGCAACCACCAAAAATGGCAAATAAACCATTGTAGCAGTAGATACAATAGGTTCATCTTGGCATAAGGAAAGAATTAAGGCTAAAACAGTAAATAGAATAGATATAATCTTAATTTGGATACTATCTGAACGATATAACAAATATAATACTAAAATTAATAGTGCTAATGGAAACATCATTTTGCCAAATATCATTACATCAATAAGTGAATAAATTGATAAAAATAATAGAAAATTTGTTTGAGAATCCATTTTGACAATTCGAAATAAACCAAAAGATTCAAATTTTTTCATTAACCACAAAAACAACAAAGAATGAAGTAGAATATTCAAAACACCAATTAAATCCTCGGTAATCATTGAAAATAAATAATCTCTATTTAAATCAATCTCCATAAATCGATAAATTGCTATATCATAAGATTTGACCAAATAATGTTGGAAAGCAAACATTATCCACATGGGAAATAAAATTTCCAATCGATTTATTATATCAACATCAATTTTTTTAAATGCATTCTGAATATGCTGATACCGAGAAGATTCAGGAGGAAAAAGTCTCTTAAACATCTATTCTAAATCCAACCAAATTGATACAAAAATACAAGAAAAATCAGAATTGGGCTTAAATATCTTATCAAGAAACTAAATACTTTTTTAGATGAAGATGATTCGAGGATTGTGTTTCCAAAATATACTGATTCAGAATTTCCTTTTAATAAATTTTTGACAACTTCATCTACTCCCCAAACATATCCTGCAAAAATAGCAATAAAAAATCCACCAAGAGGTAGTAATATATTAGAAGCAAGATAATCTGCAGTATCAAAGAAAGTGAATGCCTTTCCTTGAACTAATATTGTCACATCCTGAAGCACATTAAAAGATAATGCACATGGAATAGCAGCGAAATAAACTAATGCACCCATAATTAAAGTTGCTTTTTTTCTAGAATATCTTATTTCATCCACCAAGTAAGCAACGCTAACTTCCAAAATTGAAATCGCAGAAGTTACTGCCGCTATTGTTAATAAAAGGAAGAATAAAAATGCAAAAATATATCCTCCAGGTAATTGAGCAAGCAGTGGTGGTAATACATGGAAAACCAAACCAGGACCTGCAGTAGGATCGTATCCAGATGAGAACACAACGGTGAAAATAGCTACTCCTGCTAATATAGCAATCAATGTATCCAAAAACGCCACCAGGTAAGATGCATTTACAACATCATCCTTATCTGACAAATAACTTCCATATGTCATCATTGCACCCATTCCTAGACTCAAAGTAAAAAAAGCATGACCAAGGGCAAGCAGGAAAGTTTTGGCATTAATCTTTGACCAGTCTGGATTAAATAAAAATGACATTCCTTTATCAGAATCCGGTAACATCAATCCTTGGAATACTAAAACCATTAAAATTATAAATAAGACTGGCATTAGAAATTTACTTGCTTTCTCTATGCCGGCTTTAATTCCAGATAATATGATAACAACTATCATAGCAAAAAAAATGGTATGGTACCCTACAACCCATGCAGGATTGCTATTCTTTAAATTGAAAAACTCCGCAGCAACTTGAGGTGTCTCGAATGAATGAAAAGTACCTCTCAGTGCCTCAAAAGTATAAGCCACTGACCACCCACCAACAATGCTATAAAAAGACAAGATTGTAAAACTAGCCAATACGCCTAATCCACCTACATATTTCCAATGGGAATCACCATGTAAAGCTTTGAATGCTCCAACAGGATTCTTTTGTGTTGCTCTGCCTAAAAGAATCTCAACATTTAGTATTGGTAATCCAATCATGAGGATACAAATAAGATAAATAAATAAAAATGCTGCTCCGCCATTCTCTCCTGCGATATAAGGAAATTTCCAGATATTACCCAGTCCGACTGCTGAACCAGCAGCAGCCAATATAAAACCTGTTTTTGAACTCCATTGTTCTCTATTGCTCATCGCTATCTTTTTCCTTCATCGGATCATTTTCTTTAACAATCCTGTCAAAGTCATCTAAATGGGCTTCCACAACTGCATCTAGAATTCCATAAAAATACAAACCTATAGCAATCCATGCAAATCGATTTCTTTCTCGCAAGTAATGATTGCGAGAATATTTGTCTGATTCTTCATAGTTACTATACTTCTCCCTATTCTCATTGAAGCTCCATAAAGCCAATATTTCCCCAGCTATTAATGCATACCCTTTTATATTTTGATCATTGTATATCTGGCCAGCACCAGGAAAGACTAAAGAACGTTTCATCGCAGTTCTTGGATCTTTTAATTGCTCAGTTTCGGAACGAAAATCCATTTTCTTTTGAGGAAATACAACCGAACTGATAAAAAAAACAAAAATTAATATTCTAATTATCCTAGACATTCGATTTCTACACTAGCGCCCATTGGTAATCCTGCTACCTGAATTGTAGAACGTGCTGGATATTTATCTTGTATCCTATTTTCAATTTCTTTATTAACCAATGGCGTATAACTTAAATCTGTAAGAAATACAGTAAATTTTTTAACATCTTTTAAACTTTTATTATTATCTGACAAAACAGCTTCTATATTATTAAAAACTTGTACAACCTCATCTTCAATGCTAGCATTATTTAATTCTCCAGAATCTGGATTAAGGGGAATTTGCCCTGCAGTAACCCAATTATGCCAGCAATTAGGGCAACAGTCGCCGCTTAAATTCCTAAACACTGAATATGGGCCAACTGGCTTTGGTGCTTTTAGTTTATTCATGGTTATTCCCTTCTATAACTTACATATTAAATTTTTTCTAATTCATTTTTTATTGTTTCATCAATAACAGATTTAATCTGATCTAAAGAAAATTCTGAAGATGTGCCAGCCATAGCAAAATTATCTTTACCGCCTCCACCTCCACCTAACTTTTCAGCAATACACTTTGCTAGATAACCAGCAGATAATGATTTTCCAATCAAATCCTTCGATACACTAACTGATATCGTTTTATTTTCATTAATAGACGTTGAAAAAACTGCGATACCTGACTTAAACTTTGTATTTAATTTTTTATTTAACTTTTTTAAACCATCAGTTGATTCTAAAGCGACTTCTTCATTGATAAATGGGATATTATTTAGATGTTTCTGATTCTCAATCATTTTATCAATATCAATAGCATTTAACATATCTGATTGATTTTTTTTCTCAAGTTCTCTCTTGTCGGAAGCTTCTTCTAAGCGACTAGTAGCATCCATTTTACTTTCAAGATAAGACACAATATGTTGGCCAGTAAGAGCATGTACCCTTCGAACTCCAGATGCAATAGCTTTGTCTTGTGTTATCATAAATTTATTGATTTCTCCAGTAGCCGAAACATGAGTCCCTCCACATAATTCTTTTGAAAAAGAACCCATAGTTAATACTCTAACTTTTTCTCCATATTTTTCACCAAATAGAGCCATAGCTCCTTCTTGTTTTGCTTCTTCTAAGGTTTTTATTTCTGTTTTGACCGGTATATCTTCAGCAATTTTATCATTAACAAGTAAATCAATTGCTTCAATATCTTTCCTACCCAGTTTATTAGGATATGTGAAATCAAATCTTAAATAGTCTGGTCCAACAAGTGATCCTGCCTGATTAATATGAGAACCAAGAATATCTTTTAATGCTTGATGCAATAAGTGTGTAGCAGAATGATTAGCTTTAATATCTTTTCTTCGTGAAGAATCAATTCTACAATTAACATTCAGATCTTTACTTAATGAACCTTTTTCTAAATCGCAAATATGAATTATAAAATCACCACTCTTCTGAGTATCAACAACCTTTAAAGAAAAATCTTTATTTTCTATAGAACCTGAATCACCAACCTGTCCTCCAGATTCTGCATAAAAAGGAGTTGTATCTAAAACAACAAAAACTTGACTATCTTTATTGCTCCATTTAACTATTTTGCTTTTACTTTCTTCAGCATCATAACCAACAAACTCTGAATGATTCTCCTTATTGTCTATCATCCATTTAACATTGCTTCTATCAAAAGTAAATTTTTGACTACTTTTAGCAAGATCTTTCTGTTTTTGCATCTCTTTGTCAAAACCTTTTTTGTCAACACTCATGCCTTGCTCATCTGCCATCAATTCTGTCAAATCCAAAGGAAATCCATAAGTATCATACAATTTAAATGCATCTGAACCGCTGATAGCATTAGAAGAGCTCTTTACAATTTTTTCAAATTGAATGACTCCTCTCTCAAGAGTAAGAAGGAAAGATTCTTCTTCATTTAGTATGGTTTGCTCTACATGTTTTTGCCTGTCTTTTAATTCAGGATAAGCATCAGACATTGTGGAAACAACTGATTGGACCAATTTATATAATATTGGTTCTTTAATATCAAGATTCATTACAAATTTAGATGCTCTTCTCAATACTCTTCTAACAACATAACCTCTACCTTCATTTGATGGCAATACTCCATCGGCTATAGCAAATGATAACATTCTAATATGATCGCATATAACATTGTATGTTACTTCATTGTCAATATATTTTGTTTTCGATATTTTTTCTAAATCTGATATAGTTGCTGAAAATAAATCGGTTTTATAGTTTGAATTCTTACCTTGAAGAACAGAACAAATTCTTTCTAGTCCCGCTCCTGTATCAACGTGTTTATTGGGCAAATCTTCCAGTTTTCCATCCTCTAAACGATTACTTTGAATAAATACAAGGTTCCACAATTCCCAATAATCAGATGAATTATTGATATGTTTTGCATTTTGACTCTCTAAATCGTCTCCAACATAGTAATGAATTTCAGAACAAGGACCACATGGACCTGTTTCTGCCATTTCCCAAAAATTATCTTTCTTTCCACATTTTACAATACGACTTTTATCAATATCAGTCTCTTTCTCCCATAAATTGTATGCTTTATCGTCATCCTTAAAAACTGTAACCCATAGACGAGATTTATCCAACTTCCAAACTTCTGTCAATAATTCCCAAGCCCATTGGATAGCTTCTTTTTTATAATAGTCTCCAAAAGACCAGTTACCTAACATCTCGAAAAATGTATGGTGGAAACCATCTCTTCCAACTTCTTCTAAATCATTGTGTTTTCCACTTACCCTGATACACTTTTGACTATTGACTACTCTTACATGTTTTGGCTTTTCTAGATCAAGGAAAATTGGTTTAAACTGGTTCATACCAGCGTTTGTGAACAATAAAGACTTATCATCATAAGGCAAAACAGGAGCACTTGTAACTTTATGATGTTTTTTGTTTTCAAAAAATTTTATAAATGATTGTCTAATTTTCTTGCTATTCATTAGTAGACTATTTTACAAGAATCTAAACAAATATTATATGAAAAATAATGGAACAATGTTTTTTTAGATTCTGCTTATATAATTCTCACGAAAATTTCATAAATTGCATTATGCTAAGATTGCTTTTAATCTTTTTTTTATTTTGTTCTTTATCATTTGGACAAAATAATACCATCAATGATTTGAGTATTGATTCGAGAGAGAATGGAACAATTATTGAATTAAAATCAACAAAAAAAGTAGATCTAAAAAATATTACTGCTTGGTATTCATCAGAATGGTTTTATTTAACTGTATACGATGCAAAAAGTGACAGTACAGAATTATTAAATACAGATTTTAGTAATCCAGTTAGAAAAATTGAAGTTGCGAATAGTGAAGAATCTACACAAATCGCCTTACAGTTTAATAAAGCAATTGAATCGTTTGAGATTATGCCACCATTAAAAAAAGGAGTTTCGCTTATTCTCCGTTTCCCACAAGAAGATATAAAAAATGACTTGGAAGAATTTGCAGAATTTAATGAACCAACCGAGAATAATAAAACCAAAGATATTCTAAGGAAGAAAGGTAATCCAGCAAATAAACTTATGCCTTTTGTAGGTATGATTGTTGTTATAAGTGATATTGCTAATCCAGGAGTTTTCCTTGTTGGAACATTAATCGGGTTATCAAGCTTATTCTTTTAATTAAAGACTAGAAAACTTTTCTGTATACTCGAGAATCTTATCTTTTATTCCTTCTTCAAATATAGAATGTCCAGCATCTGGAATGATATGTAGCTCTGATTCGGGCCATGCTTGATGCAACTCCCAGGCATTTTCAACTGGACAGATTACATCATATCGTCCATGAATAATTACTGCAGGAATATGTCTAATTTTATCCACATTCTCTATGAGATGATTGTCAGAATTAAACCATGCATTATTCATGAAATAATGGGATTCAATTCTAGCAAATGCTTCTGCAAATTTTTCATCGGAAAAATCACCAATAAAATCTTTATCTTGGATAAGTCTTACCGTACTACCTTCCCATGTGCTCCATGCTTTGGCAGCCTCAATCTTTTTTGATGAATCTTTTCCAATTAGAAGATTATAATAGGCCTCAAGTAGATTATCTCTCTTTTCAATCGGAATAGGTGCTATAAAAGATTGCCAGTCGTCTGGAAAAATTTTACTAGCTCCTTCTTGGTAAAACCAATGAATCTCCTTTTTTCTTACCAAGAAAATTCCTCTTAAAATTAATGCTTTACATGAATCTGGATAAGTTTGACTATATGCTAATGATAATGTGCTTCCCCAGCTACCACCATAAACTACCCAACGATCAATGGAGAGATGTTTACGGATTTTTTCAATATCATCTACTAAGTCCCACGTAGTATTCTCTTTTAATTCTGCAAAAGGAGTACTGTTTCCACATCCACGTTGATCAAACATAATAATGCGCCATTTATCTGGATTAAAATATCTTCTATATTTTGGATCTACGCCTCCTCCTGGTCCTCCATGTAGAAAAATGACGGGTTTTCCGTTTTTATTGCCAGATTCTTCTATATATATAGTATGTAAATCAGAAACTGGTAAATAAAAGGTATTGAAGGGTTCA
>ERZ651768.1062-NODE-1062-length-20351-cov-4.635099_pt1 | contig 20351 bp, 15 predicted proteins | sample MGYA00514754_ERZ651768 | MGnify/ENA metagenome assembly ERZ651768
ACTTGTGAACCGCTGTTTAAACAAGATCTTCAATGTGTCCATACCGGATAGGATCAGTGTTCCGGCCAAACAATTGGAAGAACATATGACCCTTGAAACGGATACTATATCTCTCAAACAGGAATTAGCTGAGTACATGTATGCTCAAAGATCATATCCATTCTAACTAATATAGATGACTCTCATGCTATACAGAATAATTATGAGGATCTCTAATGGATAAGGCTGTTATCATTGATGCGCTCCGTTCCCCCATCGGAGTAAAGAACGGACAACTGGTAGGGATCCGGCCAGACGACCTGACCGCACAGGTATTCCAAGCACTGCTGAAAAGAAACCCAGGCCTTGCACCTGAAGATATTGAGGATGTGAGCTTAGGCTGTGCTTTCCCCGAAGGAGCCCAGGGAATGCTTATCGCCAAGGGTGTTTCGATACTGGCAGGGATTCCAGAATCAGCTGGTGGATCAGTGGTGAACCGGTTTTGCGGATCATCAATGGATTCAGTTCACCAGATCAGTACTAAAATAGAATCCGGCGATATCGATGTAGGTATAGCGGCCGGTGTGGAAGACATGTTCAGCGTACCCATGGGGGGGTTCAACCCTGATTTCCATCCTGAACTTGCAGAACAGGAATACTATATCGGCATGGGTGAGACCGCTGAGAACCTTGCAGAAGAAGGCCAGATCTCCCGGGATGAGCAAGAACGATTTTCAGTTGATTCCCACCGAAAAGCGTTGGACGCTTGGAAAAATGGTCGTTTTAACAATGAGGTCGTACCCATTGATGTTTACGGTGAAACTATCATTGAAAAGGATGAAGGACCCAGGGAACCGGACATAGAAAAAATAAAAGGTCTTGACCCGGCATTCTTAGAGAACGGCACCATCACCCCTGCAACATCCAGTCCCGTATCTATAGGTGCGGCAGCTATTGTGATCACCAGCAAAAGATTTGCAGATTCCAAGGATCTTACCATACGTGCCACTATTAGGGGTCGAGGCCTTGCTGGGGTGGATTGGCGGAGAATGGGTATGGGACCTCTTCCAGCTACGGAAAAAGCATTATACAAGTCCAAACTTTCCATGAATGACGTGGAAGTGATCGAACTTAATGAGGCTTTCGCTGCCCAATCATTGTATGTGATCCAAAAGGGTGGTTGGGACATATCCAAAATAAATAAAAATGGGGGTGCTATCGCACTTGGCCACCCCCTAGGATGCTCTGGCGCCAGAATCCTGACAACTTTGGTGAACGTGATGGAACAACAGGATGCCAACACAGGACTTGCTACTATGTGCATAGGAACCGGTCAGGGTATCGCAACCATTTTGGAACGGTAGAAGACCGTGTCAATAAAAATTGAGAAAGTTGCCGTATTAGGTGCAGGAGTGATGGGTGCCCAACTGTCTGGACATCTTGCCAACGCTGGGATCGAATCATATCTTTTTGATATGAACCTGGAGTTGGCTGAGCAGGGTAAAGAATCTCTCACATCTTTAAAACCAGCACCTCTTTATAAACCGAAAAATGGTGACCTGGTCACCCCTTGCACATACGAAAATGATATTGAAAAGATCTCCGATGCAGACTGGGTCCTGGAAGCAGTTGCGGAACGACTGGATATAAAGGAAGCGGTATTTCAAGATCTACTACCACATTTGAAGGATACAGCCATCCTAACATCTAACACGTCCGGGATTCCCCTCGCCAAGCTCGCGCAAAATCTCCCAGAAGGTTTAAAAGAACGGTTCATGATCACTCATTTTTTCAATCCACCAAGGTACATGCAACTTTTGGAGCTGGTACGTGGTGAACATACATCGGACGATACCTATTCGACCATGATCGAGTTTGGTGAATCGGTATTAGGTAAAGGAATCGTTCATGCCAAGGATACACCTAACTTTATTGGTAACCGTATAGGCATATACGGACTCATGGCAACAGTGAATCTATCAATCGAAAAGGGTCTAACTGTGGAACAAGTGGATACGCTAACTGGGACCATTTCTGGTCGACCTAAAAGTGCCACCTTTCGAACCGCAGATGTGGTTGGTCTGGATACCTTGAAAAATGTTGCGCTGACCACATACAACCTTGCAAAGGGTGATGAAGAAAGAGATATGTTCCAGATCCCAGAGATCTTGGAGACATTGATCAAGTCCGATCGATTAGGACAAAAGACCAAGGCAGGCTTCTATCGAAAGAACCAAGATCGATCAATTGATTCCGTTGACCTCAAAACCGGAGAATATAGTAGCCAGAAAAAAGTTCGTTTTGACTGTTTTCGTGTCGCTAAGGACCACCAAAAGCTTGTAGAAAAGCTCAAGGCCCTTGTTTACGGTGATGATAATGGAGCCATGTATCTCTGGGAAGTGACAGCTAAAACACTGATATACAGTGCAAACCGGATCCCAGAGATCTCCAATGATATCGTCAACGTAGACAATGCGATGAAATGGGGATTCGCATGGGAACTGGGACCATTCGAAGGTTGGGATGCCATTGGTGTCAGAAGGTCCGTGGACCGGATGACATCAGAAGGTAAAAAAGTTCCTGCTTGGGTGACCGAGATGTTAGAAACGGGAAGGGAAACATTTTATAGAATCGAAAATGGTGAACGTACCTACTGGGATCCGATAGATAATGGACCTGTGGTAATGAAACAGCATCCCAAATCGTTGAATCTTGCCATCCATAAATCAGCAGGGAATACGCTGAAACGCGACATCAGTGCAAGTGTTAATGATATAGGTGACGGAATATTAAATGTTGAGTTTCATTCTATCTTACAGCCAGCATTGAATCCGATAGATGGTTCCTATCTTGCTATGATCAATCACGCATTGGATCTTATCGATAGTGGGGATTATAAGGCCATGGTATTGGGGCACCAGGGGCAGAATTTTTGTGCTGGAGCAAATCTGAACCTATTGCTTGAACTCAGTAAGTATAAGCAATGGGATGCACTGGAATTTGCTGTAATATCTTTACAGGATACAACCCAGCGTATACGTTTCAGTACTGGTCCTATCATCGCGGTTCCCTTCCAGCTGACCTTAGGTGGCGGAGTAGAGATCGTTCAACCGGCGGCTCATCGTGTCGCTGCTGCGGAGACCTATATAGGTCTGGTAGAGGTTGGTGTGGGCTTGATTCCAGGTGGTGGAGGACACTTGCGAATGATCCTGAATTCATTTGAGGATGAAAAGGTTGGGCGTATGGGAGCATTTCAAAAGATCCAGAAAGCATTTGAAACAATTGGATTTGCTAAGATTGCCACTAGTGCTGATCATGCAAAATCCATCGGATACCTTAAACAGGATGACACTATTGTTCTAAATCGTGATTTCCTGCTCCAGACCGCTAAGAACAAGGCTATAGAACTGGCTGAAGGCTATCAGGCACCAAAATATAGAGACGACCTAAAACTACCCGGTGCTGGAGGACGTACTGCACTGAAGATCGCCTTAAAGGGATTCAAGGCGCAGGGAAAGATCTCAGAGCATGATATGAAGATCGGAGAGAATATTGCCTTCATATTAACTGGCGGTGATAAAGGAGGACTAACAAAGAGTGTTGATGAACAATATTTATTGGATATTGAACGTGAAGCTTTTATTTCCCTATGTGGTGAAAAACTTACCAGAGACCGGATCAGCCACATGCTTAAAAGAGGTAAACCTTTACGAAATTGATATTTTTTCTTAGTTCTTAGGTAGTCGCTTTAGATTTTTTTCATGGAACAAATTCTTATCAATCCCTGAATCGACCTCTATATCATTAAATATTATTTCCGTGGTATGGTTCTTTTGCATATCTTTTACATATATTCGCTCGATCACGTGATAGTCTTTTAATCTTCTGTACTGGAATTCTTTCTTTTTCTTCAACTCTCCCCGCTTATCATAAGAATCTTCTTTAAGACCGAAGAGTCCATCCTTTACAACCCAGGAAATATGTTTAGAATATGATGAGTTTAACTTTTCACTGGGTATTACCTCCAATACATAACACGCACGTCCATCCACCATCTCATCATCCAGTCGATAATACGTGTTCTCACTCAGCTCGCGGCTTGCCATATCTTCATAGCTAAGGTCTGAACCCATAAACGAATCGCTTTTTTTACTGGATGAGATACGCCGTACTTTTTTAAAAGCAGGAAGCCACATACGCATCTCATCATTCCCATCATCATGCTCGATCTTTAAAAATGCTACTCCTTTGTCATCCTTTGGTTCAAGAAACCAGATCATCTGCCGCCTATTGCTATCCATCGACTTGGAGATCATAGTATTTGTTCGGGTCTTTCCTTTTGAATTTGTCAAAACCATGGACGTCCTATTGATGAGATCCTTCGGCTGTTCTTTTTCATCTAACTTTTTTGCGATATCATATCCCGATTGACCAGTTAGAACAGAAACAAAAAAACTACCAACCAAAAAATATTTCATAGCTATGTCTCTATTTCCAATAGACGATCTTTTAATAACTCAGCGATCGCAGCTAAAAATGTTAGTGTTCCAATCGATGTGGATATCATAGCAAAGACCATGAGGCCACCTATATACTGTACCGGCAGGAATGCGGAGAATAACAGAGCACCAAAGGCCATATTGGATGCTGAGTCCAGCATGATCGGATACCCAACATCATCAATAACATCTCTGGTCAGGTTGTTTTTTTCTACTCTACCTGCTAAGCGCCGATACTGAGATATATAGTGTATTGCAAAGTCCACACCAACACCTATAATAATTGAAGCCAGTAATGCCGTCACATGGCTGAGACTGATTCCGGCCAGACCCATAAAACCAAAGTTAATTATTATAGCTACTGAGAGAGGAATAATAGCCATTACACCCCACAAGATCCGTTTAAAAAACACGGATGCAATAAGTCCGATGACCAAAACTGAGGCTACGATACTGATAATAGATGATTCAACGATCAGATAGACCAGATCACGTAACACTACCATCATTCCTGTAACTGATGCCTTTTCTACGCTCTTCAGATCTTGTGTGTAGTTCTCGATCTTATCAACGGTAGATACGATCTCATCTGTGGTCATAACACGGCTAAGAGATGTTACAAGGCCAACACTATAATCATAGTTCACCATAGTGGAAAAGTCATCCGGGTCACCTGACATAGAGTACATTGTAAAGAGATTATTTATCTTATCACGTTCATCAGGTATCATTTCAAACTCGGGATCGTTATCCATCACTACCCTGTGCATTTGTTTTACCATATCAGCTATGGAAAAACTGGTCGTGACCTTACTATTATCTTCGAGCATCTGTTGGAGACCGGTCATCTCCTTTAATAATTCCGGGCTCTTGATGGGCCCTTCCACTCTAACTCGGATGTCCATGGTTCCGGTCATCTCTTGATCAATAAAATCGATACTGTTCCTGAACTCTGTTCCTGGCTTAAAAAAACCTGCAATATTCACGTCTACGTTTAGCCATAGTAGACCATAAATCCCTACTACAGCTATAATAGTACCTGCGGCCAAAATTGATCTTGGATTAGATGTGACCAGCCTGCCAAAATAACTGATCATATTTTCAAACATACTGGCCCTAGAGATAGCTTTTGAATTCATGTTCCATTTTTTTATTCGAATGGCAGCCGGTAAAAATGTTGAGCTTAGAAAAAATGCGTAACCTATTCCAGCACTGATACACACGCCATATCCCATCATCTGTTCAATAGGAGCCAAGGATAAAGACAAGAAAGCAGCAATAGTAGTTATGCTGGTAAGGAAAATTGGGACCAAGAGTGAGTCCATCGTTACCTCCAGAGCTTTAACAGTATCCTTTCTTATTCTGATCTCCTTGAAAAATTTAGTAATGAAATGGACGCCATCGGAGTTGGCGATCGTGAGTAAGATGATCGGCATAGAAGTATTGATTATTGCAAAATGAAAACTTTCTGAGCCTGTTAAGAATACCATCCACCCCATAAAACCTACCATTACAATGAGGGACTGTACGATAACTGCGAAGACCAGACCGACTGCAAACAGGTTCCTGAGATTTATCATTAAGATCATGGCCATGATAACAAGACCAACCCTTAACAGAATAGAGATATCATTCCTGATCAGTGCTGGCACTGAACCTGTGATATAGGCCGTGCCCCCATAATGTACCTCAAAGTCTGATAGTACGCTATCACCTACCGCAACAACTGTATTTCTCATAACATCATGCGGAATATCTGCAAGGGGCTGAACCATTATGTTAAAGTATTCCTCATCCCTGCTCAAGACCCTTTTCCTTATACTAGGATTCTGGTTCAAATAGTGATCTATTCTTTCTATTTCTAACATGTTCAGTTCACGGCTTGGCTGAAGGTCACTGATCAGCATAAAACCATCTTCGCTGTCTATTCTTGACATAGTTGTGATACACGTAACCTCATCGATCACAGACTGTTCTTGCAGTGCCGCTGTGACATCCCACAGTGCAGCAAAGGATTCACTATTAACAATAGATCTCCCTTTCCTGCCGAAGGCAACAAACACAACTTCTGTAGATCCGAACTCATCCTGAACAGCATCCCAAGAGATCCGAGAGTCCAGATCCTTCGGGAGCATTGCCATCATATCATCATCTATAGTTAAAAAGGAAATGCCAGAGCCTACCGTAAGTGTTAGCCCTATAGAGAGAATTATATTGAAATACGGATGATCCAGTGCACGGTTAATGAACCATGCTCTTATTGGATGGTGACTATTAAACGGGTTCAATTAATTAGTATTGCATTATTAACTGTATAAAAGATACAATATCCGAGATATTTACGTTTCCATCACCATTAATATCAGCTGGCGGGGTCGGACCATAACCATAATCGGTCATCATATCGACAATATAGCAAAGATCCGTTATCCCAAATGAACCATCAAAATCAATGTCTCCTACAGTATATTCAGGGAAATCTATGGTGCCATTGATATATTCCGGATCATATTTCTGGGCACGTGCAACCATAGCATTATTTTCCGGGTAAACAAAATCCCAGACGATATTACCACTATTCGTCACTTCAAACATTCTAGCACCACTGTTCCCACCTGTGCCATCCGCATCAGTAATAAGTGTGTTGCCATTGGGTAAGCGAAAGGCACCAGACTGAACGTTCGAGTGAAAACCACCTGAATGCATCCATACAGGATCATCAGGACCATAGGGTTGTCCGATCTCTATTGTATAGTTTCCGCTTTCAGTTAGTGGTGTAACTATCTCGAATACTGCAGAATTGTTGTTCGTATAATTATTATTGTATAAGATCAAATTTCCTGCTCCCGGAAAACCTTCAGGGATCCAGTTCACACCATGCTGAGAGTCCAATAGCTGGTCGGCATTGTTTCCCCGATCATAGACTTGGGGATTCCCCCATCTGTATAGAAAATCACCACCCATACCGAAGTTACCACCTGTATGGCCAGCGGATTCTTCAGTCGTCGTGCTGTGATCGATAATATAGATCTCATTGTGGTGACGGGATGAGACCACTATCTGATCCAGATCAGCATTATAATCAATAGCATTAAAATGTTTCCAGTCACCATTGGGACCACCCGGACCCTGGTTACTTCCCGCGTTGCCATAATTAATATCCATCAACTCAGGGTGAACGGAGATATTTCCATAGCCTGGTAAGGATGGATCTACATCTTGTATTAGGTGATTCCAGATATGCCACTCCCACACGATATTCCCGTCATCTGAGCCAACCGGTTCTATCTCCAGAATAGCTTCTGACCAGAGCTCGTTCAACGAATTATTGATGATCTGTCTACCCATAGCATAGGCTTCGTCAGCAGTTTTCCTCTCCCAAGCGATCACCAGAACATTTCCATTCGATAGAGGCTGTACATCGTGATGATGCTGATAGGTATCATTAGAGACAGTGAACTCCCAAACAACGGTACCATTCCAAAGAATATGTGCTATACCGCCACCCACGCCACCCGCGATCATGGTTGGGCTCTGTACCCGGAATGGATATATGATAGAACTATCGGGTAGCAGATAGGGAATGCTTGCAGCACCTCGGGAATGCTCCCAAGTATGGATCATCTCTAGATCATTATCGATCAGGTATGAATCACCACCTCCCGGACCGCCTGGGCCGCCAGCGACAGGGGAAAAGAGTGTAAAGCCATCAAATACCTGACCGAACCCTATGGTAATATTCAATAGAGCGAATAAGATTTTCTTAATGTGTTTCATTCCCATAGATTTCACTATTAAAAAATATTTTAACAGGTTGACTAAAACGTGGTCGATCAATTAAATCTGTTCTAAAAATTTATATAAAAAACCTCAATATGTTTCTTAATTGTTTCATTAACATATTATGGATAAATCATTGAAAAACAACAGAACCATAAAAGCATATCTTACCATAGGCCACACATTCGGAACATGGATAGGCCCTATAGTCACTGGTCTTTTACTTTTTTTTATGCGCCAGTTGATAACCATTGGTCTTGCACTGGACAAGGTCTTTTATAGTGCATTGAAAAAAGAAAAATTGACGGACCCCATCGTTATTGTCGGTAATCCACGTTCAGGAACAACTTTTTTGCATAGATACCTGATCAATATGGAATTAGGTTCCGGGGCACAACTCTGGCAGCTGATATATCCTTCGATCATTCTGCAAAAATTTATAAGACCTATTCTACCACTTCTCGAACTTATCAGTCCTGCCAGACACCATTCCACTGACGCACACCAGACCAGTTTAAGATCGATCGAGACAGATGATGTGTCCCTGTTCTTCCGTTATTTTGACGGGTTTTTTCTTTATGGGTTCCTTTTATCCTTTGCAGATGAAGATCTCTTTGACTGGTTCGACCCCAAACTGCGCAACACAAGCCAGCGTGATTTCCGCTGGTTCGAGACCATATGGATGCGAACCATAATCTCATCAAAAAAAGAACCGATCATTGGAAAACTGTTTTCCCTCAGCACTAACCTTCCCGCATTTATGGAACGATTTCCTGATTCAAAGATCATTTATATGGTGCGGGATCCAGTGAATGTATTACCATCCGGATTAAGCCTGGTAACAGGTGTCCTAGACAAACGATTTGGTTTTTGGAGCCTTCCAAAGAATAAGAGAGATCAATATATTGATCGGTTATATACCGCGCTGGTCGAACTGCTTAAACGTTTCCACGATGATTACGTGAGCGGGAGAATAGATAGATCGAGAGTATTCATTGTTAGATATGATAGGATGATGGACAACTTCGAAGATGTAATGTCAGGTATCTTTAAATTCACAGGTTTTAGACCTTCTGATCTTCTAATAGAGAACGTGAAAAAAACCGCAGAAAACCAGCGCCAGTATATAAGTAAGCACGCATACGATCTGAAAAAATTCGGTCTGAATGAAGAACGAATCAGAATCGATTGTTCTTTCGTATATGAAACATTTTTGAATGAATGAAAGCTTTTATTAATATTCCAATTCTCCTTCTCCTGATACCAGCCGTACCAATAAAGGCATTTGATATCCCGATATCTGAATCCATTGATAGCTGGACAGTTCTGCAGGATGATGTTACCTGGATCGGCTGGACAGACCACTCTGGTTTCCCGGTTTGTCAAACCCGGGCAAATTTTCCGTACCCTATGAAAAGCATTTCAAACATCATCGAAGACATTGAAAATTATCCAAATGTATTTAAAAGAATTACAACGGCAAAAATATTGGATGATGATATCGCCTATTTAATGCTGGACATGCCCTTTCCCTTTTCAGTCCGGGATTATATTATCCAATTTATTAAGGATAAAAGTGAAACGGACTGGGTCTTTAGTTTCAAAGCAGTTACACATGTTGATGCACCCCCGAACGAAAGATCCGTTCGATTAATCAACGCAGCCGGAGCGTGGCTTATTAGACCTATCAGCAATAACGAAACCTCCGTGACCTATACCTGGAATGGTGAATTACTGGGCGAGTTTCCATCCTGGGCACTGCCCAAAGCATGGAAAACTCAGGGTAATGAGATCATTGAATGGTTAGGAACAGCTCTGAACGAATAAAGCAAAATGAAGAGAATACTATTTATCTTATTTTTCCCAGTGTTCACAGCTTTGAGTTTTGCACAGTCCACTAACGATTATAGCGGTTATGTGGACCTATATTATATGGCCAGACTTTCTGATAACTCCCTAATAAATATACCCTATCGAATATTCAATATTAATGTGGATCATCAGAATGGAGATCTTTCTATTAAATCAACACTGTCCCTTGAACACCAACTTAGGAGCGATACTTACTTTCTTACAAATAACAGCCCACAGGATTTTCATTGGGACCTGAGGGAGCTCTATATGCAATGGTTTACCAGCTTTGGTGAGATCCGAATTGGTAAACAGATCCATGCCTGGGGCAGTGCTGATGAGAACAGTCCGATCGATGTGGTGAATCCTCTTGATTATTATTATCTATTCTCTGCTGGTGCTGAACGCAAACTTGCTACCTTTTCTACGGCAACTGACCTGTACATCAACAATACCAAGCTTGGGTTTGTTTTCTCCCCAGTTCATAATACCCACCGCACACCTGGAGGGGATGATGATTTTCCCATATCCATACCCATAGCTCCTGATCCTGAACAAATATTCGAGATAGATGATAAACCCTATGAAATTGGAGGATTCATCAATCAAACCTTCAATTTTGGGGACCTGACCTTTTCATATTTTCAAGGATATGATAGAATCTTTAATCTAACAGGGGTAAATGTATATGGCCGTGGTCCTGACCTATCTTTTTCTCATATAGACATTTTATTTGGATATAGGAAAACAAGTGTCATGGGTGCAGGTAGTGTACTTTTATTAGGGGATGTAACTCTTCGAGGTGATCTTGGTTACTTTGATACTCAGGACCAAAACACTGATATAAACCAAGCGAGCTCTTTCTTACCGGAAATATATGATTCTCTTCACTTTTCATACCCTTTGCATGAAGAATCCAAATATTATCAGACCACCTTTCAGTTCGAATACACCTTGCCATTTGATATTAGGCTAACATGTCAATTTTTTACTTATGATACCTTGTCCTATAGTTCAGATAGTTTGCCGGTCAGCGAACAGATCTCTATACCAAACCTTGATATCGACCCGGAACAATTGGAGCCTCGACAATTTTTTACACCTGGAATGGGTGCTTCACTTGCTGTCCTAAGTAGAAAGGCAGGATTCATTAGTTTAGAAAGGCACTTCAATGACGAGCAACTAAAGTTAAATCTTACGACAATGCTTGACCTGGATGATTCCAATTTTGATGGTACCTTACCTGGAGTATTGCTCGAAGGTCACATTGACTACAATATGACCGATGAGCTGAGAGCCACCATTGGACTGACAAAGATCTATGGCAGTGATGATCACCCTGATGGAGAGAACTACCGTTTTAATAAGATGGAAGATTTCTCCCACTTGCGTTTTGAACTAAAATACTTCTTTTGATATCAGTGATACCTAAAAATTAAAACAACCAGTGTCAAGAGCTATCTGTGACCGCGCTCTGATAAAGCTATAGATATTGTAAAGATTCTTCGAATCCTAAGCTATTTATCAATAGTGATTATTTCATAAAGATCATTTTCCGGATCCTTACATCAATACCATCAGCAAATTTTATAAAAAACACGCCTGATGGATGGTCCCCTGCAGACCATATAAGCGAGTGTTGTCCCATATCATAGATCTCATTATTTGAGATCACATCTATTTCATTCCCTAAAATATCATACACCCGAATATCTATCCTTCTATCATAAGGGACAAAGAGATCCATTGTTGTTCTTGGATTGAACGGATTGGGATATGGTGATGATACATTGAACTGGTATGGAAAAAGATCTTTTTCACTGACAGTGGTAGTATTATCACAGTTCTGTGGTGCATAGACCGGAAATGAGTAGTAGAACTGATCCAGGCTCAGTTCAAAATGATCGTTGTCTATCAAGCATCCCGGAATATTTTCGCAAAGGTCATTCGCACCAATAGCAAAATATGGATAACCACCATTATCGTTCCCGCTCCAATCCAGATCCATATTGCAAAAACAAGCTGGCAAAGACTCTAAATTATTATTGAAGAGCCACAGGTAATTCAGAGATTCCAGATCACATATCGATTCAGGTATCGTAATTAATTCATTATACCCCAGATCTAAAAAATAAAGGTTGCCAAGGTTTCCAATGCTGTCCCCTATATCTTGGAGCACATTATTATTAAGGTAAAGGGTCATAAGATCAGACAGATGACTGAATGATCCAGGTAGTTCGGAAAGTCGGTTCCATTCTAAATAAAGTGAAGCAATGTTGTCCCAGTTCCCAATGTTGTCAGGGAGCGAATAGATCGTATCATTCACGCCAGAACTGTTACCATAATTCCCAGAAACCAAGAAACGTAGTCGACCATTGAACCAGGTCTGTGTACCCAGTTCCAATGGTGAACCATATGTAAGATCGTTGATAGAGATCAGACTATCCAATACGACCATGTCATTATCTGATAGGCAGGTGTCCCCTGACAAAATGGTCACGTTCAAAGGCAAAGCCGGGTAATAGGTATACGCACTATCGCACTGTGCAAATAAAGTTCGAGAAAAAAAGATAAAGATCATGAGTGTCAGGATATTTTTCATCATTTCAGATAAATGATTTTTTTAATATCTATTTGGTTACCTGTCTCTAACCTTATGAAATACAATCCTGATGGATGATTGTTAGCATTCCATTCTATCTCATGAAGACCTGATCCAGAATTCTGCTTCAACAGTGTCTTTATACGCCGTCCAGATATATCTCTGACCTCAAGTATCAGGGGTCCGTTTCCCGCTGAAAATTGAATGAGTACGGACGAATTGAACGGATTTGGGAATGGAGGAAATAGTGAATATTCATTGGGAACAGGATCTGAACCAACAACAAGTGCTCCAGAATAAGCGTTGAGGTTAATGGTTCTTGCCAGATCCGGTCTATGAAAAGGTATGACCATCAAAGTTAGAGGATTAGCCCCTGAAATCTCGCTGACACTACCGATGAAGGAGATCGTTGTATGCTCTTCAGGTCCAAGGGTCGTAGAGCCAGACTGGTCGTTGAACCAGTTCTGATCATCGTAAAATTCAAAGTTATAGGTTTCTTCAGAGGACCCCTCGTTGAATAACTCAAAAGCAAGTTCAACGTTCCCAAGGGGCAAAAATATACCTGTTTCACCATTGTTGGTCTGCAGGTCCTGAGCGACCACAGAGAAGGCAACAGGGTAAATACCAGGAATACGATTAGCTCTGTAGACGGCTCCACTCGGCAGTGAAAGATTGTAATGCGCTTCCCAAAGAAGCTCACCGCTGGGATTCACCTCTAATGATGTCCCTCCTCCACCCACCGTGGTTATCAACATATTTTCATTATCAAGTTTCTCTGCATTACCGGATGCAAAGCCGAATAGGTCTTCCGGAAGCACATATTCCCAGACAAGTTCAGCACCATCTTCGTTCACGGCAATTTCGATGGCCCTTGATGTGGGTTCATCAGTGCCAAGGAATATCTCACTGAGATTACCATTGTCAAAGGTGACAATATGTCCTTCTTGGGTAAGCTGTAGACCATGCTGAAAACTGAAACCAAGGTCTTGACCCATAGTTACATCGCCAGATGGCATATCATGCCCCATATTCCAGATAACATTTCCACTTTCATAATCGATCTTTGTGATCCGTGATAAATGACGGGTGGATATATAAATTGCATTTTCTTCATCAGAAAAAAATGCTGCATTCACATGAGTCCAATCATATTGCAGATCAAAATAGGCCTGGTCCCATGTTCCACCGTACTGATCATAATCTGCCATGCTAAAATGATCAAAAGTATTCCAGCTCCAGACAACCTCTTTGGTATCTCTATCCCATTCCACAAGTTTATCACCGATCCAAATAAACTCCGGAGTGACACCATCCGCCTGATAACCTAACTGCTGGAATAAAGGTGTCCAGGGTCCAATAGGAACGGGACCTATTGAAGATACTGATACAATACCCATATAATTTCCATTTGAAAGTCTGAACATATCATGGTGTAAGAATTCATCATTGGGCTCTTCCCAAATGATCTCATTGTCAACTGAGAACACAATACCGGGAAGGTTATTCTCTGAACCGGAATTAAGATAACATCCGAAAAGATCAACATAGGGACTCGAGTTATAATAGACAATATCTGTTTCACCTGTGTTCCAGATCTCCCGGCCGTTCCGATCTATTATTGCGCTGAAATAGTCGAAGAACGCACCAAAGACCGTTAATCCATCAGCGATCTGTTCTTGGTCAATGATAATAGTTTCTGATAGGGAACGTTTCTCACCGGTTGAAAAAGAGAATGTTTCAGACCAAACGCCTTCCATGCCACTGTTCAACACAGGCTTAACACGCCAAAAATATTCGGTTGCCCATTCAAGATTATCTCTATCAATATATAACAGCGTACTGTCAGTGGTATCGATGATATTATTGGCGAAATCATCAGTGGAAGAGGCCTGAAGTTGATATCCATGTGCGCCTGGGACCTGCTCCCACTCAAAGGGTATATAGGTAAGGTTCTGGATACTGTTATTCTCAGGATGTACCAGCCCTGCAAAAAGAATTAAATGGATACAAACAAATATTGCTATCAATTTTATGTGTGAATCTTTAATTATCATTTGAATACTATAAGGATTTAGTAAAGTGCTCGCCCTAATTGAACGATCAGAACCAAGGACCGATAAATGATCATTCAGATCTGTTTAAAAAATATTCGGTGAATATTTGATCATCTAAACCAGCGTTGGGCTTGAAAGAATCAATGGTCATTATCGTATGATTCCCGTTCACTCTTACCATTTTCAAGATAGTTGGCGACCAGAACCCGGACTCTTCTGAATAACCCCTTATGTATAACGTTTTTTCCATTTTATTCTCATCTTCAAGAAATTCGACCTTTCTGATCTGCCAGATCTTTTCATCCACATAAACCTTTGTTCCCCAGTACGAGCTTTCAATTCTGGGAAAGGTCCTTACCACATAGCAGGAGTATCCATCGATCATTTCCAGCCCCTCAAGAGTTAGGCTATCATCCTTTATTTCGCGATTTTCAAGATCCTCATAAATAAAGTCGGTTCCCATAAAAGATTTTCCCTTTTCCTTCGTTTTGATCTGCTTTGATGCTTTGAGCTTAGGAAGGAAAACCCATTGTTCTGTGGTTCCATTAATTTTGGTCCAACTAAGTAAGGCCGTGCCCTGTACCGATTTAGGTTCCTGAAACCTCAAAAGTTGTTTTTTCTTGTAATCGCCAGAAAAGAATTCCTTCTCGTAGCGTGTGAAAGACCGTATCCTACGTTTTTCTTTCCCTGCCTTCTTTCTGATTATTTCCAAGCGTATCTCTGATACGGACGATTTCGGCTTTGGTGCTGATTTTATCCTTCTCATAATATCAACAGCGGTCGGATCCATATCAGATGGGAACACAATGGATTGTAGAAACAAAAAAGCGATGAATCTAATTTTCATCTATTTCACTTTTTATGAATAGCAGTCCCAATGGCGTAAAGACCAGACTGATTATGGCTACAAGTAAATAATCCTGCCGTTGTGTAAGCTCGGACACACCGGCGGCCTGAAGACAGATGAATATATAAGAAATAATAACTATATCTAGATTAGCCTGTCCCCAGTTAACAATATTCTCTAATGCGAATAATGTGTAGAGGGTTTGCTCTGCTCCAGCATCCAGATAAGCAGCCATGATCCACCAGATTATAACCCCGGTAGAAAGCATCGAAAAAAGAATGCTAAACAGTTTATCTTTTTTATCGCTCTTCATCGACTTAAAAACTTTGGGTCTATTAGGCTGACCATAGCAGGAAGAATCGCCAAGCCTCCGATCAAACAAAAAGCAATTGATGCCATGATCAAAACACTGAATGCCTTCAAAGGCATGAATACCGAATACATCAATACAGAGAAACCAACGACGACTGAAATGCCGTTGAATAAAATTCCTTTTCCTGAAACCTTCATGGTGTTCGCAATAGCATCTTCCAGTGTATCTCCTTCGCGAATGTGTTCACGCAGATGCCATAAGAAGTGTACAGAATAATCAACGCCAACTCCCACCAGTATACAGGTTAATAAAGATGTGGTCATATTAAGAGGGATACCAAAATTGCCTAAAACTCCAAAAATCAGTAAAACAGAAAGAGACATAGGCAATGTTGCCAGAATACCTCCAATCAATGAGCGAAACACGAACGACATTATCACAAAAATGATGATTGAAGCGTACGCCAGACTGATGATCTGACCCCGGACCACTAAATGACTTACGGCACCCAACAAGGCAGCGGGACCGGATAGCATGGGCTTTATCGGAAGATCATCGTAATAATGGGAGTGAACATAATCTTCAGTATCATCTACCAGTGCCATTAGTTCTTCGGTATGAACTTCTCCTATACGGATAAATACCTGTGTATAACTTGGTTCATCTGGGTCATCCAAGATCAAGTTAAAATCATCATCATCTCCGGTCAGTGAATAAAGGAACATATATTGTGTTATCAGTTCTCGATCATCAGGAATCTTTAGTGAATCGTAGTTACCATTGTTAAATGCAAAATGCATTTTTTTAATAATATCCGTGATAGAATATGTCGAAGTAACTGTTTCATTCTGTTGTTTGACATGATCGGTCAACTTATCAATATGGGACAATACAATGGGATCATAGATATCACCCTCTATTAAGATATTTAGTTGTGTTGAACCACCAAAAGCACGGCTTATAACCTGATTAGCGATCCTTATTTTTGAATTCTTTGGGAAAAAATTGTCTGGCACCGTATCAATGGTTATATCCCTGATACCTAAAGAGAATAAGGCCACCACAATAAAAAGGGTCACCAGAAACGGAACCCTGTATTTAGTGAAGAATCTTCCCCATGAAACTAGGAATTCATTTACCAATAGCATACTTTTTCTTTTACTGAGATAAGTAGGTCGGGGTACTAGAATTAGAATAGAAGGTATCAGGAAAAGACTTAATAAAAATGCAACCCCAATCCCAAATGATACCAGCAGACCGATCTCTCGCACCTTGGATAGTTCATGCGACATCAGACTCATAAAACTAACAATGGTTGTTGTCCCAGCCAAAAAGATAGGCATTCCAAGTTTGCTCATCGTACGGCGTAAAATGGCTGCCCGGGTCAGTTCTTGATCCATTACTGTATACTCAAAATAATGAGATATAATATGTATACCATAATTATTAGCAATAGCGATCAGCATGATCGGGATCAATCCTCCAATGATCGGGACAGACAGATCCAGCCAGGCCATGAGTCCGAAGGTCCACAAGATAGAAAAAGCAACCACAAACAAAGGTAGAAAGATCCCTGTCCAGCTTCGAAAACTGAGCAATAATAAAAATATCATCAGTCCTAAAGCTATTGGTGTAAAGGTCCTCAGGTCTCGCCTTACATTATCAATTGATTCTGCTGATGAGATCACGGGACTGGCCAAATGAATCCTTTCTGGACCTTCGAACTCTTTAATAATTCTAAATAATGCCTCTCTGAATTCGATCTCATCAAAATCCAAAGATGCTGCTACCTGGGCAATGAAACACATTAATTTCAAATCCTCGGAAACTAAATTACCGATCACGCCACTTTCATGAAGTGTCTGAAGCAATAGTGCACGACCTGCTGAGTCGGAGGGGATATCATCAAACAAAGGCTCGACCCCGAATCCTCCATCATCCGGGACGATGTACTTCTGACTGTAGATCGAAACCGTACGACTGATCAGACCCATAGCTTCTAATGAATCCTGTAAAGCAGAAAATTTTGTTAGTGTTCTTTCTGACAATAAGCTATCAGTCTCAATAGCGATGACAACGATCTCGCTCCCAGAGAACAGATCTTCAGCTAGTTCCATATTTTGAACAGTAGGATGATCACGTGGAACAAGGGAACGTAATCCGGGATCTATTTCCAGTCCCGGGACCTTCCACAGTATCAATAAGGTAAAGAAGAATACCCCAGCAATGATCGTACGTGGGTAGTGTGCATCCAGCACAAATAATCGGCGCGTTATTATATCTCTAAGTGCCATAACAAAAAGACTCGGAATTTAATATGTTCTTTAAAGAGATGTGAATCTCTACAAGGTCCTTTTTAGTTCGTTGTAATTTAAATGCATGATTTCACTATCTGCTCCATTAAAAAAGCCAGTAATACTATTGGCAAATGGAGAATTTCCTGTTCATCATCTACCGAAATATTTATTGGATAATTCAGAAACGATCATTTGCACGGATGGTGCTACTGATAAACTTATAAAATATGGATTAGAGCCAACCGTTACTATTGGTGATCTTGATTCAACAAAATTATCAGAACATGAATCACCAGGACTCTGGGTTCCGGCACCAGACCAAAACAAGACCGATCTACAGAAAGCACTGGACTGGTGCATTATTAATAATATCATCGAGATCACTATTTTGGGTGCAGGTGGCATAAGGGAAGACCACGCCCTGGGAAACCTTCATATCCTTGCGGAATACCAAGGAATGGTTGAATTAAAAATGGTCACAAACCATGCAACCATAAACTGTGAACAAGGTAATAGGACCATCAGCTCACAACCTGGACAGGCAATATCGATCATAGCCATACATCCAGTAGAATCTATCACGGTATCTGGTCTAAAATATCCCATGGTAAATCAAAGATTGTTACCCTCTTCTCGGGCAACCTGTAATGAGGCATTGAATCATGAATTCTCGTTGGATACATCGGGGCCCGTTTGGCTTTTTATGAACCACACTGATTAAATGTCGCTACATTACTCAGATTGGCTCATAATTGCCGGGTATTTTTTTGGACTTTTTTGGATCGGATTCATTCCTGGTCGGAACAAAAAAAATAATCAGAACGAATTCATCCTTTCCGGTCGAAAGCTCAGTCTTCCAGGGTTCATTGCTACACTGGTCACAACATGGTACGGCGCTATACTAGGAATAGGTGAGAACACATACCAATATGGCATACAGACCTGGTTCATTTTTGCTTTTCCCTACTATGTGTTTGCTATCATCTATGCGCTCTGGGTTGCCAACCGGGTTCGCCAACAAAAACAGTTATCCATTCCAGACCATTTTCGAAGATCTTATGGCAAGACCACCGGTATTATCAGTGCTGTGTTGATCGTATTCTTATCAAGCCCGGCCCCATATATCTTAAGCATGGGTATTTTATTGCAATTTCTCTTTGATATTCAATTGGCCTGGGGTCTGATCCTTGCTACCGTTTTCAGCGTGGGTTACATCTGGAAGGGTGGATTCAACGCCGTGGTCAAAACTGATTATTTCCAATTCATGTTCATGTTCGTGGGATTTTTAATTCTATTCATTTTTTCGTGGAAAACCGCTGTTTCACCTTTTGAGCTTTTCAGTGCTTTACCAACTACTCATACTCAACCCTTGGGCGGTAATACCCTACAGTATGTACTGGTATGGTTTTTTATTGCACTATGGACCATGGTGGACCCAGGGTTTTTTCAACGCTGTGCCGCTGCAGAGTCAGCTGAAGTTGCCCGAAAGGGGCTACTGATCTCTATTGGTTTCTGGTTTTTTTTCGATTGTCTGACGATCATAACAGGACTATATGCGTATATAATTGTTGTCCCTGATCAGCCGCTCATGTCCTTTCCCGTTCTTGGAGCTGAGATCTTACCACCGGTTTATTTAGGATTGTTCTTAGTAGGAATCTTTTCCATTATCATGTCTACGATCGATTCCTTCAGTCTGATCAATGCTATCACTCTTGGACGAGATATCCTTTGGCGTATAAAGCCACCAAAGACCAATAGGTATCCCACACCATTTATCAGAAAAGGTCTACTGATCATGGCTTTGTTATCTGTTTTTCTGGCGTTCTTAATTCCGTCCGTGGTAAAGCTTTTCTATATACTTGGTTCCATACTGATTCCCGGACTGATCCTACCGTTCCTTTTTGCCCTGCAAGGGAAGAGAATGCCTGAGCATTTGGCCAATATCTGGATACTGTTTCCTGTTATAGTTTCTTTGATCTGGGAATTAATTAGCTTTATAGATGGTGTCCTCCTGTGGAACATAGAACCATTCTATCCAGGATTCTTGTCTTCTTTGATCTTATGGGTTTTATTTTATAGAAAAACATAGATCCAAACTATTTAAACGTATAGTAAAGAGATATTTTCAG
>ERZ651768.1065-NODE-1065-length-20325-cov-15.809018_pt1 | contig 20325 bp, 21 predicted proteins | sample MGYA00514754_ERZ651768 | MGnify/ENA metagenome assembly ERZ651768
CCATAGCGAACAAATGCTTCCTCTGCATAGCGCGCGGCAGTAGATCCCACGTCTCCTCGTTTGGCATCGAGAATGACGGGAATATGCGGATAGGTTTCGTGGATGTAATCGATCACTTTTGCGAGCACGTCCTCTAGACCGATGGCGGCAAAATGAGCGAATTGCGGCTTAAACGCACAAACGTACGCTTGGGTGGCGTCAACAATTTCGGAGCAGAATCGAACCACGCCGGTTTCGTCGCGAGCCAGGGATTTGGGAAAACGATCGAGGGTCGGGTCAAGACCGACGCACAGAAAGGAATTCGATTGCATCCAAGCGTTCTTGAGTTGTTCTATAAACGCGGGTCGCACACCAAGGATTATGCCAAACCCCTAAAAGGCCGTCACTTCAACACGAATACATAGTAAATTATTTATTATGATAATTTCGTATCTATTTGTTTTATCTATTTAATATAACAATAAATAGATGTTGAAAAATTAGCTACGCACGCTTCAACAATTGGCTAGCACCCATTCTTTAATAGCGAGCATCACTTCGGGAGCTAACGTTTCATCGATCACCCCGTATTCCGACGGCAAGCCGGTCGTCGCGTGTTGAAACAGATGATTCAGGCCTGGAAAAGTTCGAACCTCAATCTTCCCGTGGTTCGTGTTGATTTTTTCTAGCACTGGAACGCTTTGGTCGGGTGGAACTTGAAGATCCAAGGCACCGTACATTGCAAGAAGTGGGACCTTGGAAGCTGCAAGGTCAATACGCGGATCGTAGCCCAAGAAGTAACGAAACCAATCCGTCACGATAGCATCGACCTGGACCTCGTCATTGAGGTTCAGCAATTTTCGTTCGACCTCGTCGAACCCTGCTAACGCTGACTGATAGATGTCTCTCGCAATTGCACGTCGTTCGTCGAAACTCGCATTCATACGGGCAGCCGTATAAAGCGATTCATTCATTGCCGCGATCTTTTTAACAAGGTCGTCCGCGATCGGGAATGGCTGACGTTCAATGATCATCCTTACTTGGCGTTGATGAATTTGTTCTCCCGAGACGGCAGGCCCCGCCATCAAAACGCCGCAGGCGAAAGGAGCGTCTCGCCCGGCCAATATCGAGACCACGTTACCACCTTCACTGTGCCCGACCACGCCGATTCGATTAGCAACAACATCGTTCCGACTCTGCAAATACGAAATAGCGGCATGGGCATCGTCCGCAAAATCCGGTGTAATCGCGGTGGAAATATCGCCTGTCGATTGGGCAAATCCACGATCGTCGTACCGAAGCACACCAACGCCATTGCGCGCGAGATAATCTGCCAACACCCAGAACGGTTTGTGACCCATGATTGTCTCGTCACGATCTTGTGCACCGGATCCAGTAACCAAGATAACGACTGGAAAATCTTCTGATTCCGGCAACGTCAGCGTACCAGCCAAAGTAACGCCACGCGCCCCGCCAGGAAAACGCACGTCTTCGATACGATACGGGAAAGGCGGTTTTGGATTTTGCGCCCGAGCACGAACCGAGGGTTTGTCGACTCGGGCAAGATCAAGTTCGAACTCCACCGACTGAGACCACCGGCCCTGGATCAGCGAGCCGTCACTATTTAATGTCCCTGCATAGCCAGCATTGATCGAATCAACGTTGAATACCAGTCGTTCACCGTCAAAAGAAACGGTGTCAGCAGCTATCCCATAGGCACTCTGATCGGGGCTGTCAAACCTCGCGATGAGTCGGCCATCTTCATCAGCGACACGGACAACGATTCGAAGATTCGCTTGCGATAGTGTGCCCTCCCAAATCCCTATAATCCGATCCACGTCGATGGATTCAACTGTCCCGGTTTCGGGAAAATCGGCACTCGGCCCGCAGCCAATCAGAGGAAAAAGGACTAACGCGCCGTACCAGCTCAATCTCTTCGTCCAACCGCGTGGTCGTCTCGAACGTGCGCTAAAAAACGATCTAGCGGATTCCTTCAAGCAAGCTTTCATCTTTGAGGACTTCGCGAACAGTGTCGACAATCGCCTGAGTCTGCGAATCCACTTCAAGATTGATCCGATCCCCTACTTCTAGTCGACCAAAGGTGGTTCTCGCAAGGGTCTCGGGTATTAAGCTGACCGCAATCGTCGCCGCCGCACGATCAATCTCAGCGATGGTTAGGCTGGCCCCATCGAGAGCAACGAAACCCTTAAGCATGAGATACGCCATCCACTCCCGCTGGATCGCCATGGTTACCAACCGGTGCCCGTCGTCAGATTTTATTTGCGTTACGACAGCCACGCCGGCGACATGGCCCGAAAGAATGTGGCCACCGACTTCGTCACCAACTCGAAAAGAACGCTCAACATTGACGTTGGTGCCCGCAGCAAGCTCTCCCAAATTCGACAGTTCGATAGTTTCCTTGACGAGATCAAAACCAACCAACGATCCGTCGATTTCAGCCGCTGTGACACACGCGCCATTTACTGCAACAGACGCACCAAGGTCGAGACCTCTAGCAAGCCCATCTAACTGGAGAGTAATGCGCGTAACGCCGGCGAGTGGTTCGCAAGAAACCACAGGGCATACGCCTTGAACAATACCGGTAAACACACCGTGCCCGTCCACTGATTGGGGATGATTAAGCTACGCGGGTTAGGCGCAACGAATCAACCCACAAAATCAGCCTCGGCTTTCGCCAACTGGTCACGTCGAATGCGGTCTCGGTCGATGTAGGTGATCCACTGATTACAGATTCGTTCGACGGATTCATTCTTATCGGCTCGTGCGTGCCTGCGGGCAGTCACAAAAGTTTTTCGCGCCTGCGTCAATCGATCCCGATTAAACAAGCACATGCCCAGTACGATTTCCGTGTTGTACTCGCGATCAACCCCTTTCTCGAGCGCATTATCGGCGGCATCCGTACACTTTTTATACTGATCCTTTTCCAGATAAAGTTGCGACAACCTCGAGAAAATCTCACCGTCGTCTGACAACGTTCCAGCTTCTTCCAGGACAGGAATCGCATCGTCAACGTCTTGCGCAATCTGGTAAGCCTGACCCAGGCTCTGCAAATTCTTTGCCGTCGATTCAACCAGCTCGTCGTCAAACCCTTCCTGGATCCACTTCGCAGCCCGATAGGGAACTTCTTCTTGCATCAAGAGGCCGCCGTAATTGAGAACGTCCCGTTCGCGATCGAGAAACCCGCCCGCGTGAGCGACCTCCATCGCCAAGGTTTGCTCGCGTTCATAGCCTTCTTGTCCGTATACCCCCGCCAATTGAACCCAATAGTCGCGTTTTGGATAGTCGCGGACCAGCACCTGCAAAATGTCAAGCACGCGGTCCCAGTTGTCCTGTTCGAAATAGAGAAACCGAAGGAGCTGCCACCAGTTTTCCTTTATGGGCACCATATCGCGCGCTTCGGCCATAGCGATCGCAATCTCAATCTGCTCGGTTGCACCTGGGTAGTCCTTCATGGCGTAGTAGACCTGTCCCATGAAGTACCTGGGATTGGGACCCGGGTCGTCACCAAAATCTTCTTTCTTCCGGAGCCAAAGATCCATCATGTCGAGGGATCGCTGATATTTCTCCTCAACAAAATAGAGCTGGGCTAGCGAATACATGGTTCCATGCTCAAGCCCTTCGGTGATGTCGTCCCCTTGCTCCAATACTTTCTCGTAATAGCGAATGGTTCTCAGGTTGTCCTCTTTCGAAAACATGATGAACGCGAACATTGAGTAGACCTGGCCCATTTCGTTGCCGTTATAGCGACGGCTACGCTTTTCCATTTCGATTAGGACTTCCAACGCGGCGTCGTATTCTTTGAGATCCATCAGTTCCTGCGCCTGGGCAAGCCTCCGGAACGTCATTTCGGAAATGTTTGGAACACGACGCGCTTTTCTTCGCTTCCTTTCTTCCGCCGCAAACGCTACCGAGTCCAAGGCCGGGGACAATTCGAAGCCCGTAACTTGACGTACGGCTTGCCCGCCGAATTCGAACAGGAGAGCTACGACGAGAAAGGCCAATAGTTTCTTCACAGGTCCCTCCTAGGCGTCCGTTAACTCAAACGTAATTCGATTCCGAACGCCGCTGACCTCAATGGGCTCACCATTGACGACCTTCGGTTTGTATTTGAACTTGAGAGACGCATTCAGTGCCGCACGATCGAAGATACCGGGCGGTTTCGCCTCAAGGACTTTTGGATCGCGAACGGCACCTGTTTTAGTCACGGTGAACTCCAGTAACACGTATCCCTCAATCCCTCGTGCCGCTGCGCGTCGTGGATACATTGGCGCGACCTTGACGATTGGCAAATATTCGCCGTCTGACGAAAATCCACCCGTTCCTTGAAGATCGATATTCACGTCCACCTGCACTATGCCTATTTCGACGCCTTGCGAGGTCGTCGCATCGAACGTCGGCTTCGGCATATTTGGCGGTGGCTCGTCCGGTGGCGGTGGTGGCTTGGGCTTACGTTGTTTGACAATAAGCTCTTCATCCTCTTGCAATCGAACAAAGTCGAGAATTCTTCCGCCTTTGGCCTCGTTCAATCCACTTTCATCGGTACTGATAACTGCCTGCATGATGAAAAGCAGGACGACGGTGACGATCGCGCCCACGAAAATGCTGGCAGAGTATCGTTTAAGCACAGCGGTACCCTCTAATCCTCAGTTGAAATCGCAACTTCCGTGACGCCCGCACCACGGGCCGCATCAAGCACGCCCTTCAACCGTTCGTACTTGGCCAAGCGATCCGCCTGAATGACGATCCCACCTTTGGGGTTTTCAGCATGCAGGCGCTCGATGTGCGCACGTACGGTCTCCGGATCGACCTTATTTTTATCGATCCAGATATCCCCATTCGGACCGATTGCCACCAGAACGCTCACAAGGGGCTTGGCTGAATCGGTTAACGCGTCGGGTCGGAGCACGTCAATACCCGCTTGCTTAATGAACGTCGCGGTAACGATAAAGAAAATGAGCATGATGAAAACCACATCCAGCATCGGTGTCAGATTGATGTCTGAATCATCCGAGGACGCTGAAAATCGATTCATCCGACGCGCCATCAGCTAGCACTCCCACTGGCTTCCAAGGTCAAGTGGTCCGCGAGGAGTTCAGTTTCTTGATCAATCTTTCGACGAACAAACGTGGAACCCATGATGCCCGTCAAGGATGCAATCATTCCGCACATCGTCGGAATCGTTGCCTGCGATACCCCCGCGGCCATCGATCGCGCGTTTCCACCTTGACTCGCCATTGCATCGAACACCGAAATCATGCCAGTCACCGTGCCGAGCAACCCGAGCAACGGACATAGGGTTATGCAGGTGAGAATGAGCGGCAAACTGCCTCTTATCAGCTGCCTCGTTTCGGAAATAATCGACGTTCGAATTGCACGAGCAGACCAAGAAGTCCGTTCCGCGCGGTCATTCCACTTCCCGACCACGCCACCCACAATCGCTTCGTGCTCAAAGAAAAAATACCAAATGCGCTCGAACAACAGTGTCCACATCAAAAACGTGGTCGCCGCGATGAAGTAAACCACGTTCCCGCCGAGCTCGATGAACCCAACGATCGCGTAATAAATATCCGTCACGCGCGATCAGCCGAGCGACTGCCCGGATTCCTCAGCGTGCTGGGCTATCAATCCTTGCGCTTGCTCTTCCAGTACATGCGTCACGGAACGACTGCGTTGCGCCAAGATTGCATGCAATAGTGTTGTCGGTATAGCGACACACAAACCCAACACCGTCGTCATCAACGCGATGGAAATACCGCTCGCCATAATCTTCGGATCACCTGTGCCGAAGAGCGTGATGGCCTGGAACGTTTGAATCATCCCGATCACAGTGCCAAGCAGACCCATGAGAGGAGCGACCACGGAAATCACCTGGATAATGTTGATAAATTTCGTAATCGATGGTGTTTCCTGCAGGATCGCCTCGCCAAGCTTGAGATCGAGCGTTTCGACATCTACCCCACGATTGTCTTCGTGGACTTGCAGGACCCTTCCGAGCGGATTGTCGTCTGTAGGTGAATCAGGGTTGTCACGTTGTTGGTTGACCTTGCGTCCAACCAACGAAAGATCGACGAGACGCCAGAGTGCGAGTAACACACCGACGATCCCAACCCAGATGATGATCGCACCCATGATGCCGCCTTGACCGTTTACAAAGCCTTTTCCGATCGATCCGACTTGTTCACCTATCGTCGCCTTCTCAACCTCGAGGCTTAACAACGCGCCCCTGGTCGGGTCGATGGCCAGAGCCACCATATCTCCGCGGTCGGCGTCAAAAAGGTCTACGGCCGTGCTCTGAAACTCGCTCGAGGGTTGCCGCGCCAAATCGACGAGGGCGCCGACATCAATGTCGTAATTCAAGTACCCGTCTTCACCAACGATATTAAACGCGCCAACACGCACCACTTGTCGTTGTTCTTTAATACCATCAAGTCGGTTGACGGTGGTGGTGAAGCGGGAGATCTCCCCAGTCCGGTTCATCTCTTGTTGTAGCGCTTCCCACAATTCCGACATCTCTTCAATGGAAGCCAACTGGGTCGCACTACCCATCTTGGCGGCTAGTTCGCCCAGCGGTTCACCGCGACCTGGGTATTCGGCACTGACGATAGAGCCTTCGAATACACCACGCGTGTCGCCCGCAACTTGCTGCAGAACGCCAAACAGTTCGCGTAAGGAGCCGAGGCGTTTATCGAGTTGCTCCGACATGTTACCAATACGAATCTCGTTCTCTTCAAATTGGGTTTCGAGTCGTTCACTGCGAAGCTCTTCTCGCCGCTTTTCAGCTTCGGCGTCGTCCAACATCTTCTGCTGATTTGTCCTCCTGGCCAGGAAGTCTCGCTCACGCTGCACGTGCTCGCGACTTTCAACAACGCGACGTTCCTCCACGTTTTTTAGGAGGTCGCCCAGCGTGTCCGCAGGCACGACATCAAGCCCCACTTGTATTATGGCACTCTCCTCTTTCTCCGCTTCTTCCGACTGGACACCAGTCGCAACAAATCCCGCTAGCGCGATGAGCATGCCGTGCTTTATCTGATTTCGTACGTTCATGCTCAAGACTCCGGTGCTATAACGGGCACGGCGAACAAGCCACCCGTGAGTTGTTTACGAGCCATTTTGATACCTCGGCTCACGGAGGTTGCATAGTCGGATTCGTCGATCTCTTCGTATCGTCTTGCTTGCTTATTCCACCACCCGGTCATTTCCCGGTCTTTGGACTGCCAAACGAGCGCGACCCGCCCGACTTTCAACAAATCAACAATAATGTCTGAGCCGTTCAGCGAAATGGTGTCACTGTATGCTTCGAGCGTCCGACCGTACTCGTTCTCAATCTGATACGCGCCCAGGACCTGACTGAATTTCTCGGAGACCGCCACGTCAGCACGATCCATAATTGTCCTCAACCGCTCGACACGCTCTCGACGTTCGTCATTGCGGAAAGGCATATCCAATTCAACAAATTGATCAAGTGTCTCGATCATGCTCAGCATGAGCGGCATGACCTGTCGCTCGACTTCGGTGACTCTATCAATCGAGGCAGCCAACTCCCGCATCTCGCGTTCTTGGACTGCGATTTGTCGCTCGAGCTGTCGGTTGTAGACCTGCAGGCCTTCAATTTCCTTTAAGACGACCTTGTAGTCGGCGTAGAGCTCTCGCGTTTGTTCGGTGGTGGCATCGATTTTGACTTGGGATAGTTTCGCCTGCGCGTTAACCTGCTCTGCCACCTTGAAGATATCGTTGATAACGGTCGCGCCGACACTCGTCGAGAGCACGGCGAGTGACAGTGCAATCAGCGACGTCGACAACCTTGATACTTGGACGTTTTTCATTCGACTTCCTAAGGAAACAAAAAGTTCAACCTCGAACAACGCAACCTAACATAGAGTTCGCAGTGCCCGATAAACATACGCCGTGTTCAGCGTTCCGCGAGAGACGATACAAAAAGCCGCCGCTTTTGGCCCGGCTCATATATTCAGGACCTACCATGCCCCCCCACGGAGCGGGAAAGATTAACAAAGAAGATACGGATGTCAACACGGAAAAACCTTGGATTTACTGCGTGTAACGTTGTTCCTACGGTCCTTTTGCATACGTTTCAACAAGGCAATTCGGCCGCTCCGATACCCCGTACTTCGCTACGACGCTTCACGACGTGTGGCGCGCTTTGAATTGTTTTCGTACCGCGCGTCCTCGCGAGAACGTTTGCGTGATTCGTCCCATTCGAGTTTAGTCCGGCAGATTCTCTGTTTTCGATGGCTTCCAGAAACAGGAAGATTCTTACAGATCACTCGATCCAGCCTCGTCGGGGCCTCGTCCTTTTCGCTATCGGCGCCCGCTACACCATGCATACTCACCAGGCAAACCAACGCACCCAGCGTGTAGAAATTCATCCCACATGTTCCTCGAAAAACGTCAGCGTACGCTCACGTGCTTGCTCCGCAGATGCCGCATCATGGCTAGCTCGGTGGTCGCAGTTAAAGCCGTGATCGGCCGCGTAGACATGTACATCAACATCCGGCAGCGCTGTCTTAATCTTCTCGACATCGGTCATGGGAATGTGTGCATCGAGCTCCCCAAAATGCATGATGACCGGACAATGGGCTTCCTGCTCCAATTCGCCGGCTATACCGCCACCGTAATAGGCAGATGCACAAGCAACACCCGACAAGCCGCATGCGGAAAGCCAAGTCAAAAGACCGCCGTAACAATAACCAACAACGCCAACCTTGCCGTACTTGCCGGCTTCTTCAATGGTCGCTTGCAAATCCTTCAGCGTGTTGTCGCGCTCCGTTCCTTGAAAAGCCAGCGCAACACCCCGACCCATGTCAGCTTCTTCATAACCCAGCTCGACGTCCCGTTCCGCACGATCAAATATTTGTGGTGCAATCGCCGCGTAACCCGCTTGCGCGAATCCGTCCGTAACTTCACGTATATGACCGTTGACCCCAAAAATTTCTTGAATCACGACCACCCCGCCACGCGGCGTGCCCTCTGGTAGGGCTTCGTATGCCCCAAAGGTAAAGCCGTCCACGGCTCGTAGTTGCCTCTGCGTACCCATAAGTTCCTCCTAGTCAAGCTGCACGAGTCTAACCTACAAAATGAACGACCACCTGACCGAACGAAAGACGTTCGCATCATAAATAGTCAACAACGTCACATGTCTGTAACAAAGTCCCATCAAAATGAGTTTTGTCGCACACTTGGCCGTGCTCGCGCGAATGGCCAAAGGTTATACGTGATGAAAACACTTTTTTTGTATTCGCTCGCCTGTGTTCTCGTTGTATCCCAAGCCGATGCCAGTGAACCCGTCATTTCGACCGAAAGTGGCTTCCAGATCTCGTCATCCGACGGTGCTTTTTCTTTCAAATTGGGCGGGCGGATTATGTGGGATGCCGACAGCTTTGATGGGGTCCTCAATCGCTCGAACGACGGTTCTCGTCGTCTTAGTACGGACCTTCGCCGTTCGCGACTCGAACTCGGCGGCACGGCGTACGACGCGTGGAAATTCAAGTTCGACATCGATATCAAGGACAAGTTGGGGGGAAGCAATGCCCACCTCCACACCGTCGGTGTCGGTTATACCGGGCTCAAAACATTTGACGTCTTTATCGGCAGAACAAAAGAGCCCTTTGGTCTTGAGGAATTGACGAGTTCGAAATCAATTTCGAGTATCGAACGAAATTACTTCACGGAGGCAACGGATACCGATAGCCAACCGGAGTTTGGAATCCGCCTGGATAGCAAAGGCAGCGGGCTTGGTTGGAGCATCGGTTTGTTTAACCCAGCCGGCAACCCCAAGAAAAGCGACGGGGGTGACCGGATCGCTTTGACCGGGCGCTGGTTTGGCGCCCTCATTGACACCGATTCGACGACGCTGCATCTAGGAATTGCCGTCACCGACCGGAATATCGATCAACCGATACAGCAAAAAGGCTTCGCTCTCGACATTGCCGAGTCCGGCGGAAAACTCGATTCATCCTCGCTCACGATCGACAGCGATCGGCAGTGGGGTGTTGAGGGTCTTTATATTTCTGGTCCGTTCAGTCTGCAATCTGAGGTATTCGTTAAGAAGGTCGGCGGGGCCAATGGCGGTCCCAGCGGCGACGTACACCACTATTACTCGCAAGCCACTTACTCGTTAACCGGGGAACGTCGCGGATACAACGCAAAATCCGGTATTGCGGACATCATCAAGCCCTCGGCCGACGGATGGGCCGTGGAATTAGTCGGTAAGTTAGACCACATTGAGTTGGACATCGATGGGGCACCGACCGAAGTGGTATCGGGCTACCTCGCCGGACTCAATCTCTATCCCAATAAAAACGTGAAACTGATGCTCAATGTCATCCGTGTAACGAGTGAGAAGATCGCGACAGCCAACGACGATGACGCTGCAACCGTGATCTCAACCCGGTTGCAATTGGCGTTCTAGAAAACGAAAAATACGCACTGGTTATGATTTTGGTAACGGACGCATCTGACTGACTGTTTAATAGCGGCTTGTATGCGCGGTTCTCCATGAGCAAAAAGATTATATTGGTGGTCGAGGACGATGCTGACATCAGCAATCTCCTGCGTTTCTCACTTGAAAACACAGGGTTTTCCGTCTTCGAATCCCCAAGCGCCGAGGCGGCGATGCAAATCCTGACCGAACAACAAACGGACCTGGTCATCATTGACTGGATGCTGCCGGGAATGGACGGCTTAAGCCTCACGAGAACATTGAGGAATCGCGCAGACACCGAAAAAATACCAATCATCATGTTGACCGCGAGGAGCGAGGAGGCTGACGCGATTCAAGGGTTTGATTCAGGAGTCGATGACTACATAACTAAACCTTTTTCTCCTCGCGAACTAATCGCGCGGGTAAATGCCCTCCTACGCCGCTCCACGGATGGAGCCAGATCGCTGATCGAAAGCAACGGAATGTCGTTGAATACCCACGATCACTCGCTTCAAATCAACGGAGAAAATCTCTACCTTAAGCCGAGGGAATACGGATTACTTCAATATCTAATGAAGAACCCAAATCGCATTCTCAGTCGAAATCAGCTGCTGGACGGGGCGTGGGGGCGGTCGGTGTACGTAGAAGAACGAACTGTCGATGTATATATCGTCAGACTCAGGAAAAAGTTGGAGCCCTCAGGTAAGTCGGGAGTAATCAAGACGATCCACGGAGTTGGATACGTCTACAACACAACTTCCGGCAAATGAAAACGTCGCTACCTCTTCTTATTTTTCGAGTTCTCTTCGTTGTTCTCGTTATGGGTACAACCGTTTCATTTGTTTCTGGAGACGCAACCACAGGCACCATTGCGAGTCTGCTCGCGGTCATTATTCTCGTTGTCATCGAACTGGTTCACTTTAGCCGATGGACACGAAACACACTGTCACCACCACGAATGTTTACTGGACTTCTATATGTCCCGGCTAACCGACTATTCATGAAGGTGAAGAACGCTCGTGGCCGCTCGAAGAATCTAGTCAATGCATCCAAGACGCTACGAACACAACTAAAAGAGCTACCCGAAGCGTGGATCGTTATCAAAAGCAACGGCAGTATCGCCGACAGCAATGATGCAGCCAGAGACATCCTGGATTTACCGATGAAAGCCCGCGGGATCAATCTCATTGAGCACTGGCAGGATCCGCGCGTGGAGACAATCATCCGAAGTCCCGTGACCGACGAAATCATTGAAGTCAGTTCGCCGAAGGACGTTAACACCCAGTTAGAAGTCCGAACCCATCTCTTCGACGACGAACACCGGCTCATTTTGGTCAGGGACGTGACACCGTTGAATCGTTTACTAACAACGCGTCAAGATTTTCTAGCGAACATCTCGCACGAGTTGCGTTCTCCCCTCACCGTGATCGTTGGTTACCTAGAGGCTTTGCAAGATTCCGCAACCATCCAAGATACAGAGGAAATCGTCGCCCGGCTTTTTTCTCCGGTACAAAGAATGAGGAACCTTGTGGAAGACTTGTTGACTTTGACTCGCCTCGAATCATCTCCCCGACCCTCAATATATGAAATGGACAACGTTAACGTCGCAAAAATCATCGAGACGATTTCGAGTGAAATAAAGGAGCTGGAAAGTTTCGATCACGTGATAGAGATGTCGATAGATGACGGAGCGATAGCCGTAGGTATTCAGGAAGAAATCTACAGTGCAATAAATAACCTGATCATTAACGCAGTTCGCTACACACCGGGGGGCGAAAAAATAACAATACGCTGGTTAACAGTTGAGGACGGCTATGTGTTCGAAGTATCCGACAGCGGGCCAGGAATCGCGCCAGAACACTTGCAACACTTGACCGAACGCTTTTACCGTGTCGATTCGCCAAGGAATACAAAAAACGGTGGGACCGGGCTGGGATTGGCCATCGTAAAACACATTCTCCTTCGACATGAATCAACATTGACGATAACCAGCACCATAGGCGAGGGAAGCACTTTTGGTTTTAAATTACCTCAGGCGAGACGATCAACCTAGAGGACTAACGCGCTATCAAAGTGTTTATCGAAAAAAGGTCCGGTAATCGCCTATCCGAATATCCCTTTAAATGTGTAAAAGAACAATATGGACAGCGAAGCGCCAGCGGGGAGCGTGACAATCCATGACAATACGATTTTCCCCACCACCCGCACGTCGATCGCCCCAATTCCTCTCGCAAGCCCAACACCCAAAACGGCTCCGACCAGCGTGTGCGTCGTTGAGACCGGCAGACTCGCACCCGAAGCGATAACAACGGTTGTTGCCGCCGCAAGTTCAGCGGCGAATCCCCGGCTTGGCGTCAACTCCGTAATATTTCGGCCAACCGTCTCTATGACGCGGTATCCAAGCATAACCAAGCCGAGCACAATGCCGCTTGCGCCCACCAGCAGTACCCAGCCAGGTAAAGCGGACTGTGCCATGACTTGGCCGCCCGATTGGATAATGTTGACGACCGCGGCCAACGGACCCACGGCGTTTGCGACGTCATTGGATCCATGGGCAAACGCCATGGCGCACGCCGTAAATACCATCAAGATGGCGAACACTCTCTCGAGGTCAGAAAGCTTCCCTTGGCGCGGATAAGCTCCCGTTTCTTTGACATAACTAAGAAGAAATCTACCGATGCCTGCCAGGATTGCCCCGAAAGCGATCGCGATACCGACGCTTTCTGGCGCGGACAACTCAATACCTAGATGCTTTAAGCCCTTCAGTAGAGTCACCATGCAGATTACGAAACCGACTATAAAGATGTATCCCGGGATAAATTTCTTGGCGCGCTGAAATTGATCAGGCCAATCCAGAATAAGTGATTGGACACTCTTAAAAATTCCAAAAGAAATCGTGCCCGCCAATACAGGCGATATAACCCAACTTGATGCGATCGAACCGACTTTCCCCCAGCTGACAGATTCACTACCGATACATACCGCCGAAAACCCGACAATTGCTCCTACAATGGAGTGGGTTGTCGATACCGGCCAACCGAATATCGACGCCACAAGCAGCCAAATGCCTGCAGCCAACAACGATGCCAGCATTCCGTAAACAAGATAATGAGGCGTACTAGCAAGTAGGCTCGGATCAATGATCCCCTTCCGTATGGTTTCTGTAACTTCACCTCCCGCCAGATAAGCACCAGCAAATTCAAATACACACGCGACCAGGATGGCACCTGTCAGCGTCAGCGCTTTGGCTCCAACGGAAGTGCCCATCGCATTGGCAACGTCGTTGGATCCGATACCCCAAGCCATAAAGAAACCCAGCACACACCCAACGATTAGGAGTGAGCTGCCAAATTCGGCAATGATCTCCAAGCTAACCCAACTCCTTATTATTACTTTGCGACGAGCATGAGTAACCGATGACCCACCTGCTGAGCTCTATCGGCAAGTTCTCCGATCTCTTTCACCACTTCGTAAAGAAAGACAACGTCAATCGGGGTGATATCGTTTTCAACCGCAAAGAGTTCTGCCCTAACCGCTATTTCTGCCTCGTCAGTCTCATGTTCCAACGCGTCAAGTTGCTGCACCAAAACTCCGAGCGTTTTGGCAACTTCGCCTCGGAATGCCGCTCTGAACAGGTCGTCAAGTCTTTCGACTGATTCCGAAGCTTGTCGCGCGGTGCTGACGGCCTTGGTTACAAAATCCGTAAAGCTCGCGCGAATGCCATCCGGAACGCGCATCTTCCGTCCCGTCATGAGTCCGGAGATGTCCTTCGCAGTGTTAGGCAATTGATCGACAAGCCGAATAAGATCCAGTAGGTCGGCCCTCGGTACCGGAAGAAAAAGACTTTTCGGTAAGTGCCCGCGAATTTCTCGTTTCAGATCATCAGCTTCGTGCTCCAATTCAACGATCCTTTCTCGAGATTTGATCGCGCCTTGCCAATCGTTCTCATTCAATGCAGCAATAAATACCCCAAGTTCATCCGTGCAATTTCCTGCGATCACCGCGTGTTCGAGCATCGGCTTTACCGGCGACTGCGCCAATAAGTCGAGAAATGAACCCCTAGACATAATCTTTCCGCCTAAATGAATACACCCGATCAATCATCGCTGATCCGCCCTTCCTCAACCATCCCGACACAAAGGCTAGGTTTACCCAGCACCCAGCAAAATCGTGATCGGTTAGGAATGGAAAGGATCAACGTGTCTAACCAACGTCGTGTCTGAACGAAAGTTCGACCACAACTCTTTGATGCGATTGCACGAAGGAATTTTGCCACGGGTTTATTACAAAATTATGACTTTGCGGACCGCAACGAAAGTTCAAATGAGAGCCGAAAGTCGACGGCTGATTCGCATCAGTTACATGATCGATACAACGTTCTGCTTATCTGCAGATCTACTACCGCTTGTGCAAGCCGGCCTGCGTTAGGTGCATACCACCATCCATGATGATGGTCTCACCTGTCACCACGTCGGCCCCACAAACGAAATACAAAATACCTTCCGCAATCATGTCTGGGGTAGACGCGACCCGCAGCGGCGATGTCGCTTCGACATTCGACTTAGCTGTCTGGTACGCGTCGCTACCCATCCCCTGTTCCAGCCAATCGCCTTGGATAAAGCCAGGGCAAATGCAGTTGACACGTATTTCTGGGCCTAACGCTCGAGCCAGCGACAACGTCATGGTTATAAGTGCTCCTTTAGAAGCTGCGTAGGCGATCGAACTCCCGACCCCCATCACGCCGGCAATGGAAGACACATTAACGACGCTTCCCTGGCCGCTGGTCTGCATGGATTCTGCTACCGCCCGGGTCATCTGGTATGCGCCCACCGTATTGACGGCGTAGATATCCAGAAAATCCTGCTTGTTAAGACCTTCCAGATTGGAATGGGCATTAAATTTAGTAGTCCCCGCGTTGTTAATGAGCGCGTCGATCCTCCCCCATTTATCGAGTGCTGCCTTGGCTAATACACGGCACTGATCGTCGTCAGCAATGTCGGCTTTTTGAACAATCGTCTCGACACCGTACTCCTCGCAAGCAGTTTGGGTTGCCCGGGCACCCCCTTCGTTGTGTGCATAGTTGATCACCACATGACAGCCTTTCTCAGCGAGTTGTCGTGCACAAGCCGCCCCTACGCCTGAGGATGAGCCCGTCACAATCGCTACCCCGTCTTGTAAATCCACGAAACTACCCCTCTATCAAATTCGGAATTCTCCACTGACTATAGCTCGACTCACCGGATAACCCCTTTTCTAATGCAAATGAAATCGTAGACAACTGGGGCTCAGGATCGGCCGAATCGGCCGTGCTACGATCAACTGGTCCAATCGATATCGTGCGAGGGGAAACGTGAAAAACCTCTGGTTTCATTTAATGCCATACAAAGACTTACCCGATGACTTTAGGGATACCCACCCATCCGTCTGGGTTGACATTAACTCAAAGCTGCTCGACGCCAAGCGGGTTCATCAACACTACAACGAGTACCTCGACGAACTCGAATATGCAGGCCAATTAGGTTTCGATGGAATCTGTTGTAACGAGCACCATCAAAACGGCTACGGCCTGATGCCTTCGCCCAACCTGATCGCCTCGACACTCACTCGACGCACCACGAAACCCGCGATTTGCGTCATGGGCAACTCGCTAGCGTTATACAACCCGCCCACCAGAGTCGCAGAAGAATTTGCCATGCTCGACTGCATGTCGGGCGGCCGATTAATCGCGGGCTTCCCGGTCGGGACGCCGATGGACACGATCTTCGCGTATGCACAGAACCCGTCCAAATTGCGCGAACGTTACTACGAGGCTCACGACATCGTGATGAAGGCTTGGCAGGAAGACGAAACCTTTTCTTTTGACGGTCGGTTCAACCAACTCCGATACGTGAACGTGTGGCCACGACCCATACAAAAGCCGCATCCGCCCGTGTGGATACCGGGAGGCGGGTCAGTTGAAACCTGGCGCTGGTGTGCAGAAATGGATTATGTCTACTGCTATCTCTCGTACTTTGGTTACAAGGCCGGCGAAGCCACCATGAAAGGTTTTTGGGACGAAATGGACAAGCTCGGTAAAGACCGAAACCCATACCGCGCGGGATTCCTACAATTTGTAGCGGTCGGAGAAACCGAAAAAGAAGCGCTTGAACTCTACAAAGAGTCGGCCGAGTACTTTTACGGACGATGCCTCCACGTCAATCCCAAGTGGGCATCGCCGGCAGGGTACCAGTCCGAAGCGACCATTCGTGCCAAAGTTCAATCGCAGGTGGCGCTTGCAGCGCAAAAATCCGCGGGTCCGACAGGGGCTGCACGCGAGTGGAAAGACATTCTCGATCTGGGTTACGTCATCGCTGGCGACCCAGATCAAGTCGCGGAGAGAATCCGTGAAGTCTGTACCAATCTGAACGTCGGTCATCTGATGTTGCTTTGCCAATTCGGCAACATGTCGACCGATTTAGCTAAATACAATACCAAGCTGTACGCCGAACGCGTTATGCCGCAGATCTCAGACCTGTTCGACGATCAATGGAATGACGCGTGGTGGCCGCAGCCGCTCAGCGAGCGTTCTTTGCCTGCTGAGGTCGCTTAATGCCAGAGACCCGATCGTTAACGATACGAGATCGCGAAGTTCGCGTCTTGGAAGAAGGCAGGAGCGACGTTCCCGTCGTGTTTCTTGCTGGGATCGGCGGCATCCCCGCATGGACTCCATTCCTGGAAGGACTGGCAAAAAACCGCCGAGTCATCGTGCCTTCGCTACCTGGTTTCCCTGGAGCCACCGAATTTAGGCACCTCGATTCCCTATACGATTGGGTTGTCCACACGCTCGAAACTCTCGAATTACTAAATGAACCAACGTTCGATCTTATCGGCAGTTCCGTTGGTGGAGCGCTGGCAAGCGAAATCGCGAGTCTCGTTGAAACCCAAGTCCGGCGCCTAGTCCTCATCGCACCGTTTGGCGTCTTCCTCGAGGACGACCCAGCCGCTGATATTTGGGCACAGGTACCCGGCCCTAAAAGTATTCCGAATCTCGTCTGCAGCCATCCTGAGCGGTGGGATGCCATATGGGAGATGCCGGCAGACGGCGATGAAATCGAGTGGTCACTTTTGCAGACACGGTCGATGGAAGCCGCTGCACGGTTTCTTTTTCCTTTCGGTAACACGGGCGTTACGTCACGCCTTCACCGGATCCACAACTCAACCTTATTGGTCCGAGGGGCGGAAGATCGTGTCCTTCCGTCTGCCTATAACGCGGTTTTCGCCGAGGGAATCGAGGGCCCGGTGCGCACGATCGAGATTGAGGATGCAGGCCACCTACCCGAAATCGACAATCCCGAGATACTTGTTCGAGAAATTAACGCGTTCCTCCTCGATCAAGAAAATTGAAACCCTTGACGTCTATCGAAGCCATTCTTTGGGACTTCGGGGGAGTTCTTACGACCAGCCCTTTTGAGGCGTTCAATCGATTCGAAGCCGCCCACAACCTCCCCACAGACTTTATTCGACGAGTCAATTCGACCAATCCCACGACCAATGCGTGGGCACAATTTGAATCAAGCGCAATCACGGCCGAACAATTCGATCAACTCTTTGAACGAGAAAGTGAGTCGCTAGGGCATGCTGTCCGCGGTGTGCGCGTGCTCGAGTTACTTTCCGGTGAATTGCGACCTCGCATGGTCAGCGTACTAAAAAAGTGCAAGGAACATTTCAAAGTTGGTTGCATTACCAACAACATGAAGTCCGGCGAAGGCCCCAGCATGGCGAGGGACGAAGCCAAAGCTGCCGCATCTCAATCGGTCATGGCGCTATTTGACGTCATCGTCGAATCCAGCGTTGAGGGGGTGCGAAAACCCAATCCTCGCATTTACGAAATCGCCTGTGACCGGATGGGCGTGGGACCCGACGGTTGTGTTTTTTTGGACGATCTCGGTATCAATCTGAAACCGGCAAAGGCGCTCGGCATGACCACCATCAAGGTCATCGAAGAAGACCAAGCCATCAAAGACCTAGAAAAAGCGACCGGAATTCGTTTCTAGTTCGAATCCAGTATCGCCAAGACGTCGGCGTACTCGGGAATAGAACTCGCCGCGCCCTCTTGGGTCACGGCTAACGCACCCGCGGCAGAGCCCAGTAGCAATGCCTTCGCATACTCCTCTCCCGATAAGAGTCCGGCCATTAAGTAGCCAACGAACGCGTCGCCTGCAGCGGTTTCGTCCACGGCTTCAACCCTGTAGGCAACAAGTTTTTCGCGGTGACCCCCGATCCCATGCATTAAGCCTTCTCGGCCGAGTGTCAATACGATGTGGGCCGTTGGAAAACGACTACATAACGCGTCAAGGGCAGCATCGGGAACAGTTTTTCGAGCCAACGCTGCCGCTTCGACCTCATTAACGATCAGCAAACGCACGGCGTCGAGGCGATAGTTCTGTTCGCGGCCATCCACTGGAGCCACATTGAATGCGACGTTGACATCGCGATCGCCGGCCTCCTTGAGCACGGCCTCTATGTCATTGATCTCGTTTTGCAATAGTAACCAGTCACCCGGCTGTAGCAACGCGAAAGCAACGTCCCGGTCTAGCCCTTGAATCGAGCGATTGGCGCCACCACTGATCACAATAGAATTTTGTCCTGTCGAATCCACTTGGATAACCGCGTGCCCAGTCGGCGTCTCAATCCGTCGTACATTGGAAACGTTTACACCCGCTTCAGCCAGTGCTTCCTTAAGCCAATCCCCGTCCTCGCCAACACAACCAATATGGTGAACCTCGGCGCCGGCTTTTGACGCTGCCAACGATTGATTGAGCCCTTTGCCGCCCGGAAAAACCGCGTGGTTCCGACTGGCAACGGTTTCTCCCACGGTTGCGATCGTATCGACGGAATACACGTTGTCGACACAAAGTGAACCGAGATTAATCAACTTAGGCACGACGGATCTCGACTTTTACCCATTCGCTATCACGAGTACTTGGGTTTTCCGCATTGGAACTGAAAACGCAGACCTAACCGCCTTCGATTCGATGCATGAAAAATACTTCGCTGGACGGCGCTATCGTTTCCAACCACGCGTCCTGATATATCTGTCCGTTAATCGCAACCGCCGTTTTCGCCAGTACGTCCTCAATCCCAGGCCAGCGCTTATCTAACTCACGCACCAACGAACGGTAACTATCGCAATCCACCTCGGTCTCCCTCACGCCCTCGGTATTTGGCATGAGGTGATCAGGGAATACGACCTTAATCATGGATGGACAAGCGTGAGGGGGCCAAAGAGGCTGACCCCCCTTCCCGTGTTGTCAGCCTTCCTGCGAATCAATCGCCTCGAGTAACCGCGGCGGCGACATAGGCAATTCCGACACACGAAATCCTAGCGCATCGCGCACCGCATTCGATGTCGCGGCCAATGGTGCCGTGATTGGAGTCTCGCCCACACCGCGCACACCGTATGGATGTGTCGGATTAGGAACCTCAACAATTTGCGTATCGATCATCGGCAAGTCGGACGCGACCGGAACGCGATAGTCAAGAAAGCCAGCGTTTTCCATCACGCCATTGTCGTCATAGATGTACTCTTCATTGAGCGCCCAGCCCAGACCTTGTGCGGCTCCGCCTTGCATCTGCCCTTCAACGTATGCTGGATGTATCGCGCGACCAGCATCCTGAATCGCGGTGTATGCCTTCACATCGACCTTACCGGTTTCGCGATCCACCGCCAGGTCGGTCCAATTAACCGAAAACCCGGCACCCGCACCTTGCGCATTTACACTGGCACGTCCGAGTATCGGGCCCCCAGTGCGTCCCCAGGTTCTGGCTATATCTGCAAGAGACAAGGGGTCGACGTCCGCATTGACGCCAGGCTTCGGTACTGCTTGTCCGTCGTCCCAGTCGACCTG
>ERZ651768.1066-NODE-1066-length-20279-cov-9.944659_pt1 | contig 20279 bp, 12 predicted proteins | sample MGYA00514754_ERZ651768 | MGnify/ENA metagenome assembly ERZ651768
ACTATTGAGGAGGTGTCCAATGAACGGCCACAGGCTTGGATTGTTGATGTAAGTCCCAATCCCGCTCCGTATCAAGCTCCAGTCTCCTTCGTTGGTGAAGCTATTGATAATGATGGGTACATTGTGGCGTGGGCATGGAATTCGAATATTGATGGCTTCCTGCGTAATGATACAATGTTTGATGAAGACAATTTGTCTTTAGGAATGCATTCCATAAGCTTCATGGCAAAGGATGACAGAGGCAACTGGTCTGAAGCAGCATATATCACTCTTGAGATTTTTGAACCTCCACCTAATTATCCACCAGTGGTTGATTCTATCACCCTTACTCCATCTGAACCTACCGAAAGGGGAATGCAAATAGAATTCGAGGGCCAATGGTCTGATGACAATAATAATGTTGTGGAATCCAAATGGCATTCGTCCATAGATGGCCTATTATCAGCCGACAGCCAGTTTATGTCACATGATCTTTCTCTGGGCATGCATGAGATATCCTTACGAGTCAGGGATTATGAGGGATTGTGGAGCGATTACAAGTACACGACTCATGAAGTATTCGTAATCCCGATGGCAAATGCGGGTGAGGATATTGACGTCTTACCATATTTACCTATCCAGTTCTCAGGGGTCGGAATTACCGATGAAGAGGATATCATCGTAAAATATGAATGGGATTTTGATGGTGATGGAATATTTGAATGGTCTTCAACCGAAACCGGATTGGCAACCTATGTTTACAATAAAGATGGTGTGTACCATACTGAATTTAGAGTCACCAATAGCGCAGGATACACTGCCCTTGATGATAGGATTATAACCGTAAGTAGCGAGGAAGCGATACAGCAAATTGATGAGGAGACGGACAGTGGTTTCTTACCGTCCTTGTCAGTTACAAGTGTGATATTCCTGCTTGGACTAATATCCCTGATTCGCAATAAACGCAAGTAGATAGGTTCCATTAACCTTATATCGAACCAGTTGTCGGTTTTATTTTTAGATGAGCCTGCTGTATAGAACAATCCTGCGTCCAGCCCTTTTTTTGCAGGATTCAGAGAAAGCTCATACTCGTCTTATTTCTTCTCTCTCAGTAACCAGTCGTTCTCGCTTCTTAATGTCCTTAACAGGTAATTTGTATGGTTCCCCTGAATTGCCTGTAAACCTTTTCGGTCTCGACTTTCCAAATCCCCTTGGAATCGCAGCCGGAATTGACAAGAATGGAGAAGCCGTTCCAGCTTGGCAGTCTATTGGATTTGGCTTTTCAGAGATTGGAGGTGTTACACTTCATGATCAGTTAGGAAATCCTAGGCCAAGAATGTTCAGGGCTACGGCCGAGAAAGCTTTGGTCAATCGTATGGGTTTCAACAATATAGGGGCTAAATTGATACACGATAAATTATCGGGTTGGAAAGAAAGAGGACTGTGGCCAGGTGCACCAGTAGGGCTAAATCTTGGAAAGTCCAGGATAACACCACTTGAAGACGCCTCCAAAGATTATGCAGGTTCGATGGAAATGTTGTGGGATCATGCGGACTTCTTTGTGATAAATGTGAGCTCACCCAATACCATTGGCCTTCGTGAATTACAACAGTCCAGACATCTTGATTCAATCCTCAAACTTTGTCAGAAGACCAACTTGGAATGCTCCGAGAAAAGTGAAAAGGAGCCAAAACCTCTTCTTGTCAAAATAGCTCCGGAACTAGATGATGATCAGCTGAAAGAGATACTGGAACTGATATCAAAGCACAATTTGCAAGGGATCGTGGCGACCAACACCACCATAAAACGCCCAGATACCGATAATTCGAGATGTAAGGCGATTTACGAGCAGGAGGGTGGTCTTAGCGGTCTTCCGTTGAAGAATACAAGCACGGAGGTGATACGCAAAATATATCGTATGACTGATGGAAAGATTCCAATCATAGGTGTTGGTGGGATCTTCAATGACGAGGACGCATGGGAGAAGATAACCGCTGGCGCCTCTCTGATTCAGCTTTACACTGGGCTTGTCTTCGAAGGTCCAGGCATAGCCAAGAGTATAGTGAATGGCCTTGGAAAACGCGTCAAAAGCGCTGGTTTTGAGAGTATCTCGGAAGCGGTCGGGATCAACGCCTGAAAAGTCTTATTCCCTTATAACAAATTGACTCTGGCACATTGGACAGGCTACTTGGATAGGCCTTTGGTCCGTGGTGATGACAATCATTCCCCCACAACTTGGACATCCTAGATTTAGTGGCCCCGTATCCTCGAAGTCAAAGAAATCATCTTCTTCTTCACCTCCAAAGTACCTTAGACCAAGAACAGCACCTAATAGTCCAAGGATTGCTACACCCCCTCCGATAAGCAGCATATTGCTATCCTCCTCATTACCATCACTACTGGTTACGACTGTCTTTTCGCTTACTATTACGTTTCCTTGCCAGGCATTGCTGTCCCCTCTATCATCAGTCACTGTCAGGGTTACACTGTATGTTCCAGCTTCATTGAATATATATTCAAAATTTTCCTGCGTCATGCTGATCTCATAATTGTCGCTACTACGTATCATTGCCCATTCGTATTTTGCGATGGATCCATCTGAATCGTAGGAGGTAGTTCCACTGAAGGACACAATATCACCAGTATTAGCATCCGCAATCATCGAGTTCGCGGATTGGATGCCATTGACAGAGATCAGTCCGTTTGCCACGGGCCCTACATTCTCGGTTTCAGCTTCCTGTACATAGGCATTCTTTTCAATGGTTTTTTCATCGTAATCAGTTTGTACAGACAGGGGGATATTTCCCGCCTCTAAAGGAGTCCACGTGAAGTAGACGTCCTTCTCCTGTCCAGCTCCTATTTCTGTTGTCTCACTACCTACCATTGAATCCGATGCGTAGAGCGTGGCAGTCACAGTTCCATCCTTTCCTCCAAAATTCTTGACAGACACCTTGATGGCAGTTTCTTCATCTTTGAATACAGGATCGGTCCATGAAATTTCCATCAATTCGAATTTGGCACTGGATTCCTCAACATCGATATTAATTTCCACTTCATTGTTTTCCAGCGAACTCTCAGCTGGTTCCGAGTTTTCTAATTCAACTTTTACGACGTGGTTTCCTTCTGAGGCGCTCCAATCGTAACTTCTTTCATCTGAGGACTCACCGCTAACTTCCGAGTTTCCGCTGTCTACAGTCATACCGTCTATTCTTAATATATATTCGATTTCACCATCAGTTTTTCCAAGATTCATTATTTCAAAACTTATTGTTACTTCTTGCCCTTCCTCTAACATCCCCTCAACTTCAAGGTTTGCGGGTGAGAAGTCTGGTTCTTCTGGAGGGGGTCCAACGTCTATGGTAAAGGCCCTTGCGTCATTATTGTTGTTTTGGTCAGTAGGTTGAATACTAACCATTCTTGCCAACAACTCACTTTCTCCTTCCTCTGCTATCCACTCTCCTGAAATTGTAATTTCTTCTTCAACCTCTATTTCTTGACCTTCCAGAGTGGTAAAGCGGTCATCATCATCATACCAGCGCAATTCAAAATCTTCAGCTTTTTCAGTTCCCTGATTTTTGATCTTGGCATAAATTGCAATGTGCTCGTTATGGATAGGGTCATCGTCATCCGTCCAGACTTCGATTACTGATAGATCAACTCCATCAGCTGGTGCTGCACCTACAGACACAGAGGTTCCCAGGATATTATTTTCCAAATCACCTTCAGCTGGTGAAACATCATACACTTCAGCTTGGACATCATAGTCACCTTCCTCGGGCTCCCAGTGGTAAGTCCAGGTAATGTGTGAGTCAACACTGATACCTCCTAATTCATCACTTTCTACTTCAGCATCGTTGACAATCAGCTTGATCATGGCCTCGTCAATATCCATAGTCCCTATATTCTCAATCTTCACAGAGACCGTGACACTATCTCCCTCCACGGGTTCATCTGGAGTAGTAGTCACTTCCGAGACGAACGCATCAGGCTGATTGATATCCACAATTTCGTAACTGTCCAAATAACCATACCCATAGTAGTAGTTGTAGCGGTCACTTTCATCTGGCTCGGAAGGTTCTCCTCCGTATTCTCCATCCCAAGTTTCAGAATACTCCTGTAATCTGTCTCTTACACCGTTTGAATCACTATCAGGCCTAAGTGAGATATCTGCTTCTAGGATCAGTGCTGCTAAACCTGCAACATGTGGACAAGCCATTGACGTTCCATCTTGTGTGGTCCAACCTGACGCACTGCTCTGGAAACCAGGAATATTGCTGTGTCCCAAAGCAGCAGTTATGCCACTACCTGGTGCAACAACAGATGGTTTTAGCTCATCCCATCGATCACTATCGCCATCATCATCTCTTGGACCGTAATTACTGTAACTGGCCAAATCGTCATCATTTCTGTTTACATTATCCTCATTATCCATTGCACCAACCGCCACGCTCCAGTCAGCCGCGGCCGGGGAAGGCACTTCATTTTCTCCATCATTACCCATTGCCACTGCTACCACGATTCCGGCGGCATTCGCTTGGTTAACGAGCTGGGATTGTGTGTCGGATCCGTCGCTTCCACCTGTGGTGCCGAGTGACATTGACATCACATGCACACCATTATTTTTCTCTCCATCACCTTCCCAATCGGTGTTTACATTCTCAATACATGCTTCTATGGCCTCATTTATGTCAGCAGCTGATCCTGACCCCCAGTCAGCCATCACCTTGACATCAATCAGTCTTGCCCCTGGTGCCACACCTATGTAATCAGGTTCTCCGTCACCATCTTCGTCGTCGTCACCTCCCATTCCCAAAGCGGTAGATGCTGTGTGGGTTCCGTGTCCGTTAAAATCATCTGGATCTTCATTGCTGTCCTCCTCAGTCGTGAATTGATAATTTCCATCCTCTGTGGGGCACCCTCCGTCACAATCTATTCCTGCTATGAATCTCCTTACACCTTGATCAGCAAATTCATCAAAGGTTTCATGCTCGTTGTCAACTCCTGTGTCTAATATGGCGATATTAATTCCTTCACCATAGAATTTGTCCCAGACTACGGGACTATAATCAGCTGAATCCCTGACTTTTATTGCCCTGACCGAAGTGTCCAGGAATGGATATACAGGAGCTTGCCATTCAACCAATCTCAGATTTGATATTCTGGTTAGATCATCGGTTTTAGTCGATGGAACTACATCTATTCTTATTGCATCAATGTATTTGTAAACATGATCTATAGTTAGCCCTAGATTGTCTATTTCATCGAAATGCCTCTGAGTCGGTATTTCATTAAGAACCAGTATGACTCCGACAGTTTCTCCATTATCGATCAATCCTTCCATCCTGTCATCTAGACCATTGGCATTCTGATCAAAATATGTCGGTTTGAATGCTGGTTCCGATTCAGCGATTGATATTGTGGGAGCAAATACCGTCAAAATCAAGATTGTGGCAGTCAGGACACTCCTCATCGTGCTTACAACGCTTGTTACTCTAAAAAACATTGTATCGATTATTGTATTCTCCTTTGATGTATGAAATAGAGAATCCCGATCATTCCGATGGCCGCTAAAAATATTGAAACTACCCAGTTGCTACCCTGATTTCCGTTCTCCAGATACGTTACTCCTAATATCACTTCAGCAGTTATATTTTCGTTGCCGATACTCTGCACTGTGAATTTGGCGTCATATTTGTTGGAAGTATTGGTTTTCATGCCCAAGGCAGTTATTGTAGTTGATGAAAACGCATCCATCTCGAAATATGTTTCAGTCAGGTAGAGGGTTAGTCCTTCCTCTAAGTCCTTTGTCAGTTTGAAGTGGTCTTTACCATTTCCAGAATTGGTTATGCTTATTTTCACTTCTTGTCCTACCTGTTCTGCATAAATTGAGACACCATAATATTGAGGTACATTGGCTGTTATTTCTCCATTCCCAGCCGCAAATCCGTTTCGATCAGTAAGGTTTAGTTCAATTTTGTATTCTCCCATCTCAGTTAGGAGTGGAGGTCTGACCTTGATCAGGATCTCTGTTTTATCAGTTCTATGCCGGATAGTGTTTTCTAATTCCAAACTCCAGTCATCAGGGATATCAGCTTCGATGGTTATAGAATCCCATGATTGTGTTTTTACATTATTTATGGTTACATAGGTCTCCAGCCAAGGAAATTCGTATCCTCCTGCAGTATTCGTTTCTATTTCCAGCAGATTTTTGTTCCTTGTATCGACAGTATATTCATGTTTCTGATTCTCGAATACGTAAAATGAATATGATGTTTGATTGTTGCTTCCATCTATCTCGAATTCATCGTCTGAAGAGACACTGACTTCGATCGTGTATTCACCTGCGTAAAGAATTTCATCTTTGCCAATACTCCAGATTTCTTTCTGATTGGGGCCTATCTCTGGAAAATTAAAGTTGAGTGCGTTCCCATTATTATTTACTAAAACGGTAACATTGTTTGCTGGCACGGTTCCCAGGTTGTATACATTTCCTCGAATTAGGATCGTGTCATTTATTTGTATATTCCGAACCTCGTACAGTCCTCCGTTTTCCTCTTCAATCATTATTTCTGGAGTACCCACTGCTAAATCTGGCAAATGAAGGTCCACAAAGAGATTTTCCTTTATATAGTGGTCTTGGAGAAATCCATTATCAGCATAAATGCCTATTTCCAAGGAATAATTTCCAGATTTTGTTGGTTGTAAGTAGATTCCGGGAATAGTACCTAGACTTATACTTCCATTGTAGCTGTTTGTCACGTTTCCTCCCGGATTTAGAAGCCTGATCCTGACCTCGGAGGCACTTCCATCATAACTTCCGCTTACCAGTACGCTATCGTTGTACCCAGTACCTGTGTCCACGCTCGTTGAGTTTACTACTAAGAAATGCGCTTCAGAATCCATTTCAGTAGCAAAATTTTGTATGAATTCGGACCATTTACTATCACTGGTCAGTAAATCTTCATAACCAGCCTCTGCACCTTCTGTTGGAAAGTAGATGGTCAATCCATGAGCCCGATCAACAGGTAATTTCCCAGGTTTCTGCCAGTGATCCTCGGCCATGACGGCATCATTTATCGAATTTTGCAGTTCTTCAGCATATTTTCTCGTATCAGAAACAGGTATTCTGTTTTCTATATGGATTGTTAGGTCATACAAATCTCGATAATCTGGGTTTTGGTCGTATCGTTGAGTTTCATCTCTCGAATAACTCACTTCGTCCTGATAAACTGGCAAAACACTGCTAAGCTGAATACTAAAGTTTTCCAGGTTGTCCCAGATGTTTTCTAGTTTTTTGGTGTCGACTACGGCTGCGGTCACGGAATAACTAGTGTAAACTGACCCGTTACGGTATGATTCAATGTAATCATTTACTACATGGTGAGCCAAATCCGAGTTGGTCATTTGCCCGTCCAGCTTGTACAATAGATGGTTGTATGTCCAGCCTTCAAGTGGTTCGTAGGCCTCGGACCCATGTATCATCTCAGCTTGGTCCTTGAGTTCGTATGCGATTTCAAACATCCCCATTAAGCAAGCATCAAAACCAATTAGGGTTAAAGGTGGATCATCTGTCATTTCTCTGTATTCTTCTATGGAATTCCTAATTTCAGGTACAGTAAGATGGCTGCCTTGGTCCTCGGCCACTTTTTTCCACCCACTTCCGTGATTCCAAATAACCAATATTTTTCTCTGTGCTGGGTATTCAGTGGTAGCCCATACCATGAAGTCTCTCAATGTGTCTCCTTCGCCCATATCAATTTCGTTTTCCCAAGTTGAATTGATTTCACTTAGAGCAGTTTCCTCCACTCCATGTTTAATTACGTGATAAGCATGGGAATCATTTCTCAACAGCTGATCAGTAAGGGCAACAATTTCCAGATTTTCATTTGAACCGATCATCTTCATTTCATTCAGATCATCAGTAACTTCTTCGTATAGCGTGTTATCTCCAGCCATGTACACATAGAAGCCCCATTCAGGTAAACTATCCTCGTCAGATTCAGCATACCCTACAATCAGGTTCGTGGGAAATACTGAAATAATTATCAGCAGTGCTACTGCATAAGGGCCGACTCTGTACACTGACCTGTCCTTGCATGTCAGTATAAAAAACACTGTTTAGTCTAGTATTCGTTAGAGTAATTCCATTCAACTATGTTGCCATCGCTGATCACTTTACGGTTCGCAGCGACCTCCCCATTAACATTGTTCACGGAATAAAGCCAGTAGAAACCATCTTCATTCTGACAACCTCCACAAGTGCCCCATCCCGCGATAGATTCAACAAAAAGCCCAAATTCATAATGAGTGGTCGCAGTCACAGAGTAGCTACCTTGCGTCTGTCCGCCCAATAAAATCCCATAAGCAGTGGATTCTGAGGTCGTAATACTCTCAAAAGTAAGGGTGTCATTTTCACCCAGATTCTTGAATTTGATTACTAGTTTTGCAGTTACAATTGTGGAAATATCCAATTCATCTTCATCAAAATAACCGATTTCGTAGAGTATACCTCCAATTGCAAGACTATTCACGATTAAGACGGCTATTATGACGTTCCTTACTTCACTCAAGTTATATCTCTAATTCTTTTCTCTGATTCAGAATTTGAGGGTCGTTAGCCTTACTGGATAGGGCACAATAGATTGGAAAACCAAGGACAGTGAAGGTGATTATACTCGATAAAAGGTGATAAATCATAAACGGCAGACCAAGGATATAGACTAGCACAAGGTTCTCAGGGGTATGGGCATAGGATAGCCAGAAAACCCCGAAGTTGGTCCACGTATCGTAAATTGTTGCAAAGATCAGGCCCGATGCTGTAAATTTGTAGACAGTTCCCGGTTTGAATTCTCCTCTGATTATATGCTGGAACCTGGAAGTTATCATAGATACTATTAGGAAGCCGGTGTAAGTGAATATGATGATTTTCGAAGCTCCAAAGTATCCAAGATACATATCACTCAAAACTATCATTGAGAGAGTGACTGTCATCGCAACGCTTGCAGGTAATAGCATTGAAGCTAAGAATACAGATACCATAATGGTTTCAAAGTTATGATAATCGTGTAAAGCAATTCTTCCTAAAAAACCCAATGCAAAAAGCATTATGGATGTTGTTAGGATTGGTAATCTTGTCTCTACCACCTATGGGCACTAAGGGCCTTGAATAAAAGTCAATGCGTCAGTTTTTGGATAATTTCCAAAAACATTTGATATGTCAACCTTTTGGTGTTTATGTTGTAACGACTGGGATGATATGAGTTCATAAGTTTCCAATCTTTGTCCGGTAGGGTGTGGATGGTTTCGTGTCCAAATTTAAAATCCGTTTGTCTCAGTTTCATACTGGAAATTAGTTGCTTGTGGGCCAAATTGCCTAAGGCCAGCACGAATTTCAAATTTCCCATCATTTCAATTTCTTGGATCAGGTATGGCCTGCAGTTCAGGATCTCCTCCTGTAGAGGTTTGTTTTGTGGGGGGGCACATCTGACTGCATTGGCAATTCTTACACCATCTAGTTCTAGTCCGTCATCGATAGATACAGCTTCTTTCGAAGAGGAGAATCCAGATTCGTGAAGGGCCCTATACAGGACTTCACCAGCATAGTCTCCCGTGAAAGGCCTTCCCGTCCTCCCAGCACCGTGCCTCCCCGGTGCCAATCCTATGATTAACACATGAGCCTCCAGATTTCCAAAGGATGGGACTGGCTTACACCAGTAATCATCAATTTCAAACCCATCTTTCCTTTTATTCAGTCTTGTTTCACTAGCATATTCAACGAGTCTGGGACATTTCTGACATCCAATTATAAGTTCATCAAATTTCTTTGAATTCAGGGCCATGGTTTATGTCGATAAATATAGCAAACCCCTTATTAAGGGGCCCAAGGCTGTAGCAAGGGTGATTGTAATGGATGTTGATTACAAGAAAAAATTGTTTGCGAGTGCAGTAACAGTGGCTTTGGTATTTTCGAGTCTTATGCTTTTAACAGGAGCACAGGCCGGAGCTGAGGATGACTTAGAGGTCAGTAATTTGTATGAACCTGCAGGCAACCCTCCACCAAGGGCCAATATACCATATGATTTTTTAGTAGGCTGGAAAAATAGTGGAGATGATTCTTATGATGCAACCGTACGCCTCTTCTCTGATTGCGAACAGAATGATTTAGCAGACGAGTCTGACACAATTACCATGGGTGCTGGAGAGGACGGCAGCGTTACGTTGTCAGTCACCTTCACAGAGGTGGGTGATACTTGTTATTCAGCAACTATCTTTTATGAGTCAGTTGATTACGGCGAATTCGAGAACTTCGTTAATGTTGAACCAGAGACCGGTGATGCTGATTTATGGATTGAATTCGATATGGAAAATAACCAGGCAAATCCAGGTGAAGAAGTAAATGTCATGTTTGAGTATGGCGATGAGGGAGATGTAAGCACTCTGAATCCTGTCACCTTTATGGCCTATTTTGACCCATTGGATGATGACGCTACCAACAGTTTTGCCCCTTCTCCTGTGACCTTTGATTTTCTTAGCCCACCTCATGCAGACGCACCTCCAGAGCCTGATAGGATGGAATGGCAATATACTGTTCCGGGCGATACTGATGAGGGAAGGTACAAGTTTACAGTAATCATTGATTCCGAGGAGAATAATACAGATGAAGATCCTGATTTAGATAATAACAGAGCAGAATTCGAGATGTGTATTGGTGACTGTACCGAACCCGATCTTAGGGTCTGGGACAATAGTATAGATTCGATTCGTGCCGAACCAATTGACCCTATATCTGGCAATATTGTAACTTTCAAATATTCAATTGAGAACGCAGGTGAGGGAGATGCCGAGCCCCCCGGTCCCTTTGATGAAGAAGACGGCGAATTGGTCATGTATCTTGAGGTCATGAAATGTCCAGATGGAGACTGTTCGGGGCAAACATGGGTCTTTGTCAATCAAAGTAAGTCCATTCGAACTCCTATAGGGGGTGGCGAGATTTTCACATCGGATGGTATTCTAGCTATCAATTGGAGTACAACCCCTGATGATGCCGGATTTTGGAACGTTCGTGTTATCGTAGACGGAGAGAATGTAATTGATGAAACAGACGAGAACAACAATGATTTGGATTGGTTCAAGGTATATGATGGCTATTTTGAATTGAAGGAACAGAGGCCTGATCTGATTGTGAACGGCATTGATGAAGGTCAAGGTAAAGTCTACCAAAATGATCCTAGAACAATCCAGATTGCAGTGACACAGACTGTATTGGGCGACGCCTTTGCTGACGATACTGATGTCTTTATCAAGATTAGAGATCCAGATATGAGTGTGATTGACTGGTTCAAGATAGATGATTCCAAGACCGTTGGTTTCCCACCTGATAATACTCTTTTCGAGTATACTTGGACTCCCACTAAATTAGGAGTCTACGAGTTTTATGCTTGGGTTGACAAGGATGACACAATACTTGAGTGGGACGATACAAATAACCAATATGATAGTGACAAATACGTAGAAGTTTTTGAGAAATTACCTGATTTAGACGTGGTTAGCGTTTCTGTCGCTCCCCTTAATGATGACGGCTATGCTATGGTTGGAGTTTCCAGTAATCTTACCGCCACCATCGCGAATGTCGGTGTCCGAGATATGACGGCGAGTGAGGGCAGCAAACTGGAAGTTACATTCTATACAGCAGCTCCTATCTCAGCTCAATTAGCTATAATTAATGTGAATCAGGCTCTGGCGATGGGAGAATCCATTGATGTATCAATTCCCTTCATGTTCTCAGAGAATGCCCAATACCGCCTCGTTGTAAAAGTCGACGAAGCTAAACTGATTGATGAGGAGGACATATGGAATAATGAGAATTTCAAGAACATCTATGCAGTTAGTTCAATGGATGCTTATGTTTCCAACTTGAGTGTTGCTGTTAATGATGGTCTTGCAGGCAAGGATCACCCGATCACCTTTGATCTTGGTATGTCCAATCTTCCTGAAGAAGGTAATTATAGACTTCATTTCAACGTTTCGATTGATGGAACTTTTGGATTTGGTGAAGTATTGGCAGTAGCAATGGAGAATATGACTGGATTCTATCCTATAGGGACTGGTTATCAGGTTTCTGGACCTTATGGTTTTATTGATTTCAATTCAAGTTATAATCATCAGTCAGTTGTAATGCCTTGGATTCCCGGTGCAGATAGAACAGATGACTATGTCGTATGGGTCGAGGTCAGTAGCGATATCAATGTTATTTTTGATAATGACGCTGCTAACGTTTCCATAAGTATCGAGAAGTTGACCACTAATCTGTTAGTAGACTCTATCAAGGTCACAGAGGCCGATGGTTCGGCCACGATAAAGGTCACAGTAGGTTATCCACAAGGTGAACAATCTCAGTTGGATACTGATGTTGCTTTGAAGGTATACCGGGCCTCGGATTATGCAGAAGGAGGCGCACCCATTGATGAATTGACTACGAAGACAATAACCGGACTTCTAAAGGGTGATTCGCGACCAATTTCATTTACATGGGCCGTGAAGAATGGTGACTACATTTTTGTAGCGGTTGTTGATCCAGACAATCAAGTAAAAGAAATCAATGAAATGGATAATGAATTCCCATCCTTAGAGGTAACTTTTGGAGACTCAACTTCAACAGGCCCTATTGATGAGGAAGACGAAGGACTCTTTGGATTGCCAGCGCCTTCTATAGTGGTAGCTATGGGAATGGTTGGCCTTGTAGCTTTAGCACGTAGAAGAAGTTAATGGAACATACAGCACTGCTATACTTTGTCGGCCCTGCAGGTGCAGGGAAATCGACTTTGGTGGCTACTTTACAGGAATGGATGCAACATCAACGCTACGATGGTGTAGCCGTCAATCTTGATCCAGGTGCTGAGACGGTTCCTTATCAGGCTGCTATCGACGTACGTGAGAAATTCACGTTGAAGGAGATAATGAATGAGTATAGTTTAGGGCCAAATGGTGCACAGGTAGTTTGTGCAGACCTGCTGGCTGTTGAGCTGGACTGGATTCGGGGTCATATAGAGGAGATAAACTGTGACTATTTTCTGGTAGATACCCCGGGACAAACCGAGCTTTTTCTTTATCGTGAGGCTTCTAAAGTCTTTGTTGAGAATCTATCCGATCGTTCAGCAATGATTTTACTTCTGGACCCTCTTCTTTCACGAACACCTGATGGTTTTGTGACCCAATTGCTTCTAGCTTCCGCAGCCCATTTGAGGTTCCAGATACCTATGTTTCCAGTACTGACCAAGTGTGATCTTTTGGAGCCCGAAGAAGTTGATAACGTTCGCGAGTGGGCGACAGACCTAGATAAACTGGCGATGTCAATGCCTCATTTGGAAGGAATGTCAGGAGTTCTTTCTTCGGAATTACTGCGTGTCTTGCAGGTTCTTGCCTTGGAATCGAATTTGATTGCGGTATCTTCCAAAGAAGGAGAGGGAATGGACGATTTGTACTCCATAATCCAGTCAACGTTTGCCGGGGGAGATGACTTAGAAGCACATGTTGACACCGATTAATTCCCGTTTTTAGTGGCTATTATTAATACTGCTATTATTAGGAGAATACATGCCTAATCAGGTACCTCTTATTGTTGAGCGACAAGGCAGTGTTTTGACCTTAAGTTTGAACAATCCTAGTAAAAAAAATGCATTGAATTCCGAAATGATGGGAGCTATGACAGCAGCAATTGAGGGTTCTGGAAAATACAGTGAATTAAGAACAGTCGTGATTCAGGGCTCCGGTTCCGTTTTCTGTTCCGGAGCTGAAGTAACTAGCTGGAAGGCAGAGGAATTACAATTATTGCTAAGGTCTTTAGTTGAATGTCCTTTACCCACCATATCTTATGTCCGTGGTATTTGTTTAGGGGGAGGAATGGGCCTAGCCGGTGCGTCGGATTTCGTTTTGGCCGAAGAAGGGACCAAATTTGGTTTCCCCGAGGTCAAGATCGGTATGGTTCCAGCTGTCATATCTCCATATGTTGCCCGAAAATTAACTTTAGGAAAGATGAGGGAATCATTCATAACTGGAGAGATATTTGGAACATCTAAGGCACTTTCTATAGGATTTCTATATGGTATTGAAGAGAGGAATGAAAACGGTGCTCTTCAAACATTAATATCAGATATTGAAAAGGGAGGCCCTCAGGCTCAGACACACATCAAGAGATTATTGAATGGGGATATTTTATCTAGGAAAATTCAAGAAAGGGACCTGGCATTGGCAGATTTCATATCTCAGATAAGGGAAGGTTCTGAATCTAAGGAGGGTATCAGATCATTTTTAGAAAAGCGGAAGCCAGATTGGTGTCGTGATGATTAAAAAGATATTGGTTGCTAACCGAGGAGAAATAGCTTGTCGAATTATCAAAGCTTGCAAAGAAATGCAGATTTCTGCAGTTGCAGTATACTCGGATGTTGATTCAGAATCCCCCCATGTATTGATGGCAGACGAGGCGATTTTGATTGGACCTGCCAATCCTTCTGAAAGTTATCTGGATTTCGATAAAATTGTTGATGCTGCAAAACAGACAAATTCTGATGCTATCCATCCAGGTTACGGTTTCCTATCAGAGAATGGTGATTTTGCTAAATATGTCAATGATTCCGATCTAGTTTTCATAGGTCCGGATCCAGATACAATAAAATTGATGGGTGATAAGGCCGAATCCAAGAAAATGATGGCTGAGGCTGGAGTTCCTACTATTCCTGGTAATGATGGAGAATTAAGTGGTAATGTCGATGCGGTTGCTCGAGATATTGGTTATCCGTTGATGGTCAAGGCAGCTGCAGGCGGAGGAGGAAAAGGGATGCGTATCGTTGAATCTCCTGAGGAATTGGAGTCTGCTATTGAAGCCGCTAGTAGTGAGGCCCGCAATTCTTTTGGAAATGACACACTCATTCTAGAAAAATATCTTGATCAACCTAGACATCTGGAAGTCCAGATTCTGGGGGACCAGCAAGGTAACGTAATTCATCTCTATGAGCGCGAGTGTTCAATACAAAGGCGCCATCAGAAGATAATTGAAGAATCACCATCTCCTGCAATAAACAACAAGCTTAGGAAAATGATGTGTGAGGCTGCGGTCAAAGCTGCCAAAGTGGTCAATTATAGTAATGCTGGAACTGTGGAATTCCTATTTCAGGATGGTAAATTCTACTTTCTGGAAATGAATACACGCATTCAGGTTGAGCATGGTGTCACTGAGATGGTTTGTGGGATTGATCTAGTCAAGTGGCAAATCAGGATAGCCAGAGGCGAATCCTTGGATATGGTACAGAAGGATGTCAAACAGCGGGGCCACTCCATAGAATGTAGGATTTATGCAGAAGACCCCTCAAGGAATTTCCTGCCAACTCCAGGGATTGTACGAAAAATGATTCTCCCCGAGGGTTCTGGGATTAGAAATGATGTTGGTGTGGAAGAAGGTCAGGAGGTAACCAGTGATTACGATCCATTGCTTTCTAAACTAGTTGTTTGGGATTCTAATAGGTCTGATGCTATTCATCGTATGGATAGTGCTCTTGGTCAATTTGTCATACTTGGATTGATTACCAATCAGCCCTTCCTGAGAGACATTATGAAGAATGAATCCTACCGTAAGGCTTCATTCTCAACGAGATTCGTGGATGAACATTTCTCGGATTGGGAACTTGGGAGCCCATCTCCGGAAGTTATAGCTACAGCCTTATTGGCTTCTAAATCCGCACCAGAAAAAGTTAGCCCAGCATCTTCTAGAGATCCCTATTCTCCTTGGAGTAGCAAAGGCACCTGGAGGCAGAACATATAATGGCTGAAACCGTTACCATTGGTTCTAAATCATATTCGGTCAATATTCGCCGTTCAGGTTCCAGTTTTCGTCTTCAAATTGACGATAGGGATTATGATGGAGAGTTTTCGAGGCTGAACAATGGCAGTCTGGAGATAATAATAGATGGTCGCCGATCCATCACATATTCTGAGAAGAAATTGGATGATTCATATGTATTTGCAGATGGTATCAACTATGTTCTACGTCGGCAGTCCCAGAAGGTAGGAAGTGTTGTTCAGGATGAACCGAGAGAAGATTTGGTTATGAGCCCCATCACAGGGAAACTGTTAGACCGGAAAGGTGAGAACGGATCTAGTGTAAGGGAGGGGGACGTGATTATTGTCTTGGAAGCAATGAAGATGGAACATCGGTTGAGATCACCGCGTGATGGAATTATTTCCAGAATCACATCTATTGAGATTGGTGGGCAAGTTAAAGAGGGTGAAATAATGTTTGAATTGGAGGACGAGTGAGCATTATCCAGAGCCGACACAATTCCAATGGTAAAGAAGCTATTACTAATCGTGAACACAATGATTCTCTTTCCAAGGAACTCCGGAAGAGGATATTAGAAAATAGCAAAGGAGGAAGGCCTGAGATGGTCAAAAGGCATCAGGAAAGAGGCAAACTTCTGGTAAGGGACCGTATTGAGGAATTGATTGATTCAGATACACCTTTTCTCGAGTTTTCTCCTTTAGCGGCTTATGGTTTGTACAAAGACGAGGTTCCCTCTGCAGGCATAATTACTGGAATTGGGGTCGTCAATGGAAGAGAGGTGATGATAATTGCCAATGACGCAACTGTCAAAGGTGGAACTTATTATCCACTGACTGTTAAGAAGCATCTGAGGGCTCAGGAAGTAGCTCAGGACAATCTCCTGCCTTGTATTTATCTCGTTGATTCTGGTGGGGCTTTCTTGCCTATGCAGGACGAAGTTTTTCCCGATAAAGAACACTTTGGCCGTATATTCTACAATCAGGCGCAAATGTCGGCTAGGGGAATACCTCAGATTGCAGTAGTTATGGGCTCATGCACGGCCGGAGGAGCTTATGTTCCAGCAATGTCGGATGAGACCGTAATAGTGAAGGAACAGGGAACGATTTTCCTTGGGGGCCCACCCCTGGTCAAGGCTGCAACTGGAGAGGATGTGAATTCGGAAGAATTGGGCGGTGCTGAAGTACACACCCGAAAAAGCGGGGTTGCAGATCACTATGCCCTGAATGATTCACATGCAATAGAGATAACCAGGGATATAGTCTCTAATCTGAATCGACTATCTAAATCCAAATTAGATATTTCTGAACCAGAGGAACCATTGTATGATTCTAAGGATTTGTATGAGATTATACCTAGTAATCCTAAACAGTCATACGATGTTCGAGAAGTTATAGCCAGACTGGTGGATGCTTCTAAATTCCATGAATTCAAGTCTAATTATGGCAAAACAATAGTTTGTGGTTTTGCTAGAATTATGGGTTATCCAATTGGTATTCTGGCAAATAATGGAGTCCTTTTCTCAGAATCTTCTTTGAAAGCAACTCATTTCATAGAGATGTGTTGCCAAAGGAAGATACCAATCGTCTTTCTTCAGAATATTATGGGTTTTATGGTTGGAAAGGATTACGAGGCGGGAGGAATAGCTAAGGATGGGGCCAAGATGGTAATGGCCGTAGCTAATGCCAGGGTCCCTAAATTTACCGTGGTTATCGGAGGTTCATTTGGGGCCGGGAATTACGGTATGTGTGGGAGAGCCTATCAACCCCGTCAGCTCTGGATGTGGCCTAATGCCAGAATATCGGTAATGGGTGGTGAACAAGCGGCTGATGTGTTGTCTACGGTCAAACAGGAACAATTATTGAAGAAGGGCAAGAAGATGAAGAAATCAGAGATTGAAGATCTAAGGAAACCAATTCTAGAGAAATATGAGATTGAAGGTAGCCCTTACTATTCCACTGCCCGTTTGTGGGATGATGGGATTATAGATCCATTGGATACACGCATGATCCTGGCTCTTGGAATATCGACCTCTCTTAATGGTCCTTTGGAGAGTTCTGAATTCGGTGTTTTCAGAATGTGAACCTATTCTCTGCTGTAAGTGTTATATATGCCCATGATTCGGCCGCAATAGATGGAAGAGTCGATTTGTCGAATTGAATTGGAAATTGAAGACACAACTTACATTGCTAAGGTCCAGACTGATATGGGTGGCCCACGAGAGTATAGAAGTACACGTTTCGACGGTCTGCTAAATCAACTCATGAGTGAGTTGCAGGCAGAGTTCGAACCAGACTTTGAATGAATCTTTTCCCAGCTCTTGGTGTAACCCTAGGTTTGATAATAGGATATTACTCAGTGAGGATAATTGCAGCACGTATGGGTAAGCCATTACCTGGTCTGGGCGAGTTAATGTTTCCACTACACCATACGGATTCAAAGATAGACCAAGCGAATAAGAGAAGAGGCAAGCGTTAAATCCTATTGGAAAATAAGACCGTAGGTCCAAATATGAGATATCTACTGACTGTTGCATTTTTGCTTGCCCTTTCTTTATCACTTAATGAGGATACTTCAGCTGAACCTGAAGTCTTCATGGTAAGTGTAGATCCTCCTAATGTGGACAACCAAGAAGAACAGACTGTGTCTTTCGAAGCAGACTGTTCAATTTGCAACGAGGAGGAACTAGACCATTTTTATTGGCGATCCTCCATTGATGATGTTATCGCAGAGGGTTCTGATTTTTTTGATATTAATTTTGAGATGTCCTCAATGGATTTCTCTACAGGAAACCATGAGATCACACTGCAAGTTCGAGATACCGATGGAAATATGAGTGAAATTAATGATAATTCCACCACTTCTCTTGGAGTAACAGATGGCCATGGTGGAGGCGGAGGTTCAATAGATGTCAATTTTGATGTGGCCCCTCCAACCCTACATCTAGGTGAAACCGCACGCTTTGCCGCTTGCACCGAGATGCAACCCGAACCCCAACCTTGTGTTTCCGACCCAGACCCTGATCTCAGCTTTGATTGGACCATTCAATGGGAAGGCGAAGATGGATGGTCATACCTTGGCGATACAGAAGCATTTGACTACAATGATTTCGAGGAAGGAACCCACAATGTCAGTCTTATAATCACAGATAATTCTAACGAGGAGGTAAGTGATCCGGGGTATCTGGAAATAATGGTTCTACCTCCGATTCCTATTGCTGTAATCGATACGGCTGAGCAAATTACAGTGAAAGAGGGACAGACATTGGAAATAAGTTCACATTGTGAGAACAATAATGCTGAGGTGATAGACTGTGAGCATTCATGGGAGATCTGGGAGTACAAAGATGGTGGAGACTTGCAATTCAGGTTAACAGGCAAGGATATTGTTCTGAATAACCTTACGAACGAGGACCCAAATGAGTATGAAATCATGCTGCGTACAAATGATGATCTAGGCACCCTCTCCGCTTGGGTCAATGTTATAGTTACTGTAAATCCCCCTAACGAGATTCCATCAGCCGCGATAACAATCTCTCCTCAATCATTAGGCGGCCTGACCCCAGAGTATTATCAGTACACTGACCTTACCTTTAGCTCCTCCAGTTCGAATGATCCCGATGGTGAGATTGTAGCCTACAAGTGGTGGTTTAACAATGACCTTGTTTCCGAGGACGCCAATTGGTTAACATCTTTCAATGAGACTGCTATTTATCAGATTAAATTGGAGGTTCAGGATGATGATTCAGTATGGAGTACAAAGGTTTCCACTAATTTCAAAATAGTCAGCAATAGTCCACCTTCCGTTGATTTTATCATATCTTCTGAAGGTTTGTCATCCACATTTACCAGCACGGTAAGTGATGTAGAAGGTTCTGTCGTTGCATTCGAGTGGTTTATCGATGATGACCTAATTTCAACAGAGGCGAACACTACATGGGCGACCAACCAAAGTGGCAGTTATGCAGTCACACTTAGGGTCATGGATGATGGAGGTTTATGGTCTGAGGTCACTAAATCTTTCCAAGTGGAGATACTACAGCAGAAAAATTATGTGGCTACCTTCTCTTCAAAGAACATTGATGTGGGCGATTCATTTACCATAGATTTCACGGGAACTACGGGCGCTGTAGCTTATTATGAGATTATCGTGAATTATCCAAATGGGAGCAAGGACACCTATGTGGCCCATCACACTGCCAATGGCTACGTTATAGACTTCAATCGTGCAGGCACTTATGCTCTGGACATTACGGTTTTCTGGGCAGATGGTGTTCCTCAGGATGGGCTTGCGGACTGGTATGGTCCGACCGTCTATGTTGGACAGGAGGATGAACCTGTCGATAATACGCAGCCTCCCGAGGTTGTTGAACCCGATGATTCAAGCCCCTTGCCATCCATCTCCGTAGTTGTGTCCTTGGTAACGTTATCACTTTTAGCAGTCTTACGCCGTCAAAGATAAGATCGGAAGA